>Ga0272441_10003953_pt1 | contig 27515 bp, 23 predicted proteins | sample SSMProp6N_FD_193582 | JGI IMG/M metagenome (GOLD analysis project Ga0272441, IMG submission 193582) | Marine sediment archaeal communities from Little Sippewissett salt marsh, Falmouth, MA, United States - SSM-Prop-6N | ecosystem: Environmental > Aquatic > Marine > Wetlands > Sediment ... | reverse complement strand
CCCTTGGGAGAGAGCCTGCCCCGCGAAGCGGGAGGTTGGGGGTGAGGTAAATGTGCTGAAAGAAGGAAGCATCTTGTCGATATACAACAATAAAAAAGGGGCACTGATAAGGCCCCTTTCATATAATCAAAAATCGATTTTATTTAAGTGTAAAAGTGATTGGTACCATATACCATACAGGTACCGGTTTGCCACCTTGTTTTCCGGGTTTGAATTTCGGCAGTGTTGATACCACTCTTATTGCTTCTTCATCAAGTTCTGGATCAACACCTTTTAGTACGCTTATCTGACTCACTCCACCTGTTGAGTTTACACAAAATCTTACTATGACCCTGCCCTGGATATTGTTTTCCTTTGCAACTTCGGGATAGATTGTATTCTCGGAGATGTACTGCAGAAGTGCAGTTTCTCCACCCGGAAACATAGGCATCTCTTCAACAACTACAAAAGGCTCAGGTTCTGCCTCTTCTTCCTGTATCTCTTCCATTTCAATTACAGCTATCTCTTCTGTTACTTCATCGTCAACGATCTCTACTCTTGCATCATCAGCTGTCATGAGCTGGGTAGCCTCCTCTGGTTTTATTGTGTCAACGACCACAGGTGGTACATATCTGCTCTGCTGTACAGCTTCCTCAGCAGGAGGTGGTGGTGGGGGTGGAGGGGGAGCTACTGCTTCAGTAGGCTGATCCAGGTTCTCCATCTGTATTTCAACAACCCTTTCTTCTCTTTCATTTCTGCCTTCCATGGCTTTTGCATTCAGGTAAGGTGTAATTACACCGGTTGAAAAACCCACGACCCCAATAATCATCGCAAGTATTAATGTGCGAGAATATTTTCTTCGCAGAACATAAGCCCCGTATTCTTTGTTCCTTTTTTCAAAGACTATCTCAAGTAATGGTGGTGCATCTATTTTCTGTTTTGCCATAATAATAATTGTTACGGGTTAATTACCTGATGAAGCTGTTGCGGCAGATGAGATCCCGAGGGCTCTCTCGACCATTACCTCTTCATACCATGTTATATCTACGAAAGTATAACGGGCCACGCCAACAATGTTCATCTCGTCGAGTATTTCAACAAAATTTCCATAATTCGCTGTCTCATAGGCCTTTATCAGCACAATGGGACCTGTGTCGTCATCTCTTTTCAGTTTCCTTATCTCACTTTCAACTGAGTCTCTCGGGATGTCTATTCTTCCCGCAATGACATCATCCTGAAACGCTTCTATTCTCAGGAAGAGAGTTCTGTTTCTTTCAACAAGCAGACGACGTATTCCGTCTTCACCAAAGGTTGTTTCCCTGAGGGGTGGAGGATTGCTGTAATCTTCTTCCTTCACCATTCCGGGATACCAGAAAACACGGTCATCAGGTCCGAGAATAATATTCACGGTACGGCTTTCCGGTATTTTAGGGGGTTCAACATTGGGATCCCTGATTTTTTCCGGAAGGTTTATTTCCATGATCTTTGCCTTGGTGAAAGCTGCTGTAAGCATAAAGAATACAATAAGCAGACACATAAGGTCGACCATAGGTGTCATATCGATGTGAGGAGGTTGTTTTACTTTTTGCCTCTTCTTACCATCTTTTTTCCCAGTTTCTTCTTGTGCTACTTCTGCCATATTATTCTGTTGTTTCTTCTAGTTCTACATCAGCCGATCTGAGGCTGGTAATCAGGTTAAACCTGTTAACATTTCTTTCCTGGAGGATATCCAGTACTCTCTTTACAACCGGGAATTCCACGCCGTCGTCTCCTTTTATACAAGCCTGAACAGCAGGGTTGACCTGTCGGGTATATAGTACCCACATACCAAGCTGATTATCGGCAGAGTCTACAGGTATTCCTGTCTGGAATGCAGCTTTTTCTGAAGCGTCATCAATAGCCAGGAATTCTTTCATTCTTTCTATCGGGACACCCATGGATGCAGGAAAATTACCGAATTTGGTCAGCTCCTCCTGTGTGAATTCAATACCATAACGTGTACCCATCTCTGCCAGAATCTTCTGCCTGAATTTAAGGATTGTATCGGGACCGTTATCCACGTTGAAAAAGACTCTTCCATCGTTGGAAATAACCACTGTCATTATGTTAAAATCGAGAATGGGTTTTTCCGATATTGAAAAAGGTGCTTCAACGGGAGCCGGCTCTGAAATTCTGAAAGTAGTTGTAAGCATAAGGAAAATCAACACGACACAAAAAAGGTCAACCATTGGTGTCATATCGACTCTTGGCGGATGTGTTGTTATCTTAATCTTTGGCATTTCAACTCTTTTATATATTTATAACCAAAGTAATTATTTCTTCAGCGACTCAGCAAAAGTCTGTGTCAGGCTGAAACCTGCTTCGTCAATTTTGAATGTATAAGAATCTATTTTTGTTGAGAAGAATGCAAAGGCGAGAATTGAAAGTGCACCTCCCGTGATACCGAATGCGGTATTAACAAGAGCCTCTGATATACCCTGTGAAAGTGCAAGAGCATCAGGAGCACCTGCCTGTGCCAGAGCGGCGAAAGCACGGATCATTCCCAGCACTGTTCCGATAAGCCCGACAAGAACGGACAGGGGAGCAAGTGTGCTGAAGATTACCATGTTTCTGCTGAGCATTGGCAGCTCCAGTGCAGTTGCCTCTTCGTAAGCTTTCTGAATCGACAGGATCTTCTGGTCTCTTTCAAGGTCAGGATCCTGCTGCAGATCGCGGTATCGTGCCAGACCCGATTTCATAACGTTGGCCAGTGATCCTTTCTGCTTGTCGCAAGCTTCAATGGCTTCTTCAATTTTGTCCTCTGCCATCAGGTTCTGGAGATGGCGGACAAAAGTATTCAATCTACCCTTGCCTTTAGCCTTCGCCAGGGTAATAAGCCTCTCGATCGTGAAAATTATTATTACCATGACAATAGTCATCAGCACAGGTACAATGAATCCTCCTTTATAGACAATTCCGAGATAATTGCCCTGAAGAGCATGTCCCTTGGGGTTACCACCCTCAAAGTTAACAGGGCTACCCATTACCTGCGTAAACAGTATTACGGCAACGATAAAAGCTATTAGAATAGCACTTGCTGCAAATATACTCTGCAACGCATCTTTAAAAGTACTTCCTTTTTTACTCACTTTTTTACTCATTTTTCGATTTGTTTAGGTTTAAGATTTAATAATGCGCAAATATATATCATCAATTGTTATTTTCAAATAAAAATAAAATAATATTGTTTTTTTTGCTGATTATATGATATTTCCAATAAAAAGATTTGTATTTTATCTTTTTCCTGACTATTTAATCCCCGAAAATATATTCCGGATCTGGATTTTTAATTATTTCTCGAGAGAAACGTTATAAACCCTGGTCTTTGTTATCGGAACCTCCCTGGTATTATATCCTTCAGCAGTTATTACCAGTGCCTGGGAGCTCGAAGGTATTTCAAACCTGTATTCACCCCGTGTATTAGTCAATATTTCAGCCGCTGTATCTTTAACCCTTACAGAAGCATAGGAAATAGGTCTTCCCGTTGATGCATCTGTGATCACTCCTCTTATTTCGTTGGGATTAATTCCTTTTCTTACCTGGGCTTCAAAATTACGGATATAACTGATCTGGTTCTTTGCAGTTGAATTATCCGGATCAATAGCAAGGATCTTATTATAGGCCTCTTCAGATCTTGCCAGGTATGGAAGTCTCCTGTCATTTTCTTTCTCATTACCGGCCATACGAAGTTCAATAAGTCCTAATCCATTATACCCCTTAATCTTGTTATCAGTGTTATTTGGATTAAGATTTATCAACCTGTTATAAAAATCTTTTGAGGTTGAAAAATTCTCTTTATACATATAATAATATCCAAGGTACTGCAATGCTTCAGCCATTTCAGATTCATTTTCCAATGAGTCTTTTTCTGCTACTTCAATGACCTTATCAAACTTCGGTTTTGCAAGGCCACGGTTGTAATCGGGATCCATTCGCGAATAAGTCCTTGCAATATACAGGTGTGCCTGCAAATTCTCTGGCCATCTGTTTACAACAATGCTGAACACTGAATCAGCTGCCTTGTAATTCTCGCCAACATAATATGCCCTGCCAACCTGCATGTATTCTTCTACTTTTTCCTCACCAGGGATCATCATTCTTGCCCATGTTTCAGCAGCCTTATTAAAGAATTTAAAATTATAGTAATTAACAGCCATTTCACTTAGAACACCCCTGTCCTGAGGTCTCATTTCCAGTACTTTTTCATACTCATTAAATCCCTTCTCAAGCTCTTTTGTTGCATTTTCAACCAGTGATTTTTGTTCTGCAACTTTGTTTCTGAGTTCATCCAAAGCTGGCTGTAGTTTTGTTTTATTGGAAGCAGAAGCCGAAGAATATCTTGATTCATCTTTTTTAAGTTGTTCCTCTAGTCTGTTTAGTTCATCTACCCACTTTGTATAATCCTGATTCTTCCTCATCAGTATCCTTGCCATATAATGATGGTCTTTCCACAGTACCCTTTCTTCCGAAACACTTTCCATCAGCTTTTCCATATAGTGGAGAGCCTTGTCGTAGTCGGGATTTTCCATTTCATAATATGAATAGCCTGCAAGGCGGTTCAAATACGACCTGGAATCATCAATGGCAAGTATCTCTTCGATCTGATTGATTACCTCATTATAATCTCCTGCATAAAACAGTGATGTCACATACCTTGTCTGTGCAGGTATGTTGCCGGCACTCAATTCAAGATATTTCTTATAGTTGGCCTTCGATTGTTCAAGTCTCTGGGCCATCCAGTAAACCTGGCCAAGCTCCCTGTATGCCGGGGCAAAATTGGGATCAAGACTTATCGCTTCTTCAAAATAGTTTATAGCAGGTTGCAGACTCTTGCCTCTTACATAGATACTTCCTATTTTCATTGCCGCAGTAGGGGAGTCGGGATCAGCAAACTGGGCGAGATTATAGTTTTTGATGGAATTGGTACCGTCATTTACCAGAATGTAAATATCGCCTGCAATAAGAAATATCTCGGGATTTTGAGGATCTATCTTAGTTGCTTCCCTTATCAAGGGCAGTGCTACAGAGGTGTCAACCTGTCTGTCTTTAATATATGATTCGGCAAGTTTCGCCAGTGTAAGGGCATATATTTCAGCAGGGGGTTCTATCTTCTTGATCTTCTTGTAGGGGAGAAGAAAACTTTTTGCCTTAGCCCTCATCTCATCTGCAGTTTCATCATCGCCACTGTAATAGGCGACTTTTGCCAGACCCACATAATTGAGCGGGTAATTCGCATCGGCCTCAACACCTTTCTGGTACATCTCTTTAGCGTTTTCCAGAGCCAGTGTAAGGGGATTTGAGATGGTATCAGAGAAGTATTCCAGAAGGACATTCTCTCCGAGATAAAAATAATATTTGCTACTATTTGATGGTTCTTTCTGTATCAATTCCTGTAACATTTCTTTGGCTTTCTCATACTGCTCGCTTTTTGTTAAACTGAGAGCAGATTCAAGATCCTGTGCCTGATTCCTGAAAGTAACCAGCATAGCCAATGCTACTGTAAGAAATAAACCCTTTTTCAAGATTGAACGTTTCATAACTGTTTAATTTATTGTGAAATCAATTTTACAAATGTATTGTTTTTTTTCTATTTTTTTGTTTATTCACTTATACGGCTTAATTTCAACTATTCTGTTTTAATTTGTACCAGCCGTATAGGCATTGTTGCCGGGACAAGCCCTGATTTAAGTACTATAGTTTGTCCCTGTTCAGCAGTTGCCCATTGTATTAGTCCTGTACCCAGTCCATTAAAAGTCTCCCTGGAGATAAAATAGATCTCCCTTACAAAAGGGTAATCTTTCGTGTAAATTGAACCCGGAGAAGGCCTATAATATGTTCCGTCGTAAAAATATCTAGGTGATACTCCTACAATATTTACCTTGTCAATAGCGCTCCTGGTCAGTGAATCACCCACACCACCTGTCCAACTTACACTCACGACACCAAGAGCATCTTTATTTCTTGTTACAAAATCGATTACCTCCGGATTAGTGTTGACTGCAAAGAAATTATCAGGTAATGATGTTTCAATTTCAAACAGCTCTTTGAAATACCTGATATTACCCGATTTCGTATTATCAAAAATCACTCTTATATCTCCCAGGTTTGATCCTGGATCAAGTTCGTCCCATCTTTTCAGGTTACCGAGGAATATATTCCTGATATCTTGATAATTAATAAGTGTATCATTGTTTTCCTTATTTGTAACCAGTACGAGAGCATCCCAGGCAAAAGATATTGTACGGGCTATAATGAGAGAGTCACGGAGATACTGTATCTGGTCCTCGGTAAGCTTTTTACTTGTTACAATGACCTTTACCGAATCATTCATGAAATCATTGATGACATCATATTCAGGCTTATATACAGGCTTGATTCTGGCATTGGTATATAAGGTGGTAAATGAATCAATCTCTGTATCAATAAGAGGCTTAAATGATTCATCTGAAATAATCCTTATGTCTCCCCTGGTTGGTGATTCATCAGACCTTGTAAAACCACCCTTGCAGGAAGAAAAAGTAACAATCATTGCCAGAATTAATCCTGAATTGACGAAATGACTATACGATCCGGCCACTTTAATCTTGTTGATATTATTTATTTTATGGCAGGCAATATTAGTAATTTTTTGTATAAATGATGTAACTCTCATAATTTTATTTTTCTGTCTTTTTTACAATACTGCAAAGTGTGTGCCAAGACAATCGATATTCAGCTTTCAGTATTGTTATTCCTCCTCTTCATGGCTTCTGAAAAAGAGTCTGAAAAGTGCTACAGATGAAGCATAAAGCCTGTAAATACCATATAATAGGAATGGTATACCGACTATATTACGTAATGCCTTGTCAATCTGGAAGTTGTCGGCATAAAATATGAGAAAAATACCGGCCCCGATGTAAAAGAATGACATAAGGAATCTGAATACACCTTGCATCTGCCTCAAAATAGTATTGGTATCCATGACAGAAAATTTCCCGCAAATAAACAAAAAAAGAGTCTAAATACAAAAGCCGGTACTGATGAAGCAGAGGAAGTTAACCGTTGGTATTGACTTTTATAAGAGCAATGAACTGTCGCCATAGCTCAGAAACCTGAATCCATTATCCATTGCATTTCGGTATATTCTTTTCCAGTCGTTGCCTGTCCAGGCTGCAACAAGCAGGAGAAGGGTACTTCCGGGCATATGAAAATTGGTTATTATTGCATTGATCACGCGAAATTTGTATCCAGGGACTATCATAATTTTTGTTGAGGCAGAAATTGACCCTGTATTTCTTTCATTCATGAAATTAAGGATTTTTAACAGGGCTTCCTTCAGTGAATACTCCTTTTCATACAAATAAGGTTCCCATTGATCAACAAAGAATTCATTGCTTTTATGATCAGGTTTGCATATCAACTGTACTCCAATCCAGTAAAGCGACTCAAGAGCTCTGACACTTGTGGTCCCTACTGCAACAACCTTCCCGTGTGGTGACAGAAGAGTCTCAACGACGTCCCTGTTTATATAAAAGTGTTCGCAGTGCATTTCATGATGTGTAAGATCTCTGGTTTTCACTGGTCTGAAGGTACCTGCACCGATATGAAGTGTAAGATCAACGTTACTAATGCCTTTTTCCCTGATCTGGCTAAGTATGGTTTCTGTAAAATGAAATCCTGCAGTTGGTGCTGCTACAGAACCGTTTATCTGAGAATATATCGTCTGGTATCTTATATAATCCTCATCGTTATCCTCTCTTTTTACATACGGTGGCAGGGGAATGTGTCCGGTTGCCTCGATCACCTCTCCGAAACTCATGTCCGGAGCATCCCAGCTGAATAGTATCCTCCAGGCTTCACCTTCGGTCTTAGTTTTAGTTGCAGAGAGTGAATAATGCTTATCCTTTACTGCAAAGTAGCATGTAATTGAATTGTTCTTCCATTTCTTCAGATTTCCGATAATACATTTCCATTCTACCGGACTTCCGGATGAGAACGATTGCTGGTATTCGCTCGGCGAAAGAGGCTCAAGACAGAACACTTCTATTTTTGCACCTGTCTTTTTTCTGAAAATGATACGTGCCCTGATCACTCTTGTATTATTGAAAACCATCAGGGAATCAGCAGGAAGATAACTGACAATATTTCTGAACAGATCACCTGATATTATACCTTTATTATATATAAGCAATTTTGATCCGTCTCTTTCCCGGGACGGATATTGGGCTATCCTCTCGTCAGGGAGGTCATAATTAAAATCGTCTATATTTATCTCAGGTATCTTATTCATTTCTAATGACAATAAACCGCTACACCGCTACACCGTCACACCGCTTCTACAAAAATAAGTAAAATCGAATCCAAACCTGAAGTCAGAAAGATTTATTAATTTTGCGGTGCAGCAGGCTGATCCATCGCCCCGTACTGAACATAGTGAATTCGGGGAGGAAAGTCCGGGCAACACAGAGCACCATACTTCCTAACGGGAAGATATCCGTGAGGATATAGTAGTGTAACAGAAAATAACCGCTAGTCAAATGCATGGAGAAGGCCAACCTTCACCAGGGCTTCGGCTGGCAAGGGTGAAAAGGTGAGGTAAGAGCTCACCGGTTCCGGTAGTGATACCGGAAGCCGTACACCTTATGGGTTGAGAGACCATGTATACCGGCTTAAAGGGCTGCTCGTCCGATGCCGGGGGGTAGGTCGTACGATCCTGTCAGCAATGACAGGACAAGGTAAATGATGGAATAAAACAGAACCCGGCTTACCGGCAGGCTGTAAAAAAAACGTAGAGACGCTCAATTTGAGCGTCTCTACTTGTTTATAAGATCCTCGTTGAAAATGGGTTTCAACCCCCCTTTAGAGCCTGTCCCGATAGCTTGAACGGAGTGAAAGCGTATCGGGAGGGGCTGGGGGGTTATTCAATCTTAAATACACTGTCATCAATAGGAACATCAACCTCTACCTTATTGAATGTAGTGACTATTTCCATTCCGCTGACAAGGGTGGTTGTCTTCATAGGCAGAAAAACACCATTATTGTCGGTATAATCCGAAGGTATAGCCTCAAGTGTCATAACCATACCTCCCTGGCTTATATCAGTAGTTGTCTTTACTAAAAGATACGAATCCTTGTCAATAAAGAGGTTTGCTGTATTTCCTCCTTCAAGATCAGCTTTTATTTTGAAGGCAGGTTTTCCGCTCACATCTTCTTCTCCTTCAAAAGCTAACCTTCCTTCTTTTAAATAACTGTCAAGATAGTTGTGGAATACATTGTTACGTTGAATTTCTTTTACCTGGTCTTCGGTCATTTCAACCGGTGCCATGGAACCTTCCATAGGATTGACAGCATATCCTTTCTCACCGTCAAAAACCTGTACTATTTCCTGTCCCGCCATATTAGTGACAGTTTTGATCTTGTTAGGTTTTTTCATCCACATTTCCATAGGCATTTCCATACCCATCATCGACATGGTGGCAGTAATCTTAATTGTTTCCTTGCCTGAAAGCTGATCAAGCTTATTGGCAGCAGAGTATTTCTTTACGATCTCATCGAGAGACTGTGCATTTATCACAGCAGTTATTATCAAACATGTTGTGATCAAAAGGATTTTTTTCATACAATATAATTTTAAAATTAAGATAATGAATTAATAGTTTTTCTTATTGCTACGAGCTTGTATAACAGGTCGTCCATATTGCACATTTTAAGCATATTTGCACCATCCGACAGCGCTGATGAGGGATCGGGATGTGTCTCAATGAAGATGCCGTCTGCACCCACACTAATCGCAGCTTTGCCTATGGTCTCAATCATTTCAGGCAGTCCTCCCGAGATCCCTGTCTCCCTGTTCGGTTGTTGAAGTGAATGTGTTATATCCATAATCACAGGGACACCGGTTTCCTGCATTAAGGGGATGTTCCTGAAGTCGACGACAATGTCCTGATAGCCAAACATATTTCCACGATCTGTAAGCATTACGTTATTATTACCTGAATTTCTCACTTTGTTGACTGCAAACCTCATCGATGATCCTGAGAGGAATTGCCCTTTTTTGATATTTATCCATTTTCCCGTTTTGGCTGCGGCAACAAGCATATCTGTCTGACGGCACAGGAATGCAGGGATCTGGAGAACATCAACATATTGGGCAGCTGTACCGGCCTCATCAGGATTATGAATATCGGTAATAACAGGAACAGAATATTTTTCTCTCACTTTTAAAAGAATTTCGAGAGCTTTTTTATCGCCGATTCCTGAAAATGAATCGAGTTTTGTTCTGTTGGCTTTTCTGTAGGATGATTTGAATATGAACGGAATGTGGTATTTATCAGATAACTCGACGAGATGCTCTGCTATCGATAAGACTATCTCTTCACCTTCGACAACACAAGGTCCGGCAATCAGAAGGAAATTACCGGAATCACCGTACTTAAGCAGTGGAATATCTATCCCTTTTTTATTCATCAGGATGTAAATGTAATAAAATATAAAATATCATACCATTTGGTTTTTCTCTGTGTGACTCTGTGTCTCTTTCATCAGCCGGAGTTTTAACGTAGGCTGGCTCTGTGGACCTCTGTGAAATAAGAAAAATATTAAAACTTACACAGAGAAACACAGAGGAGACACTGAGAACCACAGAGTTATAGATTTATTAGTTAGTAATCGTAAATATCTTTCCAAAGGTTACTGAGCCGTTTTCTGATCTCCTCCTCACGTGGATTATTTCCCGGGTCATATAATTTTCTGCCTTTAAGTTCTTCAGGCAGATAATTGTCTTTTATGAAGTTACCGTCATAATTATGAGCATATTTGTAATCCTTGTGGTACCCCAGGTCCTTCATAAGTTTTGTCGGAGCATTACGAAGGTGTAATGGTACATGGAGGTCTCCTTTTTCCCTTACAGCTTCACTGGCATTTTCAATGGCCAGGTACGATGCATTGCTTTTTGGTGATGTGGCAAGATAGACAGCAGCTTCCGAGAGTATTATCCTTGATTCAGGCCAGCCTATTACACGTACGGCATCAAAACAGGTTTGTGCGAGTAGGAGGGCATTGGGATTTGCCATTCCTATATCTTCGGCTGCCAGAATAACCATCCGGCGGGCAATGAATTTGGGGTCCTCGCCTCCTTCAACCATTCTGGCAAGCCAGTAAACAGCCCCGTTGGGATCACTTCCCCTTAATGATTTGATAAAAGCCGATATTATATCATAATGCTGTTCTCCGTTTTTGTCATACAAGGCAAGGTTTTCCTGAACATGTGCCTGTACCTTTTCATCTGTGATAACTATTCTGCCTGATCCTGAAGTGTTGATCTCTGACGATACTACCAGCTCAAGGGCATTGTAAAGCTTCCTTGCATCCCCACCTGAAAAACGCATAATAGCCTCATGTTCAGTGATTTCTATATCATATTCCGCAAGATAAGGGTCTTTTTTCAAGGCTCTGTTTAACAGTTCAGAAAGTTCATTTACCGAAAGGGGGTTCATGATATACACCTGGCAACGCGACAGGAGGGGGGATATGACTTCAAAGGACGGATTCTCGGTAGTCGCTCCTACCAGGGTTATTATTCCCTGCTCGACAGCACTGAGAAGAGAATCCTGTTGCGACTTGTTAAACCTGTGTATCTCATCGATGAATAAGATAGGATTAGGCTGATTAAAGAACTGCTGTTTCTTTGCCCTGTCAATGGTATCCCTCACATCCTTAACTCCTGAATGTACTGCACTGAGATGAAAAAAAGGCCGCTTCAGCTTATGTGCAATAATTGATGCAAGGGTTGTTTTACCAACACCCGGTGGGCCCCAGAGTATGAATGACGGAATATTTCCGGATTCGATTAGTTTCCTTAATCCGGCATTCCTGCCGACAAGATGATCCTGCCCGCAAAATTCATCAAGATCCTTTGGCCTGAGCCTTTCAGCAAGAGGCTGATTTGAAAGCATAAAACGAAATTTGTGCAAAAGTAATTAAAATTAACGGTTCGGGCTTAACCTGCCTATAATGCATTTCATTAATATTTTTAATATTATTGCTGCACCAGATTTGATAAATTTTTAGTCTATAATAAAATTAGGATATACAGATGAAGATTTATCGTATACTGTTATTGATCCCTTTTATTCTTGCAGGGTGTGATAATAAACCGGAAACAGATAACAGTGATATTGTTGAAGGACGCCATATATCAACCTTGAATGGAATGGTTGTCTCCGCTCATCCCGAGGCCTCACGTGCAGGAATATCGGTTCTGATGGAAGGTGGAAATGCTGTGGATGCTGCAGTTGCAACAGGATTTGCCCTTGCCGTATGCTATCCTGAAGCCGGGAACATAGGCGGTGGAGGATTTATGGTTATCAGGAAAAACGACGGTGAGGCTGATGTAATCGATTTCAGGGAAAAGGCTCCATCGAAAGCATCCAGGGATATGTACCTCGATGATGATGGAAATGTTATTCGGGGACTAAGTACTGAAAGCCATCTTGCTACCGGTGTCCCGGGTTCAGTCGACGGACTTATAAAAGCACATTCGGAGTACGGCCTGTTAAGTTTCAGGGAAGTTATACAGCCGGCTATTGATCTTGCCCGAAAAGGATTCCCCTTAAACACGGAACAGGCATCCTCGCTTAACCGCAACAGGGAATACTTCCTGAAAAAGAACTCTAAAAGACCTGCTTTTGTATCAGATAATGAATGGAAGGAAGGTGATATACTCAACCAGCCTGAACTGGCACAAACGCTGGAAAGGATAAGGGATAATGGAAGGGATGGATTTTATGCAGGTATTACAGCCGATCTTATTGTTAAGGAAATGGAGAGGGGAGGAGGACTGATAACAAAAAAGGATCTGACTGATTACAGGTCGGTATCACGTAAACCATTGACATACAATTATAAAGATTATAAATTAATTTCAGTGCCTCTTCCTTCAGGTGGCGGAATTATCCTTTTCCAGCTTCTGGGAATGATAGAACCCTTTCCTCTTGATGAATGGGGATTTCATTCTACAGAGGCAGTCCACCTGATAACTGAAGCCGAAAAAAGAGTATTCGCCGACAGGGCTGAGTTTTCCGGCGACCAGGATTTTGTAAATGTACCTGTGAATGATCTGCTAAACAAAAAATATCTTCAACAGCGACTCAGTGATTTTGATATGAATGCAGCCACACCATCCTCTGCGATAAGGGCAGGTTCTCCTGAAGGATATATAAGTGAAGAGACAACACATTATTCCGTTGTCGATAATTCAGGAAATGCAGTATCAGTAACAACAACCCTCAACAATACATTCGGCAACAGTATAGTAGTCGATGGTGCCGGTTTTCTTCTTAATAACGAGATGAACGACTTTTCAATTAAACCGGGTTTACCAAATATGTACGGACTGACAGGCGGGGAAGCAAATTCAATAGAACCCGGCAAAAGAATGCTAAGCTCCATGACCCCCGTAATTGTTGAAAAAGATGGAAAACTATTCATGGTGGCAGGTTCACCGGGCGGTGCCACCATACCTACTTCAGTATTCCAGGTAATAATAAATGTTATCGAATATAATATGAACATAGGTGAAGCCGTTGATACAGGGAGATTCCATCATCAGTGGCTGCCTGACTATATTAGTCATGAGAAAAATAGTCTTGATACACTTATTTCAAATAAGCTGAGAAATATGGGACATGAGACAAGGGAGAGAGTAAGTATAGGACAGGTGAACGCGATACAGATAAGCTCAGATGGGCTGTTGAGAAGCGGTGCTGATAAGAGGGGTTATAATACTGCCTGTGGGTATTAATAGTTATATGGTTAAATAATTTTTACTAAATTGCTCCAAATTTATTTTATTAAAAAGAAATTAATTAATACATTTAACAATTGATTTAGAGATAACATCGCCTCATTTGGGTAGTAGTAATATTTGAATAATTTCAGATATCAATTCAGTTATGAAAAAACCTCTCCTTATAGTAATTATTATCGTGGCAGTACTTTTAGTCCTGCCGGTAATAAACCTGCTTCGCTGGACTTTTCAGGCTAAAAAGCCTCTGGATATCATTATAGTCGATAAGACTGTTTCAACTTTTGAACGAGTCAAACACAAATCTCTTTACTGGATTTTAACAAATAACAGAATTGTCAGTAAGGACAATAATTCAAGCTATTCTTTCAGGAAAGATTATTATGGATTCATGCCTTCCCGCCCGAAAAAGGCAAAACTATGGGGAAGAAATGATTATCGCCTGGCCGATGTAATAAACTTGGCAGAAGAAAATGATGTTATGTATATTACCGATACCTACGGTGTTTTCTTTAACGACTGGTACCAGGGTATCAGCAAAAGCCGGCGTTCCAGGAAACTTTACGGAGGACTGAACAGTAATGATAATTTCCTGATTAAGGAGATGAAGGACAGGGACAGACTTGTTATACTTGAATATAATACTTTTGAATACCCCACTCCGGCTTATGAATCATACAGAATACAGGAAAGACTCGGGATTAAATATAACGGATGGACAGGAAAATATTTCTCTTCGCTCGATACTCTCAGTGATGATTTCCCGGTTTGGATGACTTCCATGTATCGTAAACAGTATAAGAAACCATGGACATTCAGTAAACCAGGTGTTGTATTAGTTACCGATAAAGATATAATTGTCCTTGAAGAGGGTACCCATGTGAACCACATGCCGGTACAGATCATTACCGATACTGTTAATTGTGCAAGATTTAACCTCCCCGATACAATCGCTTTTTGTGAGTGGTTCGACATTATTGATCCTCTTGCCAATAATGTGATTTCAAGCTTCGAATTGAATACTACTCCAGCAGGTGATTCACTGCTGATGGATCATGTTATTAACAGGATCTTCCCTGCAGTAATAGAAGAACCCACTGTTCAGAGAACATATTATTTCTCAGGTGATTTTACTTCAACAGATCTTTGTATGATGACATCGAGATTTAAAGGATTTGAAAAACTTAAAGGTTTGTTGTATTCAAATAAACCTGATGACTTCAGCAGGTTTTTCTGGCTGTACTATAAACCTCTGGTAACCGGTATCATAGATGAATACTATGAATCTGTAACAACAGAATAAACTGCATTAAGAAAGAACTGAAGTACAGGTGAAATTTTTTACCTGTACTTTTTTTTTACCCGGTATCTGGCTTTTAAAACATATGACAATGAGACTCACACTAATACAACCTGATATTGAATGGGAAAATAAAAATGGGAATTTTGCCAGGATAGAACGATTAATATCAGATATAAATACTGATACCGACCTGGTTATTTTACCGGAAATGTTCAATACAGGTTTCTCAATGAATACTGAAAGATTATTTGAACCGCCCAATGCAGAAACCTATGAATGGTTAAGAAAAATATCAATGGAGGGTAACTATGGTATTTGTGCCAGCTATATAGTAAAGGAAAGGAAAAGGTTCTATAACAGGTGGATACTTGTCGCTCCTGAGGGAAAATCATGGCATTACGATAAAAGACATCTTTTCACGATGTCGAACGAAGAACAATCATTCACCCCGGGGCGGGTCCGGCAGATATTTACTTTCAGGGGAGTTAGAATATGTCCTAATATATGTTATGATCTCAGGTTTCCCGTGTGGAGCAGAAACAGGAATGATTATGATCTGCTCATCAATTCGGCAAACTGGCCTTCAGCCAGGCGTGATGTCTGGCTTACACTCCTGAAGGCCAGGGCGATTGAGAATCAATGTTTTGTAGCAGGATCAAACAGGATCGGAACCGATGGTGCAGGGATAAATTATTCGGGCGACTCCATGATAATTGATCCGAAAGGAGAGGTCATCATATCAGCCGGTGATAAAGAGTGTTCAATCACAGCAGATATCTCAATGGATGAACTCCGGGAGTTTCGAAAGAAATTCCCCGTCCTCGACGATGCAGATGATTTTGCGATTAATATATAAAAGGAGCCCAGACCCAGCCCTCCGAGTGTATTTCTTGACACTTAATGTAGCAGTTTTACACCCCCTTCCCAACCTTCCCCCAGGGGGGAAGGAGTAGTTACTAATCCTTTCCCCCCCCTGGGGGAAATAAGAAAGGGGGTATATAGTAAAAATAACAGATAATAATTTGTTACCGAAATTGCGAAGTGTTACACAAGGAGGAGAGTCTGTGTATTATTATTTTTTCAACGCTTCATAAAGCACCTCTACAGGATGCAATGCAATCCTTCCCGTACCATCTTTAATATGATGCCTGCAGCTCGTTCCGGGAGCTGCTACTATAACATTCTCACCCGCCTCCCTGACAGCCGGAAAGAGAGAGAGTTCACCAATCTTGTTCGATAGTTCAAAATGCTCTTTTTCATAACCAAATGATCCTGCCATACCACAACAGCCTGACGGGATCTCCGTAACACTGTAATTTGTTGGTATTGAAAGCATTTCTATCGTCACAGAAGAAGAAGAAATGGCTTTCTGCTGGCAATGTGCATGTAAAATTATCTCACGATGATCATCTGCGAATAATTCCTTTTTTATTTTTCCTGACCTGAATTCGCGGGCAATAAATTCATCAATGAGAAAGCTGTTTTTTGCAATGTTACAGGCTGCCTCCCGGAGTTCTTCACCTGCAAGATCGGGATATTCATCACGAAATCCCAAAATAGCAGAAGGTTCTATTCCGATAAGGGGCATATCTTCATTGATGATCTCTGAAAAGAGCCTTATGTTATGCTGTATTATCTTTTGTGCTTTTCTTATTAGTCCTTTCGATAAATATGTCCTTGCACTCTCTCCATGGCTGATTGTTTTTATTCTGTAGCCCAGCGATGTAAGAAGCCTCACAGCAGAAATACCTGTTGGTGTATCATTGTAGTTCGTAAATTCATCAATAAACAAACATACAAAGCCGACCGGGTTAGCAGGATTTAATGATTCCAGGTTTTTCTTTATCCATTTCCTCATTGTAAACCTGTATAATGATGGTATTGACCTGGCCGGTGCAATGTTGGTAATCTTCTTGACCAATCCTGAGATCAGTTTGTTCCTTACAAAGAAATTAAATATCAGGGGAGCTATTGATCCTAATTTATTAATGGCTGTTATGTGTGCTATAAGCCTTGTTCTCAGTGGTATGCCGTGTTTATCATACCAGTGTTGAAGGAACTCGGCTTTAAGTTTTGCGATATCCACTTCAGAAGGGCATTCCGATTTACAGCCTTTACAGGAAAGGCAAAGATCGAGTATCTCATATATTTCCCTGTGATCCCATGGATTGTCCTCGTCAGATGAAAGGAACTCCCGGAGTATGTTTGCCCTGGCTCTTGTACAATTCTGTTCCTCACCGGTGACCATAAAAGATGGGCACATTGTTCCACCGATAATGCTTGTCTTACGGCAATCACCGGAGCCATTGCATTTTTCTGCAGCCCTTATTATCCCGTCAGTGGATGAAAAATCAAATATTGTTTCTATTTCCGGGGTTGCCTTGCCGGGCACATATCTCAGGAAAGAGTTCATCGGCGGGGTGTCAATTATCTTTCCAGGATTCAGTATATTCTGAGGATCCCATATCTTCTTTACTTCCCTGAGAAGACCAAAATTGTGCTCTCCGATTATCAATGGAATTAATTCCCCCCTTAGTCTTCCGTCACCATGTTCTCCACTCATCGATCCCCGGTATTTCTTTACGAGTTTGGCCGTTTCGATGCCAAGTGTCCTAAAAAGCTCTGCATCTGCCGGATCCTTTAAATTAAGGACTGGCCTGATATGAAGCTCGCCGGTACCTATGTGTGCATGATAAACAGACTCTTTACCATATTGGGATAACATCTTTTCAAAGTCAGTTATATACTGCGGCATCTGTTCAACATTGATGGCAGTATCCTCGATGAGTGATACGGGTTTGGCATCGCCCTTCATATTGGCCAGCACACCGAGCCCTGCCTTGCGTAAATCCCAAACCTTTGAGATGTCATTACCTGTTATGACGGGGAAGGCATATCCGTAACCGGCAGCTATCATCTCCTTTGTCATATCGGAAATGACATTATCTATCTCTTCCTGTGTCTCTCTTACAAATTCAACAATCACGATAGCTGCCGGTTTACCTTCAAGGAAGAACCTGTTTTTTTTCTGTCCGGGATGATTCTCTGTAAGCTGTAATATTTTATCATCCATCATCTCAACGGCAGCTGGCTTATGTTTTAATGCTATCAGATTTGCCAGGAATGCATCATTTCTGTTTCTCAGATGAACACATACGATGGCCTTATTCGGCGGAGGGAGTTTAACAAGATTCAGTTTTATTTCCGTTATTATCGCAAGTGTGCCCTCCGATCCTGCCAGTAGTTTGCAAAAGTTACAGGGCGTCTCAGATTTCTCATCAAAAACAGATGTGTTGATCAGCAGGTCGAGTGCATAACCCGTGTTTCTCCGGGGTATTCCGGGATCCGGGAAATCCCTGATTATACTATCCCTGTTTACCTTGTCGTCAAGCATTTCCTTCGTTTTACGGTAGATCTCACCTTCAAGGTTATCCTGCTGAGTTTTTCTGTTAAAGGTATCATTGTCAACCGGTCCGAAAACAGCCTCACTGCCGTCACTAAGGATCGTTTTAATTTCCATGGTGTGATCCCTGGTCGATCCGTATATAACAGAATGTGAACCGCATGCATTATTCCCTACCATACCTGCCATGTTACATCTGCTTGAGGTCGAGGTCTCTGGTCCGAAAAACAGTCCTTTTTCCCTGAGTTCAAGGTTGAGCTCATCAAGCACAACCCCAGGTTCAACTCTTGCCCACATTTCGTCCTCGTTAATCTCGATGATCCTCTTCATATATCTCGAGATATCGACAATAATTCCTGAGCTTACCACCTGTCCGGCAAGAGATGTCCCGGCCGCTCTCATGGTTATACCAATATTTTCCCTTGTTGCGAACTGAACAATCTTTTTAAGATCGGAAATATTTTTAGGCCAGATAACGGCAAGCGGCATCTCCTTATAGACAGAAGCATCAGTTGCATAAATGGTCCTGGTTATTCTGTCATACTTAAGATCGCCTTCAAGGAGGGCTGACAGTGAATCGAGTTGCGAATATATTGTTTCAGTATCCATTTTTCAGTTTTGCGCAGCTAAATTAGAAAAAAATCATTCTGAAGAAAACTTCACTAAAATGATACAAGAATAAATTCCTTTTATTATTCCCGGAAATAAGACAATAATTTATCTGACAATAATCATACTCCCTGAGATTGCATATTAGGACTTTTTTTTTGTACATTTAAGACCTTAAAGTCGTACAATTTAAAATCTTGATATACAATGGAATTGTTGGAAAGAATCAAGCAGAATGCAAAGGGATATAATAAGAGGATAGTATTGCCTGAGGCTTATGAGGAGCGAACGATACAAGCTGCAGATATTGCTGTCAGCGAGGAGATTGCACAAATAATACTGTTGGGTGATCCTGCCGGGATCGAGTCGCACGCATCATCATTAGGACTGAAAAACATTGGCAAAACAACCATCATTGATCCACAGTCGCATAGTAAAAAAGAAGAGTATATCGATCTTATGATTGAGCTGAGAAAAAGCAAGGGTTTGACAAGGGAAGAGGCTTCAGTACTGATAGAAGATCCTCTTTATCTCGGTGTCCTGATGATAAAAAACGGTGATGCCGACGGAGAGGTTTCAGGTGCCGACCATGCTACGGGAGATGTCCTGCGTCCGGCATTCCAGTATGTAAAAACCGCTCCAGGTATTTCTGTTGTGTCAGGTGCATTTATAATGATACTTCCGGATAAAAGCTTCGGAGAGGATGGAGTAATTCTTTTCGCCGACGGAGCTGTTCATCCCGATCCCACCGATTCAGAATTGGCTGAAATAGCAGTGGCATCGGCAAAAACAGCAAAAGTACTGGTTGGGATGGAACCCAGGGTGGCTATACTCAGTTTCTCAACTAAAGGAAGTGCCAGGCATGAGATGGTTGATAAAGTTATTAATGCAACAACGATTGCCCGGCAGATGGCTCCCGAATTTATGATAGACGGTGAACTGCAGGGAGATGCAGCACTTGTTGAGGCTATAGGAAAGAAAAAAGCACCAGGAAGCCCGATCGCAGGAAAAGCAAATGTACTGGTCTTTCCCGACCTTAACTGTGGCAATATCGCATATAAACTTGTCCAGCGCCTCGCACATGCAGAAGCAATAGGCCCTATACTGCAGGGTATGGCAGCACCGATAAATGACCTTTCCAGAGGCTGTTCGGTAAATGATATAGTGAGTATGATAGCAATAACCGCAAACCAGGCCGCAGGAGTTAAATAAATACATACATACAAATAAAATATATATGATTATACTTGTTTTAAATTGTGGAAGCTCATCTATCAAATACCAGCTGTTTGATATGTCGGATGGCTGTGTAATGAATGCAAAAGGACTCCTGGAACGGATCGGCCTGAATGAAAGTATACTTACCCATACACCAACAGGCAGGGAACAACATAAGGTGATAACCGATATTCCCGACCATACTACAGGTATTAATATGGTAATGGATATGTTGTGCGATCCCAAAGTAGGAGTTATTAAGGATGTAAACGAGATAACAGCTGTAGGACACCGTGTTGTGAACGGCGGTGAAAACTATAAAGAGAGCGTCCTTATTGATAACGATGTTAAGAAAACCATTGAGGCATGTATCGAGTTAGCCCCCCTTCATAATCCTGCAAATCTTAAGGGTATAATATCAGTGGAAAAACTAATCCCCGGAATACCACAGGTTGCAGTTTTTGATACATCTTTTCACCAGACAATGCCCGATTATGCCTATATGTATGCCCTGCCATACGAATATTATGAGAAATACAAGATACGGAAATATGGCTACCATGGAACAAGCCATAAATATGTGGCACATAAAGCCGCGGGAATAATCGGGAAAGATATAAAGGATCTGAAGATAATAACATGCCACCTCGGAAACGGAGCATCCATAACCGCTGTACAAAATGGTATATCAGTAGATACATCTATGGGATTCACACCTGTCGACGGACTTATTATGGGAACCCGTACAGGAGAAGTAGACCCGGGTGTCCTTGTCTATATTGCTGATAAAGAGAACCTTAATGTAACAGGGGTGAATAATATGATAAATAAGAAGAGTGGGGTTTTCGGTATCTCCCAGATATCGTCAGATATGCGCGACCTTGAAACTGCTGCTGATGCAGGCAATAAAAAGGCAATACTTGCCCTGAAAATGTATGCATACAAAGTAAAGAAATTCATAGGTTCCTATTGCGCAGCTATGAATGGTATCGATCTTCTTGTCTTCACCGGAGGCATAGGGGAAAATGATTTCAATATGAGAAAAATGATCTGTTCCGACATGGAAAGCCTCGGGATCATATTTGACGAACAGGTAAACAATGAATCACGGGGCGATGACCTTATCATATCAAAACCTGAATCAAAAGTCATTGTGATGTCAGTAACTACAAACGAAGAATTTGTAATAGCATCCGATACCCGGTCCATAGTAGAACAACTTGTATCTTAAAATTAACATATAACATATGGTATTAAAAAGCTTATCCGACCTCAAGAACATAGTAGCAGGCGGACCAAAGAAGAAACTTGTACTGGCAGCTGCCCAGGATCAGCACTCTCTAAGTGCAGTTGTGAGAGCATGGAAGGACAATATTATTGAACCAATACTTATAGGCGATAAGGAAGGTATCCAGAATATCTGCTCTGTAAATAATTATGATATTTCAGGACTCAGGATCATTCATGAACCAGGACTTGAAATGTCTGTCGAGATGTCAGTAAAAATGGCAAATAATAAAGAGGGGGATATACTGATGAAGGGAAAGGTGGGGACATCGACCTTATTGAAATGTGTCCTGAATAAGGAATGGGGATTACGTACCGGTAACCTTCTTTCACATTTTGCACTTTTTGAGGTCGAGACATATCACAAAGTGATTGCCGTTACTGATGTGGCAATGAATATCGCACCTAACCTGAGAGACAAGATTGCAATAATTAATAATTCGGTTAATTGTCTTATCCGGCTGGGCTATGAAATGCCGAAAGTGGCAGTACTCGGTGCAGTAGAGATGGTTAACGAAAATATGGAGGCTACTCTTGATGCCGCACTTCTTTCAAAAATGAATCAACGCGACCAGATAAAAAACTGTATTATCGACGGTCCCCTGGCCTTCGATAATGCCGTGAGCCTCGAAAGTGCCAAACATAAAGGGATAAGAAGCGAAATCGCCGGTGATACCGATCTGCTTCTGATGCCCGATATTGAAGTTGGTAATGTACTGTACAAATCACTCGTTTTTTTCGCCAAGGCAAAAGTAGCATCAGTGATACTGGGCGCGAGAGTACCAATAGTCCTTACTTCAAGGTCGGATTCAGAACAGGCAAAATACGACTCTATTCTCTTAGCCGCAGCAGCCAGTAAATAATTGATATATGATCAGCTCTCTTGATCAAATGGTCGAAAAGGTGCTGAATCTTGATAAGATGCACACTATTGCCGTTGCATGGGCCCAGGATATCAATACTGTGGGAGCATTGAGCAGGGCTGTTGATGATGGATTTGTACATGCAGTAATGACAGGCAGGAGCGGAGAGATAAAAAATGTGTGCAAGAAGCTGGGAATTAATCATACCAAATTTGATATTATCGATATTGACGATGAGACAGAAGCAGCAAATGAAGCCGTGAGGCTTACCAGGAAAGGTAATGCCGACATTGTAATGAAAGGCCTGATAGGTACCGATAAGTTCCTGAAAGCAGTGATGGATAAGGAAAGCGGCCTTATGATACCGGGAGCTGTAATAAGCTATGTATGTGCAATAGAGATCTCTTCATACCATAAGCTTCTGTTTATTACCGATCCTGCAGTAATACCCAACCCGAATCTCGAACAGAAAGTGGCAATGGCAAATTATGCTGTTGAAATGGCTTCGAAGTTCGGTATTGAAAAACCCAAAGTAGCGCTTGTAGGAGCCTCGGAAAAACCGAGCCGCCATTTTCAGTATTCCGACGATTATAATGAAATGTGCAGAATGGCAGATGAGGGAATAATCAAAAACTGCATTATGGATGGGCCACTCGACCTGTTTCTTGCATGCGACAAAAAAAGTGTTGAAATAAAAGGAGTTAACACTCCCGTGCAGGGTGATGCCGACATTTTGCTGTTTCCCTCACTCGAATCCTCAAATCCGTTTTATAAGAGCCTGATGCTTTTTGCAAAAGGAGAACTGGCAGGATTGATAAGGGGAACAGAAAAACCCGTTATCGTAATGTCGCGCAGCGAAAGTGAAAAATCAAAGTATTATTGTATTGCCCTGGCTTGCCTGATGGCTTAGATAATTGTTTTTATGACAGATAATATTTTTGCGATATGATGAAACGTCTGATACTCGTTATAAACCCCGGATCAACTTCAACAAAATTTGCCCTGTTCGAGGAGGAACAGATGCTTTTTGAACTTACTCTTGCCCATAGTCATTCCGACATTTCAAAATACAAAAATATTGCTGATCAGTTCGAATTCCGCAAGGATCTTATCATACAGGAGCTGAAGAACAGAAATTATGACCCCGGACGTATAGCTGTTATTGTTGGTCGGGGCGGGCTTGTAAAACCTATTGAATCAGGAATATATGAAGTTAATGAGAAGATGATCGCTGACCTGAGGTCAGGGCTGCTCGGTCAGCATGCAAGTAACCTGGGCGGTATTATAGCACATGATATTGCGGCTGCACTCCCTGATGCCAAAGCATATATAGTTGATCCTGTTGTGGTTGATGAACTGCAGCCTGTGGCAAGAATATCAGGCCATCCGGCTGTTGAGAGAATATCCATATTTCATGCACTGAACCAGAAAGCTGTGGCAAGGATGCATGCAGCATCAACCGGTAAAAATTATGAGGATATTAACCTTATAATAGCACATATGGGGGGTGGAATAAGTGTGGGAGCCCATAGAAAAGGCAGGGTCGTTGATGTCAATAATGCGCTCAACGGTGACGGCCCTTTCTCTCCCGAACGTTCAGGTACCCTTCCGGCAGGACAACTGGCCGATTTGTGCTTCAGCGGTAAATATACACATAGCGAGGTAAAATCAATGCTAACAGGAAAAGGCGGAATGGTAGCTTATCTGGGTACAAACAGCTTCATCGACGTATGTAAGATGGCAGATGACGGCGATGAGAAAGCAATACTGGTAAGAGATGCTGCCGTATACCAGGTGGCAAAGGAGATAGGAGCAATGGCTGCTGTTCTTTACGGTAAAGTTGATACAATAATACTCACGGGCGGACTGGCATATAATGACACATTTGTCGGTCAGATAAAATCAATGGTCGATTTCATTGCTGAAGTTGTGATATACCCCGGCGAGGACGAAATTAAATCACTGGCATTCAATGGATTAATGGCGCTGAATGGGAAAATAGCAATAAAGAAGTATGAATAGTATCATCACGGATCGCTGAATGCCACAGGGATCACCTTCCCATTAAAATATTTATTTCCGTTCAGAGCGAAATCAGCAATGAATTTTGCCATTTCCTTTGCTGTTACCGGGGCTTTGAGACCCGGGAAGGCCTCTTCGAACATCTCTGTCTGTACTGAACCCAAAGCCAGGCAGTTTACAGCAATACCTGATTCACCAAATTCACCTGCCAGGCATTCGGAGAGACATGAAAGTGCTGCCTTGGATGCACTGTAATACGACATACCCCTGTATTTTGAACTTCCCTGGTAACCTCCCATACTTGAGATATTTATTATATGGGATCCTTTCTTCATCAATGGCTGCAGGAGACGTATAACAGAGGCAGGACCAAAGAAATTTGTCTCCATTAGCTTCCTTGCCTCTTTTTCATCGAAGTCCATAAAATCGCTGTGAACAAGGTATCCAGCATTGTTTACCAGAATATCAATATTCTCAAAATAACGTGTTACAGCTTCCAGAAACAGCTCCTTTTTACCTTCAAAAGCTGAAATATCCGTTGTGTGTGTGAATATATTCCTGTTTACAGCTCCTGCTGATAGCTCTTTTAATGCAACACTGTTCCTGCCGGTAACAAGGAGCCGGTTGCTTTTCTCTGCAGCCATGAGAAGGACTATTTCCTTCCCGATACCTCGTGTTCCACCGTTAATAATGATATTCATTTCAGTTAGGTTATATAATACGGTTGTTTTTTTCGTTTATTTGTAATTATCAGTTCAAAGTTACAAAAATGTAATTATGAGTATTAATCATTACTGGACCGAATTCAAGAGGATATGTATTACATTATTGGTAATACTATGCATTTCGTTAATTGCAGTGCAGGAGATATCGGCACAGAGGAGGAATAGTGAAGCTCCGCCTATCAGGGAAAGACTCTTTTTCGGAGGCAGCTTCGGATTGCAGTTAGGTACTTTTACTAACATAGAAGTATCTCCGATTGTGGGATTCTGGGTATTACCGAGGCTTGCGGTAGCTCTTGGCCCTGATTACAGTTTTTATAAGGATCCGTTTGATAAAACATCTATTTACGGGGCAAGGGGATATACACAAATAGTACTGGTTAAGGATTTCAACTCAATTATCCCACTGGGTATCAATCTCGGCCTTTTCCTGCATTTAGAAGATGAATTTCTGAGCCTCGAATCTGAATTCTGGAAACTGCCGCCTTACGACTCCGAACGGTTTACGGTGAACACATTCCTGGCAGGTGGTGGGATAAGCCAGCCGGTGGGCCGGAGGGGATCAATTAATATGATGGTACTATGGGCTTTAAATGAATCTGTGTATGATATTTACGGTAGTCCGGAGTTCCGTGTAAGCTTCACCTTCTGAGACTATTATTATATTTTTAGTTTTTCACCTTCCGATTTGGCCACGATAACGGCGCAGCATGAATCTCCATAAACATTTATCGCTGTTCTGAACATATCGAGGATACGGTCGACGGCAAGTATCAGGCCTATGCCCTCGAGAGGAAGACCCACGGCATTCAGGACAACTGCCATCATTACCAGACCGGCCATGGGTATGCCGGCTGCACCTATAGCGGCAAGAAGCGCAGTAAACACCATCACCAGTTGCTGGCCAAGGGTAAGATCAACACCGTATGCCTGTGCTATAAACATCACTGCCACACATTCATACAATGCGGTTCCATTCATATTTATGGTAGCTCCAAGGGGCAGTGTAAAACTTGCTATCTTATTGGAAACACCGTCTTTTTGTTCAACAGCTTCCATGGTAAGGGGAAGCGTTGCATTCGACGATGAGGTAGAAAAGGCAGTGAGCAGGGGAGTGGCCATATTCCTGAAATGCTTTATAGGATTGGCTTTCCCCAGAATTCTTACTGACAGGGGAAGAGTAACAAAGGCATGTACCAGTAATCCGATCATAACAACAATAAAATAGACACCCAGGCGGCTTATTACTTCACTGATATCATTACCCATCTCAACCTGCTGTGCAATAACTTTCGCAGTAATACTGAAAATACCTATAGGCGTGAACTTTATAACAAAAAGTGTCAGCTTCATTATTACCTCAAGGACAGAATTTATGAAATCAGTTAGTGTTTGCCGCGATTTCTCATTTACCCTGGTAATGAAATATCCGAACAGTATTGCAAAGAAAATTATCGAAAGCATTTGACCCTGTACCATTGCTTCGAAAATATTTGTGGGAACGATCTTTATGAGTGTCCTGCCGAAATTATCCGTGGCTGCAGCTATCTCATCTACAGGGGCCTGAAAACCGAGTTCTGCACCTACACCGGGTTTAAATACCGAAACGAAAAACAATCCCGTAACAATGGCCGCAACAGTGGAAAAAACATAGTAGCCCAGTGTCTTAAAGCCTAACCTGCCCAGGTTGCCGCTGCTTCCAACACTGGCTACACCTATGGTTATAGAACAGAGAATCAACGGTATAATGATCATGTTCAGTCCCCTGAGAAATATTTCTCCCATCCAGTTGGTATAGGATGTTGCCGAAGGGAAATAAAAACCAAAAAATCCTCCCGCAACCAGCATAATAAGTATCTGGTAGTGCAGTGCCAGTGAAAATCGTTTCTTTGCCATTACAGAATCAAATATTTTCTAAAGAAATATAAAGTCAGTGATAATTCCTCGAAAACTGTAATATTTTTCCTTATCATAAGATCGATGAAATTTTCATATTACATGGCAGAGTAGGAGATATGCCTTAAAATTGAATTCTCAGAGGGTTTACAGAAAAATATATGGAAAATGCTATCCAGGGAGACTGTTATTAGCATGATTACAATTGTAAACAATAATTACCATAGTAAATTTACAGTTGTGATCAATTATTTAAACAATTAGCGGTTACAGATGTAAACTTTTCATCATATATTTAAATATTAATGATATTACACTAAATTCCAGATAATTAAGTAAATTATATTTCAGGATGCTATAGGTTTTTACACTATTTTAGGTATAAAACACA
>Ga0272441_10003952_pt1 | contig 27519 bp, 33 predicted proteins | sample SSMProp6N_FD_193582 | JGI IMG/M metagenome (GOLD analysis project Ga0272441, IMG submission 193582) | Marine sediment archaeal communities from Little Sippewissett salt marsh, Falmouth, MA, United States - SSM-Prop-6N | ecosystem: Environmental > Aquatic > Marine > Wetlands > Sediment ... | reverse complement strand
CCCCGTGTCAAGGTATGCAGGCATGTTGCGGTTGAGGAAGTCGAGGATCGTCTGCCCTGTCGGCGTCGGCTTCGCGTCCCAGGGTCCGACCGGAAAGCTCGGATTGACGATGACGATCGGCAGGCGTCGGCTGTAGTCGAGCGCGACCTGCTCGGCGAGGAACTTCGACCGCTTGTAGTCGCCGACGACCTCGTCGACGGTCGTCGTGGTGTTCTCGTCGGCCGGTCTCTTGTCATCACGCAGGCCGAGCGCCGCCACGGAACTCGTGTAGACGACGCGCTCGATCCCTTCTTCGAGAGCGGCATCGAAGACGTTCCGGGTGCCGTCGACATTCACCTCGTAGAGCAGGCCGGCGGGCCGAACCCAGAACGAGTAGAGCGCCCCGACGTGGAAGACGATCTCGCACCCTTGCATCCCGCGTCGCAGCGACTGCACGTCGCGGAGATCCCCTTCGATGGCCTCGATGTCGAGGCCTGCCAGGTTCCCGCGCGGCGAAGCCGAACGGACGAGTGCACGCACACCGACGCCTTGCCCGAGCAACTCGCGAACGACGTTGGCGCCAAGAAACCCCGTCCCTCCGGTGACGAATGCTCTCATCGCTCTTCTCCTTCTGCGTTCGAGCGACAGGCTACCGGCATTTCCAACCAGCAGCAACCAACGCGGGCGCCGACGTGGCGCGAACGGCGGCACGTGCTAGAATGGGGACCTGTTCCGAAGGAGGCACTGCATGACATCGTATCCAACGGCCCCCCTTTCGATTGACACAATCGACGGTCTGACATGGATTCGCGGCGACTGGATCGAGAACGAAGCCGATCGGCGCTGCGAGGAGGTCTGGTCGGGGCCGTCCGCCGGTACGCTGATGGGGATGTTCCGGTGGATCAGCGCGAACGAGGTCTCGTTCTTCGAGTTCATGGCGATCCGCCTCTCCGAAGGAGAGGTCGAACTCCATGCCAAACACTTCCATCCAACGCTCGTCGCCTGGGAGGAGCGTCACCGCTACCAGGGGTTCGTCCTGAGCGAGCTGACCGAGCAGCGAGCCGTCTTCGCCGCCACCCCGTTGCCCGATGACGAAGAGGAAACCGACGGCGGATGGCTGATCTACGAGAAGGCCGGCAAGGATGAGCTCGTTGTGCGCCTCATTCAGTCCACGGGCGAGGAGAAGCTCACGTTCCACTTCACGCGCGTCGCGTAGCCGGCAAGCCTCGAACTAGTCGGGTGCCGCCGTTGACGCGTGGGAGAGCCATCCAGGGACGAATCGCCAGCCATCGCGAAGTTCCGCACGCCAACGCCTCGTCTCGGGTTCGACGTCGGTCAGCCGGGCCCAGAACGCGGGTGAGTGGTCCGGATATTGCACGTGACAGAGTTCGTGCTGCAGCACGTAGCGGGCGAGATCCGGAGGCAGAAAGAGGAGCTGCGCATTGAGGCTGACCGTCCCCGTTGCGGAGTAGCTTCCCCAGCGCGTCCGTTGGCAACGGATGCTCGTCCGCTTCACCTCGATCCCACGGCGAACTGCAAGCTCTTCCAGCCAGGCGGTGAGATGTTTACGACCCTGACCGAGCACCCAGCGCCGGAGGGCCGGACGCCACACCTCGGGATTCTCAACGCCGCCGCGGACGATCAGATGATTGCGCCCGACTTCGCGAAGGACGGCTCGGTCTGAAGGCGTCGGGTGCCATTCAATCTCCCAGTCACGCTCCACAGCCCGAAAGCAGATCCGGTCCGGTCGCGACGAGGTCTCTTCGATCGCCCGACGGCGAACCTCGACGCGGGCGCCCGCGTGTTTGATCCACGATGCCTTCTCTCGGAGAAGCTCGGAGATATCGCTTCGATCGAAGCCTTTTGGTACCACGATGACGAGGCCCTCGATCGTCATCTTGAGCTGAACGCGCTTCGCCCGCGCACTCTCGATCACGCGATACTCGGGAAGCTTGCTCATTGACCTACCACCCTCCTGACCCAAGTGTACGCAATGGTTGAAGGTCAGACCGCTGCAGGGCTCTCGACGGTGAACGTCGTCCCCTCCCAGGCTCTACTCTCCGCCGCGATCATGCCTTTGGGTTCCTCCACGTCAGTTGGCATCGCAGCTTTGGCGCCCATGCGTACAGAGTGCCGAATCCGTGCGACCGCGTCGTCCAGAGTTCACACTGAGCCGTCGGCTGGAACGTGCCGCGTGGCTGGATCGTCCAATCGGTACGGCTTCTCTGGCACGGGACTCGCGCGCCGGGCCAATTGTGCGCCAATGCGTGCACTCGGAAGAGGGCGAAAGCACATGCTGATGTGCGGACCGGCGACCATCCCAAGCGAACGTAGATCGGCGAAGCAGATCTTGGGGCGATTTCTCACCTTTGCACTGGGCCACATTCCATATTCAAGAGCGGACGAGACTCCTATTCGAGCCTATTGCCACCTATGGAATTTCACACTATGCTGCGCCGATCCTCGCAATCGGGGTTCGAACGGAGGTGGGGTGGATGCCTGCAAAGAAGAAGCGCGCGAAGAAGTCGCCGGTCAAGAAAGGTGGCAAGAAGTAGCGAGCGACACGAAGCGACGCTCTGAAACCGGGTTCTCCCTACTCGGGCGGATAGGAGAGTGAAATGTCGAAGGCTGTATGTCCTTCATGCGGCAGGAACATCGTGCTCGACAGTGACGCGATCGCACTGTACGAGACGGTAGGTTGTCCGTACTGCGACGCGCAGCTCGAGATCATCGACGATGATCCGCTGATGCTCGCAGAGATCGCGGACGACTAGAAGCGATCCGCTTGACCTCGGACGGCCGCATCCTGCGGCCGTCTTTCTTCCATTCATGCCCCGGTCTCCAACGGCGCGCAACAGCGTCGAAGTGTTCGGCTCCGGACTCCATCTCTGTCCAGCCCACGGTCTCTCTCCAGCTACATTGAGACTGCAATGGATTGCAGTGCCTGGGGACATCGCTTGAAGAGACGTCCCACATAGCCCTTGACGCAGGCGAAGCGTTGAGCTAATATCAGGTCATCATATCACCTGGTGACCTAAGGAGAACACATGAAGAGCCTCCGGTCCGTCGAACGACGCTACGCGCTGATCCTGTTTCTTTTCTGGTTCTCCACCGCCCTTCCGATGGCTCTGTTCATCCTCCTTGCGCAGGCGCGGGGGATGAGCCTGGCACAGCTTGGCCTGCTGACGGCGCTCTACTCGGCCACCGTCTTCCTGCTCGAGGTACCGACCGGCGGGCTGGCCGACGCGTGGGGGCGCCGGCGGGTCGCGCTGCTCGGCGAGGTCGTGACGCTTGCCGGCTGGGGGATCTTCCTGGTCTCCTTCTCGTTTCCGATGTTCCTGTTCGCATTCCTGCTGAATGGTGTCGGCCGGGCGCTCGCTTCCGGGACACTCGACGCGTGGTTCGTCGACAGCCTTCAGGCGATCCGTCCGGACGTCGATCTTCATCCCTGCCTCGCACGAAACGGGGCGATCACGTTCGTCGCCCTCGGCCTGGGCGCGCTCTGTGGTGGGGCGATCGCCCGCGTCTTCGCATTCCTCCCCCTTGACGGCACCGCAATCCTCACGCCGCTCGCCAGCCCGGGATTGGTCGCGATCGCCCTCCGTTTCGGCTTGATCGCGGCCATTGCGCTGCTTGTGGAGGAACCGAAGGACCGCTTGCTTGCGGCATCGTGGCGACGCGGGATCGCGGAGGTCCCCTCGTTGTTGAAGGATGCCGTCCAGCTGACCGCCGGAAGCCGTATCCTGGTCCGCCTCCTCGCAATCGCCGGCGCCAGCGGCGTGGTTCTGTCTTCACTGGAGCTTCTGTGGCAACCACGTTTCGCCAATTTGCTCGGCGAGGGTGAAGCACGCAGCATCTTCCTCGGCATCATCCTCGCCGGATCGTTCCTGATGGGCGTCGTGGGGAACCTCATCGCACCACGGCTTAGCAAGCGATTCGGCGACCGGCCGGGACGTGTTTGCGCAATTTTCCACGGACTACGCGGGGCACTTCTGGTCGGTCTCGCCGTCCAGGGCCACGCCGTACCGGCCGCAATCCTGTTCTGGCTCGTCTACCTCGGCCAAGGCGCGGTGACCTCGACCCACGCGCTGCTTCTCAACGAGGAGATCCCGGCGCATCGTCGTTCGTCGATGCTGTCGATCGACTCGCTGGTGCACTACATCGGCAGCTTCATCGGAAGTGCCGGCCTTGGATTCGTGGCGCAACAGACATCGATCGGAACCGCATGGGGCCTCGCCGGCGGCCTCCTGCTGGTATCATGGGTCCTGTACAAGCGCATCGATTCGGTGCGAGAGGAGAGACGACGTGAGCAACGAATCGCTGTCCGCGAAGCCGCTGCGGCGTCAGACGTTGGCTGACCGGTTGGCCGAGGACATCGCCGATCGGATCCTCTCCGGCACGCTGCAGCCGGGGGAGTCACTGCCCGCCGGCCCGGAGCTGGCGCGGCAATACGGAGTCAGCCGAGCTGTCGTCCGCGACGCGACAAATCTTCTGGCGGCTCGCGGGCTGGTCGATGTCCGGCATGGCAGCGGTGTCTACGTTACGTCCTCTCAGCAGGACGCGTTCGGTGACGCGCTTCTCCTCTCCCTCCGGCGATCCGGCGCTACAGCGTGGGATCTCGAGGAGTTCGAGCAGCTTCTCTTCCCGGCCGCTGCCGCACTCGTGTGCGCCCACGCCACGGAAGAAGAGATCGCTGCAATCCGAGAGCTTTCAGACCGCCACATCGCCGACCTTCAATCGCGAGTCGACACTGCGGAAGCCGACGACGACGCGGTGCTTCGCAGCGAAGTGTTGCCCTTTGCGCGCATCCTTCGAGCGATCTTCGATGCCTCGCACAACGAGGTCGTCCGGCAGATCGGGGCCCAGTTGGCGGCACTGCGCCGCCCGCGGAACTGGGTCAGCCTCACGGTGCAGGACGCCCTCAATCTGGATCGAGCGTTCCTCGACGCGCTGCTCTCGATCCTCGAAGCGCGGGATCCCAACACAGCGAGGCGGCAGATCGAGGATCTCATGAAGTTGCCGCCGGAGGCGGCCGACGCGATGAAACGCACGCCGATCGGCGACGTGCCGAGAATCCATCTCGAGCGAGCCGACGACGTGCACTGAGTTCCTACAACGCCAACCTCCCGAAGTCGCGGAGAGACGTGAGCGTGTCCAGCGTCAGAATCCCCTGCCAGTCGCGTCTTGCCTCTTCCCAGGATTCGGGGTATGCACCGTGCCAAGTCCATGTCGGATCCCAAGCGCCCTCTTCGGACTGGGCCTCAATCAGGAAGTCCAGATGCTCCTGCAGCGCCTCGTCGATCAACCCGGCTCCGACGCAGTCAGGCGAAGGGGCCGCACGAAGTGGGGTGAGACAGTACTCGTTCCATCGGTCCGGATCCTGGACGACCACGTCGGGGATTGACCGCAGAATGCGGGCTTCCAGCCGTTCGCGGAACGGATCCGGCAATCCTTCGACGGAAACAAGGTCGACAGCGTACTCGAGATCGCTGCCCCCGCCGGAGCCAAGCACGTCGATGGTCTCGAGGCAGTCGATCGTCCGTTCCCCGACCTCCGCAAGCCAGTCCGCCGGAACGATCGAGCGGTAGTGGTAGAGGCTGGCAAGAATCGACACGCGCGGGATGATCGCAAAATCGCCGAAGGTCTCGGCAAGGCTCCCCTCTTCGTCGTGCCACCACGGGGCATGCGGAAACTCATTGGCCCCTTCGGGCACGGCTCGCCACACGCCCGTCATCGGATCATGGCTTCGCAGGATGTACTCAATCGCATCGGCCACCATCGGATGCTCGGCCTCGCAACCGAGCTCGCGGAGCATTCTCAGTCCAATCCCCGTCGCAAGCGCGGAAGACTCCGGCGTCCGAAGATCCGGTTCCAAGGCATAGCCGAACCCGCCATCGACATTCTGGTAGGCGGATAGCTCCTCAAGCACGCGGTCGATCGGCTCTTCACGAAATCGGTGAGCAAGCAGCGCACCCTCGAGTGGCCGCCCGTGCGTCTCGATGAACGCGCAGGCTCGATCGAAGGCCTCCGGAGATTGCTTGATCATGACCCTCCCTCCTGACCCAATGATACCCATCCCAGGAGACCGCATCATGGATCTCTTGCGTGTTCTTTGGCGGTTTCAACCGTAGGAAAGGATCCGTGCGGGCTGCAAAGCGGGCCTTCACCGCGTCTTTCGGGATGCCCTCTGCACCCTTCCCTCGCAGTCGGCGAGATGCCGGACACGCACCTCTCCTCAAGCCAAGCCCGCAACGCCGGCTCTCGCATCGAACGTCTCGACGGCGGTCTCGAAACGCAGAGAAACTTGTCGAGTAGTTCCTGCGGTGCTACGGTGCATGCAATCGGCGCTCAACGCGGAGTTGATGATGCAACATCTTAGTCGAGGACAAGTGGAGCCGGTAGCCGACGAGCAGCAGTATCGGGCACTCTTCGAGAACGTTCCGATCGGTCTCTACATCACAACACCCGACGGGCACATCCTCGATGCAAACCCCACACTCGTTCGGATGCTCGGCTATCCAAACAAGGACTCGCTCCTCGGGACGATGGCTTCCGACCTCTATCTCAATCCGGCGGACCGGGAGCAAGAGCAGACGCTCTTCGGCGAAGCGGACGTCGTCCGGAATTATGAGACACAGCTTCAGTGCCGAAATGGCGACATCATCTGGGTTCGAGACACGTGCTGTGCGGTCTGCGACGAGAACAGCAACATCCTCTTCTACGAGGGGAGCCTCCAGAACATCACCGACGAGAAGCGCGTTCAGGCGGAGCTTGTCTACATGGCGAGGCACGATCCGCTGACCGGGCTCTACAACCGGCACACACTGGCGGAGATTCTCGAGCGAGAGATCTCACGCGCTCAGCGCTACAAGCATCCGATCGGGGTCCTGATGATCGATGTCAATCGCTTCAAGGAAGTCAACGATCGCTATGGACACGCCATGGGAGATCAGGTCCTCCAGTGGGTGGCCGATGTCCTTCTGCGAAGCGTGCGCGAGTCGGACGTTGTGGTCCGCTACGGAGGCGACGAATTCCTCGTGCTCCTCATCGAGACAAACGGGGAGACCGAGATCGTGCGTGGCCGGATGATCCAGGAGATGGAGATCGCCAGCCAGAAGGCGTCCCTTCTCAATCTCCCAATCAACCTGGCGATCGGGACAGCCCATTGGATGCCGGAGAGCGGCCAATCGATCGAGGCAGTGCTCATCGAGGCGGACCGCCGGATGTACGTGGAGAAAGCCCGCGCCTCCTAGCCACGCGCGTCACAGTGCACGCCTCGTGCGACCGGTCCGTCGCGCAGCTACCATCACTCCGGCATGAAGACGACACAAGGCATCTCAGTCGAGCAGGCGCGCCGGATTGCGTTGCAGGCCCAACGGCTCGTCGAGACCGACTCAAGGGCCAAGGGCAAGGCAGCCGTCGCCGAGACGATCGACCACCTTGGCTACGTGCAGATTGATACGATCTCGGTCGTCGAGCGCGCGCATCACCATACCCTCTGGACACGATGCCCGGAGTACGATCCGCTCCATCTCCATGACCTTCAAGCGATCGACAAGCACGTCTTCGAGTACTGGGCTCACGCCGTAGCCTATCTGCCGATGACGGACTACCGCTATTACATCCCTCGGATGGAGCGGCTGCGTGAGGGCGGCCAGGCCTGGTTCGAGCGGTGGGTGGCCGAGCACGGGAACCTGTGCGACAACGTGCTGGAACGCATCCGAGTCGAAGGCGCTCTCTCTTCGAAGGACTTCGACTCTCCTCCCGGAGCGAAGCGTGGTACATGGTGGGATTGGAAGCCGGCCAAGCGAGCACTCGAGATCCTGTTCCGTCAAGGGCACCTGATGATCGGCGAACGCCGCAACTTCCAGAAGATGTACGATCTGACCGAGCGCGTTCTGCCTCGGACTGTGAAGACCACACGCCCAACCAACGAGGAGCTCGCTCGATTTCACATTCGTCGAGCCCTCGGAGGACTCGGGATCGCGCGGATACGCGAGATCCGCGACGCATTCCATATCGTGGATCAAGCAAGCATCGCCGCGACCCTCAACGAACTCCTCTCCGAAGGCGAACTCCACGCCGTGCGGGTCGGAGACCTACCGGACACCTACTATTCCGCGCCCTCCGTGCTGGAGTCGGGGAATCGGCCGATCCCCGATCGTGCGCGAATCCTCTCTCCATTCGACGGCCTGGTGATCCAGCGAGAGCGCATCAAGCGCCTGTTCGGCTTCGAGTACACCATCGAGTGCTACGTCCCGGCAGCCAAGCGAACGTACGGCTACTTCGTTCTTCCCGTGCTCTGGAAGGACCGTCTGATCGCCCGGCTCGACCCGAAGGCCGATCGCAAGCGCGGCATCCTCTTCGTCAAGGGGCTCTGGTTCGAGCCGGGGTTCGAGGCCTTCGAGGCGGCCCTTCCGGATCTCGCGGAGGTCCTCGCGCGGTACGCTCGGTTCAATGGCTGCGAGAACGTCGAGTTCGCAAAGATCGATCCAGCCGGACACAAGCGCCGCCTCAAGTCTCTCGTGCGGCGGGCGTTCATCGCTTCGGATCGCTAGGAAGAAGAGACTGCCACTCGGAGCGGAGCAACCCGTACGTGATCACATCGCTCGGTCCTTGCGGCAGGATGAGCCAAGAGCGGAGGACGCCTTCCTGGAGCGCGCCCAGTTTCTCGGCCACCCGTCGACTGGGGGCGTTTCCCTCCGGCGCGCCGATGCCAATCCGGATGAGGTCGAGATCCGCGAACGCGGCATCGCAGAGTCTCCGGGCGGCTTCGGTGGCCAACCCACGGCGTGTCCGCGGCGTTCGGATCCAGTACCCCAGCATGGCGCGGCGGTGCTCCGTGGAGTAGTCGCTCAGCCCGCAGACTCCGAGGAGCGTTCCGTCCATCGAATCCTCGATGGCATAGTAGAAGGCGGTTCCTGCTTCACGGGCCTGGGTCCACCAGGCGACATAGTCCTTCGCATCTCGCAGCGAGTATCCAGCGTGGCACCACGTTTCGTAGGGCGAGATCTCTTGGATCGATTCTCGTACCGCTGCATACAGCGCCGGTGCATCGTCCTCGCGGAACGCGCGAGCGACCAATCTCCTCCTTCGATGATCCTTCGCATGATCTTCCTCCTGGCGATGTCGGATAACTCAGGTGGGAATCGGATAGGGGCCTCGCCTCGTGCAACGAGGAGACCCTTGTCGGTAATCGAGATGGAGCCTTGGCCTAGATCACGCAGCTGCATGGTACCGGAGCCAATGACCATTCACCACCGAACCCTCATCGCCTCCTCACCTGAGATCCACCGCGTGCCCAGAGCCTTGATCCCGTTCCCGATCCCCAGCTGGACAAAGGAGGAAGCGATGAGAAGACACAGACTTGGAGTACCGATCCTTGCGGGGGTGGTCGTCGCGGCCGTTCTGATCACGGTTTTCGTGCTCGATCCTTTCGGCGAGCGGGTTCGTGCAGCCGTCGATGGAACCAGCAACGGCACGGGAGCCGAAGCGGCTGCAGTCGATCTTGACGCGTTGCCCGATTGGATGAAGACCGAGCTCGTCGATGCCGCAAGCGGTGAGACATTCGCCATCGCCAACTTCATTGGGAGGCCGATCCTGATCGAGAGCTTCGCCGTCTGGTGCTCGATCTGCCTCCGCCAGCAGAAGGAGATGGCTCGCTTGATCGAACTCGAAGGCGAAGCGATCGTCCATGTCTCGCTCGACACGGATCCAAACGAGGACCTCGACAAGGTGGAAGAACACATCGAGCGACACGGGTTCACGTGGTACTACGCCGTCGCGCCGATCGAGATGACGCAGCTTCTGATCGTCGACTTCGGTCTGAGCGTCGTAAACGCGCCGCTTGCACCGGTGGTTCTGGTGGACGTCGATGGCTCGGCGCGATTGCTCGACCGTGGTGTGAAGACGGCGGAGGCACTGCTCGAGGAGATCGGGCCTCTGTCAACAACCGCGGGAGCCGAGGGCTGATGGCCGTTGTGGCGAGCCTCGCCGAATCGTTCGTGCTCGGCGTGCTGACGCCCCTCGGCGCGGTCTGCGTTTTGCCGCTCTATCCGGCGTTCCTGAGCCACGTGTCTGGCCAGCTGGTGGGGCGGGAGCCAAAACGGGGCTCGATTCTCGAGAGCGCTCTGTGGGTGAGCACGGGCGTCATCGGGTTCATGTTCCTGCTCGGTCTGCTATTCACGACCATTCTACAGGTCTCGCTCACGCGGGTCATCGGCATCGTCTCGCCGATTGCGTTCGGGCTGCTTGCGGCGATCAGTCTGCTTCTGATCTTCAACGTCGATGTCGGGAGGCTCATCCCGCGAGCCCGGGTCCCGATCGCGCGCAATTCCCGCCTGACATCGCTCCTGTACGGTCTCTTCTTCGGAGCAATCGTCGTGCCCTGCAATCCGCTGTTCATCGCCGTCTTCTTCACACGGTCCGTCTCGATTGCCGGCTTCGGGATCGCCATGCTGCGGTTCCTCGCCTTTGGGATCGGCATCGCCGCGCCGCTGCTTGCCCTATCGCTCCTTTCGCTGGCGGCGTCGGGTTCCGTCATCCGATGGCTGGCAACACACCGAGCCGCGATCAACCGCGTGGCCGGCGTACTGATGCTCGGGATCTCCGTCTACTACCTGTTCTATATCTTCCGTGTGACCGACGTGCTGCTTGGGTAAGGGGTCGACCGCTCGTCCGCATGCAGTCGAGGTCCGCGACTCCCGTACATCTTCCTTGGCAAGACCGCGCTCTGCCGCCCAGGACCGTTCACGGATGACCCGGAGTACTCACGATCGACCGAGAGGCCGCTGCGATGCATGGTTGTCCTCTTTCGCGGGGGGCGGGGGCGAACCCGCCTCGCCGAGGTGATGAAGGTCACATTCGGTGCACCCACACGACGCTCCGCCCCGCCGTGCCTCACGGCACACTTGAGCCGATACCGAGGCAGTCGAAGGGGGGACGATGAGCGAACCGACGGTAGCGGTGCAGCAAGTTCCGGTGCAGGTACTCAAGCGAGCTCAAAGGCTGTTCGGCATGACGAATGACGAACTGGAGCGGGCCCTTCAGGATCCGTGGAATCTGTTGGTCATCCTCGATATCTGCGAGCAACAAGAGTAGCGGCGGCTCCTTTTGCCAGCCGAAAGCGAACTGCCATTCGGCCATGTGGTCGTTCTGAAGCAATTCGGCACAAGAGGGCCGCCGCTGATGCATTCTACGATCAATGCCTTACGGTGTCTGTGTTACCCATTACTTTGCTCCGTAGAGGAGCCGTCTCGTCTAGCTCGCCGAGAGCCACGCCTCTAGGTCAGTACGCAGGCTCTCTTCGGTGTGGATCTCGTATGGCTTCCCGATCTTGAGCACCCAAGCGAGCGAATCGAAGAACTCGACGCCGTGATACCAGGGAAGCACTGCGGGGTCGATCCCCTTCCTTGCACAGAACCGCTCCTCGATCCCGAGACCTCGCAGCTCCGGCACGAGGAAGAACGGCAGCAGAAACTCGAACAGCGGATCGGTGAACCCGGCGTGTTGCCAGTCGATCACGCCGACAAGCTCCCGGTTTCGCACGAGCAGGTTCTCGGGCCAAAGGTCGCCATTGCTGAACGCGATCTCAGGCAGGCCGGGTTGCCGTTCGATCAACCGCCGATGCGAGCGCTCGATCAGATCGTCGCGCACCGCAAACCGCGCGTAGGCCGCTTCGACCACGTCGCGCGCCGACTCCCCCACGTTCAGCTGCGCCACGGCTCCTTCCGGTAAGTCATCGGATCGGATGGCCTGAAGTGCGCAAGCCGTGTCGATGTAGAGATCGATCGCCCAGTCTTCCTTCGCCTTCATCGCCGGAAGCAGCGGATCTCCTTCGATCCACGCGCTCACGAAGAGAGGCACCCCAAGCGCGTCACCCACCTCATCCCAGCAGATGATCCGAGGAGTCGGGATCGGATGCTCGGCCATTGCGCGAAGTGCGAGCACCTCGTTCCGGCTGCATCCGCTTCCATAGCGAAGGAGATAGGTCATCGGTGCACCGTCAAGTTCGACGTCGATCCGCCATGGCGTCTCGCGGGAGCTCGCCCCGAGCGCGATTGCGTTCGTCAGATGGACAGATCTACCGACAGCCTCGGAGAGCACGCGTTCCACGCCTCGATCATCCAGGCCGGGAATTCGTTGATTTGCCATCTCTCATCCTTTCGCTAACTCCGATGGACGTGGAGCGATTTCCAATCGCCTGTTCATGCAGTCGCGTCGGCCGCCGGGCGCAGCTCGAGCTCGTAGACATCATTCTTCCACACGAGATGCATCCCGGCCTTCTCGTAGAGGTGCGTCGCGCCGGTCAGGCTCTGTGAGTCGACGCCAAGTTCGACGTTGCGCGTACCTCGTTCGTAGAACGCCCGAAACGCGTGGCGCAGCAGGGCCGTCGCAAGACCCTTGCGACGCCACGCCCGGCGTACACCGAGTTCGTCAATGAGTCCCGTGGCCTTGTCCTCCCCGGCGAACGGGTAGCACTGGCAGAATCCGGCGATTGCGCCGACTTCGTCGACCTCGCCGACTTCGTCGACCTCGCCGACTTCGTCGACCTCGCCGACTTCGTCGACCTCGCCGACTTCGTCGACGGCCAGGAACCAGAGGTCGGTATCGAAGTCCTCGTCCTCGTAGATCCACTGCTTCCACTCTTCGAGTTCCTCTTCGAACGGCGCTTCGACGAAGCCCCAGTGGTCACGGAAGACGTCGACCATCACCTGTACGGCGGGGCGATCATCGCGCCCTTTCTCGAACACACGAACCGCAACGCCCTCGGGCCAATTGGGGTCCGGCGGCATCTCCGCCATTTCGATTCGCATTCGTAGGAAGCTCCGCACGTACTGGAATCCGGCCGCTTCGAGGCGCGCTACTGCCTCGGGATCTCCATCGTAGGCACCCTGCGTGAGTACGACGCGTGCCTCGCTCGGCGCTCGGTCGATGCTCACGCGGGCACGCTCGACGCACCAGTCGATCAGCGCTCGGGCCACGGGCTCCCGTACGCATTCCAGGTCGGGCATCAAGCGGCCCCGGCTCGTAATACGAATGTGCGGCGCCTGGTCGTAGACCTCACACCATCCAACGATCTCGCCGTGAGGCGTGCAAATGACCTGGGAATCACTCACTGGATCGAATGTCGCCGCCTTCCACTCGATGCGAATCTCGTTCTCGGTTCGGAGCGCCTTGCCTACGACGTAGCGCGTGTAGGCCGCGTCGAGCGCGGCAAGCGCGGGGATGTCCTCCTCGGACGCCGGACGCGCTACAAAGCCCTCCGGAAGCTTTCTGATCATGATTTCTCCTTCATGGATGTACTACGGAATGGCAGCGAGTCCCATCGGCAATCGTCTTGCCAACAGGCAGAGCTTCGAAGTCCAAAGCGCGGCGTCAACGAAAGGATTCTATGCAATCAAGGACCTCTCATCCACAGAGTGTTCCTTGCACGGAGAAGCAGCCTCGACTACGGTGTGAAGCTTTAAGGAGGCATGATGTCCGATTTGATCGATCGGCTCCTTGATCCCAAAGAGCCAAGCAGCGAAGAGACACAGAAGAGGCGGATTCAGCTTGCCAAGCTCCCGCGAATGGCGGGATGGCTGATTATCGCCATCATCCTTGCCATCTATCTCGCCACCGGTATCTACTCGATCGGGCCGTCCGAGGTCGGATTGGTCAAGCGATTCGGCAGCTACATCAGAACCGTGGATCCCGGACTCCACTACCACTTGCCCTCGCCGATCGAGAGCGTCGTTTCCGTCAACATCCTTGAGGTCCGCAAAGAGGAGATCGGGTTCCGCACCGTCTCCCCGCCGCCGAATCCTCGATATCAAACCGTGGAGACCGAGGCGCTGATGTTGACCGGCGACGGCAACATCACCCACGTGGAAATCGTCGTGCAGTATCGCGTCAAGCAGGCGGAGCTGTTCGCGTTCAACCTGATCGATGCAAGCACGATCGTCAAGCAAGCGGCCGAAGCTGTGCTGCGTGAGCAGGTGGCGACGCGAACGCTCGACGGGACGCTCACCGAGCAGCGTGACGCGATCGGTGCCGATACGCTAGCCGCGCTGCAAAACCTGCTGGACACCTACGGCGCAGGCATCGCGATCGACAATGTACAGCTTCAGGACGTCAAGCCGCCGGCGGAAGTTGTCTCAGCGTTCGACGACGTCAATGGCGCCCTCCAGGACAAGGAGAAGCTGATCAACCAGGCCAGCGAGTACGCACTTGACATCGTGCCTCGCGCCCGCGGACAGGCACAGGAGATTGGCAACCAAGCGGAGGCTTACAAGCAGACGCGAATCAAGGGAGCCGAGGGAGATGTCGCGCGCTTCCTCGAGGTCCTGGCCCGCTATGAACTCGGCGAAGAGGTCACGCGGACACGCCTCTACATTGAGGCAATGGAGGAGATCCTCCCTGGGATGGAGAAGACGATCCTCTCGTCCGACACAAATGGGGTCCTCAAACTGCTCAACCTCGACACTACGGGAGGTGATGGCCGATGAAGTCCCTCATCATCTTCGGCATCGTCGTCGTGGGTTTGACTGTCGCCTACAACCTGTTCACCTTCACCGTCGACGAGACGCGCAAAGCCGCCGTCCTTCGCTTCGGCGAGATCGTGCAGATCATTGAGGAACCCGGCCTGTACTTCAAGGTGCCGATCGTTCAGAAGGTCACCTACCTGGACGATCGTGTGCTAAATTACGACATTCAACCCAAGAATGTTCTGACGTCGGACCAGAAGCGACTCGTCATCGACAACTACGCCATTTGGCGCGTCGGTGATCCGCAAGCGTTCATCGAGTCAACGGGCGGAAGCCTTCGAAACGCGCAGAGTCGGATCGACGACATCGTCTACTCCGACCTGAGGAACATCCTTGCCAAGAATACGCTCGACGAGATCGTCTCCGAGAAGCGACTCGAGTATCTGCAGCAGGTTACTGAACTCAGTCGAGCCAAGCTGCTCAACTTCGGGATCATCCTGATTGACGTGCGCATCAAGCGCGCCGATCTTCCATCGGAGATCGAGCAGGCCGTCTTCTCCCGAATGCGCTCGGAGCGTGAGCGGATTGCTGCGCAGCTGCGGGCCGAGGGTGAGGAGCAGGCGCGGCTGATTACATCCACCGCCGACAAGGACTCCGATATCATCCTCGCCGAAGCACGGAAGGCGGCGGAGAAGGTCCGCGGTGAAGGGGACGCCGAAGCACTCGAGATCTACGCGGACGCGTACAACCAGGATCCGGAGTTCTATCGGTTCTGGCGCACGCTCGAGTCCTACAGGCTGTCACTGGCTGACGACACACGCATCATCCTGTCTACCGACTCCGACTACCTGGAGTTCCTCGAAGGGATGCTCGACGAGTAGGATAGTTCGCAGGACAGTCGCAATGCGGGCGCTCGGTCCCCGGGCGCCCGCGTCCATTCTGAACTGAAGCTACGTCACCAGAAGGAGAACGCCAAGCGCCAGCAGAACAACGTTGATGGCTGTGCGAAAGCTCTTCCGATCAAGGATCCGATTGAGCTTCCGCCCCACCAGAAGCCCCACCAACATCACGGGAAGCCCGCAGGCGAAGAGCCGCAGCACATCGGGCGTCCACAGTCCGGCAATTCCGTGACTCAGGAGAACGAAGAGCCCTGTGATGACGCCGAGTCCGTGCATCGTCGCGCGGAAAGCTGGAGGATCCCAATCGTGAAGCGTTACGTAGGCGATGATCGGCGGTCCGCCGATGCTGAATGCTGCGCCGAGGGATCCGCTTAGGAAGCTCGCCGTCAGATCCCATCCGACGTTCGGACGGATCGGCAGAGGACGCCGCCAGAAAAGCCGATACAGCGCGAAGAGGATGACAAGGACTCCGAGGGTCCTGACGATCGGCCCCTCCGGAACACTTGCGAGCACGTAGACGCCGAGCGGAATTCCGAGGTAGCGACCGACAACCAGCCAACGGATCGACCGCCACTGCACGTGGCGCCCGTCGCGTACAACCACGAGAACCGACATCACGAACGCGAGCAAGCCAATCAGTGGCGTCGCCTGCTTGACTCCAATCAGGAGCCCAAGCACGGGCATCGCGATCATTCCCATCCCGAACCCAAGTGCCGAGAGTGCCGTCGAGGCCAGGAACAAGATGCCCAGCGCGGCCATCATCACTTGCAGTGTCACGCTACTCCTTGGCTTGCTCCGATGTTCGCGATCTGCATCTCCCGTAGAGGAATTCGGCCACCGCGGTGATCCCGTGATTGCCCCAACCGCACTGGCGCGCCTGCCCGTAGACCGTACGGGCGGACGCGGTCATCGGCAGGACCGCCCCACTGCAGACCCCGGACTCAAGCGCCAAGCCCAAATCCTTCTCAATCCACTTCAGTGGAAATCCCGGCTCGTAGTCCCCAACAGCCAGATCGTCTCGTAGCCGATCCCGAAGGCGTCCCGGCAGGGCGTCACAATCTTCGAGCGCCTCGAGGAGTCTTGCTCGATCGAGGCCAAGTGCCTCTCCCAGTCGGAGCGCCTCCGCCCCTCCAAGAAGGACGGTTCCCAAAAGCTGATTGAAGACGAGCTTCAGCGCCGATCCCTCCCCCACATCGCCGACGTGGATGACCTTCCGCCCAACAGCTTCGAGCAGAGGACGGGCGAGCGCAACATGCTTCTCCGCTCCACCGACCAAGAAGAGCAGCTGTCCGGTTTCGGCAGCCCTTGTGCTTCCGGAGACCGGCGCATCAAGAAATCCGACGTCTTGTTCGGCCGCCTGCCGCGCGAGTGCGCGCGACGTCTCCGGATCAACGGTAGAGCTATCGATCCAGAGCGCTCCTGGCGCCGCTTGCCGCAGAAAGCCGCCCTCTCCGAGGGCAGTTGATCGAACCACGTCGGGCGTCGAAAGCATCGTCCAGACTACGTCCGCCTCATGCACCGCCTCTGACGGCCCTCCCGCCCAATCTGCTCCCGCATCTAGCAGCGTCTGTGCCTTCTTCGGCGTCCGATTGGTCACCGTGAGAAGATACTCCTCGTCCAGCAGACGCCTTGCCATCCGGCTCCCCATCAAGCCTAATCCGATGAACCCGATGCGCATTGACCTCACCTCCTCGAGACGGCCGGGGAGTTGCCTCCCCGGCCGCTGGGTCTACACGTGTGAATGGAACGTCTTGCTCACAATCTTCCAGCCATCGTCAAACTTGTAGAAGAGCTGGTAGTCGGTGAACAGGTGCACACCCCCTCGGGACAGCTCGATCCGCGCCACGGCGGTTGTCCCCTCGATGTCGATCATCGGGATCTCGTAGGCGAGTTCCTGCTCGAAGAACCCAGGATCGCTGACGCGCCGTTCTTTGAGCTTGGCGAGAAATGCCTCCGGATCGACCTTCAAGACCTCCGCGTCACGGCGGATCAGCATCCGAAACTCGGGATGGAATCCCGCCTTGACCTTGTCATCGTCCTGTTCTTCGTGGATTCCTTCGATGTACGCCGTCTCGATGATACGCCGGATGTCGTCTCGATCGCCCATGTCCTCTACCTCCTGGGGGGCTGCGCAGCGGCGGATTCCTCCCGCCGAGCGTTATCACGCTTGCCAATGGCAAGCTCCTGAGGGATCCAACCCCAAAAAAAAGAAGACAGCCGCGAATGCGATCTGTCTTCATCTGTTCGGGATTCAGGATCCCTGACTACAGGCTGTAGTCTACCCGCCCATCATCTTCCCCGCAACCCACCGCAAACTATAGGGCGGTCATGTGATGTGCGTGGAAGACCTTGCTAACCAAACGCCACTGCCCCTGCACACAGTAGAGGGACACGAAGTCCGAGTAGATGTGGGTCTCACCGTGGAAGACATCAACCCGAGCGATCGCGGCGTTTCCGACCACATCGATCAGCGGAAACTCGAAACGCGTATCAGGAGCTACCGCCTTCGGATGGTTCGCTCGCAGCTCATTGAGACCGTCCCAACGAAGGGCGACGGGCTCGCTGTTTCGTCCGTCGAGTTCAGGAACGAGCATGTGGAAGACGTCATCGAACTCCCTGGAAAGGGCCTCTCGCGTCTCCTTCATGTACATGTCGCGAACGTAGACATCCTCAAGCAATTGACGCACGCGCTCCTCATCTTGGGTTGCCTGTCGTTGTCGCAGCACCATCTTCGATACCTCCCGTCATTTCTCGACTGGCGACGTCGCATGTCGCCGATGACATCGGCCTCGCGATCGAGCAAGCAGTCGTGGCTAGTCTCTGCAGACCTACGATGCACACGCCACCAATCTCAAGCCGTCCTTCGTCCACACAAAACGTCTTGGCGAGTGCCCACAGACTGCATGTGTTCCTTCATCTCTCGGAGCAGACCATCGTCCCGATCTCCGGGAGGGACCCCGCTTCATCCTGAAGAGCGTAGATCGCGAGCACGGGGCAACGGGTCTTCCGGCAGCCGGGCCCCGAAGCCCTGCATCTCTAGCGAGCTTCGGCGGCCAGATGTTCGCTCTCCTTGGCTTCGCGCCGCTCGAGCACAAGCAGTCGCGCAAGGCAGATCGCGAGCACGAGCGCGAAGTGGCACAGAATTGAAGGCAGCGCCCCGCGAGTCTCAGGGACGAACCATGAGACCGCGATCGAGGGCAATACGAAGGCAAGCGTCCCGCCGAAGAGCAGCGTGAGTTGGCGCTTGCGCCGATCGTCGGGACAGGCCATCGCACCGTATCCCGAGAGAAGAGCCATCCCGAGCAAGCCGGCCCAGTAGTACCAGGCATAGATACGGAACCAGGGCATGACGTGCGAATAGCGGGCGTAGACCGCGTTGCAGACTGATGCCGTCGCGAAGGACCCGTCAATCAGGATCCATGCAACGATCCCCGCGGCCGCGGCGAACAGGCCATAGGCCGAGGCATAGGTGGCGCGGGACCGCGGTCGCCGCAGCTGAGCGATCAGCAGAAGCCCGAGCGGGGGAAGCCAGGTCACGATGATGAAGGCCAGTCTAGGAAGGAACCCGGCCGCCGCAACGTCGGCGCAAATCACGACTTCCGCGATTTGGTACCCGGCGAGCAGTACCAGCACCGCGCTCGTCGTCCAAACGACCCGTCGCTCTCCCAGCGTTCGCCGAAGCCCCATCAGCGCCCAGCCGGCCACGATGATCTCGAACCCAGCGGTCACCACACCGAGAATCGGAGAGTAGTCCATCGATTTCGCCCCCTCGCTGCCTTTTGCGGAGACATTCTCCGGATTCCACGTGCAGTTGTCTAGTCGCGCACAGCGAACGATTCCAATGGAGGCGCCGAGCAACCTGTGCGATTGGGCGACGCAGGCGTGATGATCTGCAATACGGTGGGAAGAGGCGCCGCCCGGCAAGACAAGGGGTCATCTTGGCAACCGTAGAGCAGGCAACAGCACTCTTGGTGATGCAATACTCGGCCATTGTCTCAACCGTTGATGGGACACATGCTAGTGTCGTTCGCTGATGCAGAAGGGCCATTCTTGCGAAAGACAGCGGCCGTATTGCGAAGTTCCCCGCCAGACCCACATTCTCTGAGATGCACGTGTTCCTGCTTTGGACGGTGCTTCTGGAACAGCGGATGGGGTATCCGATGAGCCACTTGTCCCTGTTGACGACCTCGGAACGCAGTGCTAGGCTGCTCCCCTCAAGCGCGAGAGTCCCCAAACGAGAAGGCACGATGCCAATGCTGGGCATCCCATGGGAAGGAAGGTCGAGCCATGAACGTCGTGATCTGCCCCTGGTGCAGCGAGATGGTTGAGATCCCGGTGAATGCGTCAATCGCGGGAAGTCGATGCCGGTGTTCGAAGTGCTGGTCGCTCTTCTACGTCTCGTGCGAACACCCGCTTCGCGTCCAACGGGAAGCGCCCAAAGCAGTGAGAGTGTCGGCAGAGGAAGAATCCTCGTGAGTGAGAAGGCAGGAGGAAACATGCCCAAGTTGGTGTGCCCCGTGTGTGGTACGGAGATCATCCTGGCTCCGGAGGAGGTTCTGATCTACAGCACGCTGCAGTGTGACGAGTGCGGTGTAGCCATCGAGATCGTGAACGAGGACCCACCCGAAATCGCCGTTCTTGCAGAGGAAGACGACGAGTACGATGAGGAAGATGACGATCTCTGAGCCCGAGAATGTCCAGGCCGGGACTCTGACGGCTCAGTGTCCGGCCTGTCTCCAGATGACGATCGTGCAAGAGGAGAGCGCCGTGATCGGAACCGAGATCCTCTGCCGGGAATGCGGGGCAATCCTCGCGGTCCAGCAAACGTCTCCCCTAACTCTCGTCGAGGTTGAGCCGGACGAATTCGCGTAGGGATGACCTTTTCCTAGTACGGTAGATCGTCGGGATCGACATCGACGTAGTCGGGTTCGGGGTCGATCTCGAACCGAACGACGCGAATCGTCTCCCGCCCTTCGATCCACGCCCTGCACACGCGATGCATCCCATCCATCACGCGGCCATCGCTCGACAGGATGATCGGATGGTGGAGGTCGGTCTCGTGGATCAGCTTGGCGTGAAGCGCCACCCTGCGACAGGTGGGATCGAGATCCTCGTGGTCGAACCAGAACGTCTCATCGAGTTCGCGGATCTCCGAAAGCGGGAGGTCGAACGGCTCGAAGCTCGAGGAAAGCTCGACTAGCCGATCGACGTCCCAGATCAACACGCCCCGCTTCGTTGGGCGGAAGTGGTATTGCTTTCTCATGCCTCGTCCCCGACTTCCGGACCGTAGTGTTTGCGGATGACCTTCAGCAGGAGCTCCCGTTCCTCTGAGATTCGGTCCCCCAGGCGAAGCGCCGCGATTGGTCCTTCCCACGACTCGATCTCGCCGCACGTAAGCGGCGAATGCCGCAGGTAGGCCTTCAAGTAGGCACCAAGGAAGAGCCGCCGGAAGACCGTCAGCATCAGCCGCTGCCAGAGACGCATCCCCGGTGGTGTTCCTCCGTGGCGAATGAGGTGAACCGTCCACGCGACATCGGCCGCCGGATTCCCCGAGGTCGACGGTCCCCAGTCGATGATGACCGCGCCTCTTTCACTCATCATGACGTTGTCCGGATGGAAGTCTCCGTGGCAGATCGCGTCGCCCTCCGGGAGCTTGTCCACCGCTTGATGGATTCTCTCCGCGATGTCGTCGCCGAGAGCCTCGGCGATGCGATCGATCACGTGGTGCAGTCGCTCCCGTTGAGAGGGCAGGTCCACCGCGGTCCGGGCATGCATCTCCCGGTGAAGCCGCGCGCATTCGTTCGCGTACGCCCACAGCTTCCACGGCCTTCTTGCGAGTTCGCGAAGCATCGTCGGACCCTCCACGCGCTCCATGAGGATCCCGAGCCGCCCATCGACCTCGACCAACCCGTCCTCCGTGTCCGCCAGGAAGACTTCAGGGCTCGGCACGCCTGCGCTGTGAACGGCGCGCGAAACACGCTGCTCGCGCAGCGCGTAGCGTCTCGAGGATCCCTCGCGGAAGAGCCGAACCACGCGCCCCTCGTCCCACGCGACGATCTCGGCCGTCCGCCCCTCGCCGACCAGGAGCAGCTCGTCTCTCGTTCGCGTCTCGATCAAGTCGTTGACCTCCGAGCCCAGTATAGAGCCCGTGTCATCGCGTACCATCGCCCTAACCGGCGCGTTGACTCTCCCGGAGAGCCGACCGTCTCAAGGAGTGTGACGATGGCCCTGCTTGCGGCACGCGATCTCTCGAAGACGCACGCGACCCACCCGCTGTTCGAAGGCCTCTCGATCACGTTCCACGCGGAGGAACGCGTCGGTCTCATCGGCCCGAACGGTGGCGGGAAGACGACGCTGCTCAAGATCCTTGCGGGAACCGAGGTAGCCGACGCGGGAACCGTTGAACGTTCGAAGACGGCCCACCTCGCCTATCTCCCCCAAGTCGATGTCTTTGCCGGTGGCGCCACCGTCGAGACTGCGCTGCTCGATGCGCTCGGCTCGGTCGATCTCGCGGAGTACGAGGTTCCCGTGCGAGCCCGGAAGATGCTGCGCCGACTCGGCTTCGAGAACGGGGAGCAAGATGTTGCCACGCTCTCCGGCGGATGGCGCAAGCGGCTGGCGATCGGCTGTGCCCTCATTCAGGAGCCCGACCTTCTGCTGATGGATGAGCCGACGAACCACCTCGATCTCGCCGGCATCGAATGGCTCGAGCAGTTCTTGGCCCGCGCGAGACTGTCGTTTGTGCTTACGAGCCACGATCGGACCTTCCTCGAGCGCGTCGCGAATCGCATCGTCGAGATCGACCCCCGCTATCCCGACGGGTACCTGAGCGTCAATGGCCGTTTCAGCGACTTCCTCGAGAAACGCGAAGCCTATCTCCAACAGCAGGATGCCGAGCGGCAGGCGCTTGCCAATGAGGTGCGCCGCGAGATCGCGTGGCTCCGGCAAGGCCCGAAGGCCCGATCGAGCAAGGCCGGCTATCGAATCGATGAAGCACACCGGAAGATCGATCGCCTCACCGAGGCCAAGCGCCGCCACGACAGTGAGGCACAACTCGACATCGATTTCAGCGCCAGCGGCCGCCGAACGCGGAACCTGATCACGGCCACCGGTATCGCGAAGAGCCTCGGCGGTCGCCTGCTGTTCGAGGGGGTCGACGTGCACGTGCGACCGGGCACGAGACTCGGGATCGCCGGCAACAACGCCAGCGGAAAGACAACGCTGTTGAGGGCCCTGTCCGGCGACCTCCCACCGGATGCCGGGCAGGTGAAGCAGGCGGTGGGTCTGAGCATCGCGCTTTTCGACCAGCAGCGCAGCCGACTCGACCCGCAGGAAAGCCTGCGACGAACGCTCGCTCCGAGCGGCGATACAGTCTCGTATCTCGGGCGGGGGTCTCATGTCATCGCCTGGGCGAAGCGGTTCGGGTTCCGGCCCGACCAGCTCGAGATGCCGATCGGCGAACTCTCCGGAGGAGAGCAGGCCCGTGCGCTGATGGCGATGATGATGCGGGAACCGGCGGATGTGCTGATGCTCGACGAGCCGACCAACGATCTCGACATCGCATCGATCGAGGTGCTCGAACGAGCCCTCGTCGACTTCCCCGGCGCCGTCATCGTCATCACCCACGATCGCCATCTGCTCGATCGCATCTGCACCGACCTGATCGGCCTCCACGGCAACGGTCGCTGGGGCAGCTACGGGAGCGTCGCCCAATGGCTGGAGGCTCTTGCGGCGGAGAGAATGCCGGCAGATGTGGTCACCGAAGGCGACACAGAGAGTCGTCGGAAGCAGTCTCCCGCGACCGCGGTCAAGGGCCTGAGCTATCACGAGAAGCAGGAGTTCGCCGGGATGGAAGAGAAGCTGTTCGCCGCTGAGGAACGTGTCGATGCGCTTCAAGCACAGCTCGACGATCCCGCGGTCGCCGCCGACCACGAGAAGCTTAACGCAACCTATGAAGCGCATCGCGAAGCCCAGGCCGAACTCGATCGCCTGTTCGCCCGTTGGGAGGAACTCGAGCGCAAGTCACTCGGAAACTAGGAGGGTTTGCGCGCCCGCAAGGTCAGCAGGAGTGGCAACTTGCCCGTGTGGTCGGGCAGGGTGAACCAGCGATCGTCGAGGATGTCGGTGCCGATGGGACACTGAAGGTGGAGCATCGACTTCCCGGTCACATCGCCGACCTCGCGAAGCCCGATCTCGTCGAGGATCTCTCGTTTCTCACGGAGCATCCCGACCTCCTTGTAGGCCTCGAGATGCACCAGAGCCACCTCGTCCCAGAAAGCGCGGTTCACCGATTCGGCGTCGTGGGATGATGTCGTCTTCTCAGCCATGACTGCTCCTCCCGTTTCCACAGAAGTTGGCCCCATGAACAGCTCTACCACGAGATGAAGCGACGCAAGTGATGTGGCAGGAATGCCGGCGCCCTAGGGCGTCGAGATATTTCTCAGTGCATCCACAAGAGCGCGAGTCGCGCGGCAGTCATCCTCGTTGTACTCGAGGATGCGCTGACGGATTCTCGGATCTCCCGTTTCGACCCACTGGTGGAACCACTCGATCGAGCCAGCCCCGGAGGGATCGGTGTCCCGCCATCGGAAGCCAACGAACTTGGCGACTTCCTTCAGGGAGAGGGAGACAGTCGGCCAGATCATGTGCGGCTTGACGATGTCCGAGTAGAGGTCGACGAAACGCTCCTCTTCGAAGAGAGCGGCGACGTCGTCTTCCGTTGCGACCCCGGGATACCGCTGGCCGAGCTGCTTCCAGATCGTCCTCTCGTAGTGAGAGTAGTAGTAGACGACGGCCTCCGCGTTCTCCTGGATGAAGGCCCACGCCCTGGCGAAAGCCTCCCGCTCGTCTTCCGGCACGGCTTCGTCAGCGTAGAAGGCAACGTACTCCTCGCTGCGATCGTCTCCTCCGACCCGCTTCACGAAGCCGTGCAGATAGCAGAGACTGCGGAAGGGATCGGTCTCGATGTCAAAGAAGAGTTCGGTAGTGCTGTCGGGCATGCGGATCTCTTCCGTGAAGTACGGCTTCGGATCGTCCTTCTTCTGAAGAACAGCGCGGGCGTAGAACGCTTGGAGCGTCTTGACACCAACTCCGGATATCGTGCTCTTGCCACCGACGATGAGATCGTCAAGTTTCGCCTGGGCAAGATCTCCGACCGTGGAGATCTCCGGAGGGAACTTCTCCCGGCGGCTTCGCCCCAAATCGGAGAGCAGCGTCAGGTCGTCGGCCGCGTCGATCTCTCGACGGCAGTGCGTCCGCCACCAGCAGAGAGAACAGGCGCTGATCAGGGCTGGCATCGTCTGCAAGCTCCGATTGGCAATCTCCTCGACCCAGGCGAGGATCTCACTGTACTCCTCCCATATCGTTGCCTTCATGCGCGTACCGCGTGGTGCTGAGAGATCGTAGGCGATCTCATCGCCATTGATGTCCCATACGAAGGCTTCCTTTGAGCCGGCCACACCGATTCCTTGAAGGATCTCCGAGTAGAGGCTGAGTTGAACGGCATAGTGTTTTTTCGGCTTCTCGTCCGACGCCTCGCTCGCACCTTCCAGTCCCGCTCCGCTCTTGATATCGCCAGGTACATAGCCCCTTTCGCTGCGACGAAGGAGATCCGGCTCGCCGAGCAGTCGGCCGTGGCTAATGCGACCTCCATAGATGAGGTTCTCGCCATGCTCCATCGCCCGAAGCGTGAGGTCCTCCCGTTCCACAGGCGATGCATCTCGCAGATTGAGGAACGGGATGTCGAGACCCTCGACCGTTTCCTTCTCGAACAGATGCCCGCGTTCCCAGAGAAGCTCAACGAACGCGCTGATCTCGTCCCGTTCAGCCGGGTTGCCGAACAGGTCCAGATACACGCGATGCGGGCACGTCGTGTAGGCATAGAGCATTGAAGCGGTGATGCTCATGGTCTCCTCTCGCAGCAACTCCTCTTGCGGTTCCCCAATACCTACATCGTGGAGTCCAGATCAACGAAATCTACGCAGGTCTGGGGAATCGAGTGGTTCGGCGCAGTATGCCAATCTCCACCCCGGACGTCGATCGAACCAAGATCAGACACAAACATACATCTCCAGTTCTCTGTTGAGGCTGGGACGATCGGGTCACTGTTTGATTCCCCTCCAAACTGATAGAAGAGCGCTTTCTCCCGGCCAGCCTTCGTTCCAATTGCGTGCGGACACATCTCTCTTCGGCATCCATTGCACGTCGCTACGACCTGCTTCCGTTCGCGAATGGCTCTCTTGACCTTCTCGTAGGCCTCCGAATGCATAGCTCCTCCTTCAAGTTATTCCTAGATCCCTTACGTATCACTCTCAATAGCCTTCTGTCAAGATCCTAAGCACACTCTAACTAACCTGCAGAGTATTGCGTCACGGTCAGTATGCGAATCGGAATCCTTCATCCTGGCAACATGGGCATGTCAGTAGCGACGCTCGGGAAGGCGGAGCATGGATCGACACCGCGTGCTATGCAGTGCTCTCATGGAGTGGACGACAGGCGACGCGCCGTCTCTCAGCCGTCTACATGCTCGATGCGATCCCCAAGTCGGTAGTAGGAGAAGTCGCCGCCGAGTGTCCAGGAGAATAGGTCGGCCTTGACCATGTCAACCGTCTTCCCCTCGAGCAGGAGATCGTCGTTAACGAACGATCCGACGACGCGTCCGATCACGCCATGGTTGAGCTCCGTATCGACGAGTTGGGTCACTTCGCACTCCATGTTGAGTGGGCACTCAAGGATCATCGGCGCCGTCTCCAATTCGCCGTAGAAGGTCTCAAACAGGGTCGACTTGTCGATCTCGCGTCCCGACTTTCTCCCGCAGATCCGCACCCTATCCATCAGAGAGACCGGCGGCAGATTCACGCTGAACGTTCGATGCTCGAGGATTCCCTTGGCCGTATGGCGTTCCTTGTAGATGCTGAAGAAGATCTGCTTCCCGAAATCGAACGGCGCCATGTATCCGATGACAAGGTAGTTCGGCCATCCGTCGACCAACGCGCCGACCAACACCACCGGCAGAGGACTCAGGACGTTCCCGTCGTAGGATTGCTTCTTCATTCCCCCTCCCTGCTCTCAGTCTCAACCATCCTCGATCGCCTCAAGCCGGAAGACGACAGGCTTGACGCCATCGGTACAGCAGGCGACCCACGACTTGGGATTCTTCATCCAGCGGCCGTAGTCGGCGTCCGTGCAGATCCCCAGCACGACTTTGTGGATATCGTTCCACGCCCAGTCACACGGGAACTCCGGCGGACGTTCCGACACATCGTCACAGACAAACGTCTGTCCCTCCTCGAAGAAGGGGCACGATCCGAACCAGGCCTTCGGATTGCGATACTCACTGGCAACATCCTCGAGGAAGAGCTTCTTGAGCACTGTGATCCTGCACTTCGGCATGGCAATCCCTCCACGCGCAAAGCCTGGCAAGTCGCCGTCTCGGAAACGTTGCCCATGTCCCGGAGTGCCTACCACGCCAAGATCGCAACGCAGAACGACTCTCTGGTCTCTCAAGCGAGTTTCGCAAGCAAGCGGAAGCAACCGTCCAACGGATGGCCGACCCGGAGAGATCGGTTGACCCCTCGGAGCTCGATGCGCTCCTACGTCGCCTCGTCGACGGTGGACGACTCCCCGGCCTTCGCGAGCTCCGGCCAGCTGTCCCCAATGACGCCTTCCAGCGGCACGGGACGGCCTGTGGCCTCATCGAGGAAGACCGCCGTGACCTCCGCATCGACGCAGACATCGTCGGATCCCTCGAATCGGGCCTCCTGCGCGATCACGACCTTCCGGCGTCCGGTGTGCTCCACCCGTGTGTCGACGATGAGCGTGTCGCCGGCGCTCGCCGGGCGACGGTAGACAATCGTCTGCCGAACGACAACCGGGAAGATCCCGTGCTTCTTGAAGAACGATGGATCGAGCCCCTGCTCGTCGAACTGCGCCCATCGTGCCTCCTCAAGAAACTCGAGATAGCGTGCGTTGTTCACGTGTCCGAACCGGTCTTCGTGGTAGCCGCGAATGGCAATGCGTGTCGTCGACATGGCGAGATCCCACCTCCCGTGCCGGGAACGGTACGCGCAGTTGGCCGATGGATCCAGAACTCCCTGTCCCCTGCGCGCAGGCTGCCGTATCCTTCGGAATCGCATCTCGAGACGGGGGACCGCGTGACCGAACAGACAGGCCGG
>Ga0272441_10003951_pt1 | contig 27527 bp, 26 predicted proteins | sample SSMProp6N_FD_193582 | JGI IMG/M metagenome (GOLD analysis project Ga0272441, IMG submission 193582) | Marine sediment archaeal communities from Little Sippewissett salt marsh, Falmouth, MA, United States - SSM-Prop-6N | ecosystem: Environmental > Aquatic > Marine > Wetlands > Sediment ... | reverse complement strand
ATCTATAACACACTCCACACCATATCAATATCAATCGCCTTTGTCGATTGCAAACATTTATGTAAAAAAAGTTGGTGGTGGATCAGCTTTAAGCTATCTTCTTGCCGGCACTTGGCCCCCACATGGCGTCGTAGATTGCATCTACTCTAACCACTACTGCGGCCTTCGCGGGAAGCTTGTTGTTAACACCTAATACCCACTTCGTCATCTGGTCGTAGTAATCCCCCTCTTTGTAGACTTCCACTTTGCCCTTGATTTGGAAGGACTTCTTTGTCTCACCGTTGTAGCAAAGTATGGAAATTTTGGGGTTTTCACCCAGATTTGTTGCCGTTTTGTAGAAGAAGTTATCCGCTATCATTATGGTTTCATCGTCCAATATTTTCAAGAACCCTACATAGACCACGTTTGGAGTTCCATCGACTGCCGCGGTGGCGATAGCGGCTGGCTTCTGCTTTTCGAGGGTTTCTTGTACTTCTGCAGACATTTTGACCATTTGATCACCTATATTCAAATTGAGTAACAATATATTTATATCTTCCGTCAATTATGAAACTGCATAAACGTCGAAAAATCAATCATTAACAAAAATAGAAGAATGAAGACGAGGTTTAGGCGATTCTCACACCTGCTTGAGGACCTGAGTTTGCCTCGTATATTTCCTCTATTTTCATCACTGCAGCTCGCCGCATTTTGAGATCGGCCCTTCGCAGGCGTACGACTTCAGTCATGTCTTCGAATATTACCCCTTCATTTTGGAATGTGACCTTTCCCTTTATTTGGTACGACCTTCTGGGGTCTTTGGTCCAACAAACAATTGAGGCCAAAGGATTCTCTTCCAAGTTGGCGGCAGTCTTGTTAAAAAAATTGTCCGCCAAGGCCAGGGTTTCATCGTCCAATATCTTTAGAATGCCCACGAATATCACATTAGGTTTTCCATCAGAACTGGCGGTTGCCAAAGGAATTGGCCACTGTTTTTCGAGGGTTTCGCGCACTTCAGGAGGCATTTTGACCATAATCAATCACCATCAAAGAGAAAGAGTGAATTTATTTATCTCTTGCCTCTATGGACGTTCGGATGAAATGTTTAGGATATTCCCTATACGAAGCCCCGTGAAAGTGGCAATAAGATGCCATTAAATCTCCATCTACTATGCCATCCATTCCATCCCTTATTCCGGTACCTCGATCCAGCTTTATGGCGTATTCCACCTCTTTGTCTAAAAGTAGCTCGGAGTGGTGGAATTCGTGGCCCAAAAAGGAAGACCCTTTGGGGCCAAAAGAACAATTTCGGACGAAATGTCCCTCGGTATAGCTAACAATTCTTCGATCGCCCATCCTGGATCTACCAGGAATCAGCCCCACTTGAGGATGAACTTCTCCGCTGTACTCCATCTCTTTGGAAAGATAGATCAAACCCCCACATTCTGCAAAGATAGGGACGCCCTTTTCGTGGGCTTGTATTATAGACGCAATCATAGATTTATTTTTTGAAAGCTCTTCTGCGTAGAGTTCTGGATACCCCCCGCCTATGTAAAGTCCGTCGATTTCGGGAAGGCTGGCGTCGTGAAGAGGGCTTACAGGAACCACTTTTGCTCCTGCCAATTCCATGAGTTCGATGTTATCCCGGTAGTAGAAGTTGAAGGCCTCATCCAGCGCCACACCAATACGAGCACCTTGACCATAATCTGACCTTTGGTATAGATCAATTTCTGGCATCTCCAGGGGCTCAGCCTCATCAGCGATCTCCAATATGCGATCTATGTTCAGTCCTTCTTCTACGACTTGACGAATATTCTCCAGCCGTTCCAAAAAACCCTGGTGGCGCCTTTCACCTTCTAACATGGGAACCAAACCCAAGTGACGCATGGAAAGGTGCATATCGTCTTCACGGGGAATCACTCCTAAAACCTCCGCCCCGGTATGGTCCTGAATGGCAGCTCTGGCTTTTCTGGCGTGCCTCGTTCCCCCAACCTTGTTTAGGATTACCCCTCTTATGTTCACCTGCGGATCAAAATCCATGTAACCCTTGACCAGAGCAGCTGCGCTCCGGGTGATACTTCGAGCATCAACCACTAGAATTACTGGAGCTTTCAACATCTTGGCGATTTGAGCTGTGCTTCCCCGATCTCCTTCATATCCTTCGTAAAGGCCACGCACGCCCTCGATCACGGTTAAGTCTGCATCTTCTGCAGCATGAGCGTAGATTTCCCGAATGATCTTCTCTGTCATCAGATGGCCATCCAGATTACGGCACCACCGACCTGTGATCCAAGTATGATAGCTGGGGTCGATGTAATCTAAAGCCACCTTGTAAGACTGAACATTCATTTTTTTGCTACATAGAGAATAGAGCAATCCTGCAACCAAAGTCGTTTTGCCACTGGAACTTCGGTCACCGGCCAAGAGAATTCTTGGATAATCAACATTCATAATAATCTATCCTAAGTTTTTTATATACAATTAGTTTACAAATTTTCCTGAGATCTATCGTAACATGCTTAACCAGTGACATAAATAACCACCAATCAATTAAGCTCAATCATAGGATATACAACTAATCCAATCTTTAAAACGAGAAATCCAATACGCCAGGGTGAATGATTGTGGGGGACATAAGGTTAACATCCAAAGCCAAAAATTTGGCTATATTGGTTCTACTCACCCTTTGTCTTTTGGCATCGTGTGGCACAGGCCAAGTTTCAGAGGCACTGGTGAGAGGACACTTTAGTGGAGGATCTGGAACGTGGTATGCTGAAGACTTTGGCTGGTTTTATTATGATTTGGATGAAAATGTAGGTGGCGAGCGCCTTGAAATCGTTGTCGATGGATATGATATTGAGAAGGGAAAGCTCGCTTATACCAGTGAAGTTTGGACTGAAAAATTTGAATTTGAAGATTGGGGCCGATACCAGGCTGTGGCGTTTTTGGGAAAACGCTACCTTGCAGGATACCTAGAGAGCAACTTCACGGATGCGGTCAGTTCTTTGGAAGAGGGGCAACTAAGGGAAGTTCTCATAGACGGCGACAAGTATTACTCGGTCACCGCGGATGATCCCTTAATTTTAGCGGACAATTACCAATTTAATGTGGAAGGAGTATCGTCTGAAGGTGATGGTGCCTACATAACTCTTCAGAAAGATGGAAATATAATAGATGAAGCCGTGGTCCAAACTGGAGAAACCTACGTCTACAAGGTTGGTGATGACGATCTTCCTGTGCTTCTAATTCACATATCAAACGTCTTCTGTGGGCGAGATTGTGGAATAATCGATCTCGACGGAATTTTCCAAGTACGTCATCCCTCACTGACCGAACTGGAGATTGGAGACGTTTTGGGCCTATTGGAAATATCGGATATCTCAGGACAGACGATAGAACTACGAAATAACGTGGACATATCCTTGCATAGGGACAGCGAGATATCCCTGGCGGGGGGACTGAAGCTGAAGGTCAAAGACAAACCTTCGCTAATTTACTATCCGATAGGCGTCTTTTCTGAGTATGGAGTTCGCGGAATAAGAGGACCCACATATTCGGAACGTTCTTCTATAACAACTCAGTACATCGATGGGACTTTAAGTCATGCAAATGCTCGTTGGAATTCCGAAAACTTCAGTGGGTTCTATTTTGACGAAGATAAGGATTTGGGTACAGAGTCTTTGATAATTTTCGATATAAACGACCGAAAAATAAGGCCCATACGCTTAGACGGCAATGGTCGCCAGATAGATGGCATCCAATACATGACCTTTGCAGAAACACTTGAGTTTGAGTTCGAAGATTGGGGCTCTTACCGCGTTGTAAGCCTCTTTGGACAGCTTTGGTTTGCTGGTTATGATGGGAGCACAAGCCCCGAAATTGATAGGGTCAGCATGATAGAGAACGAACAGATTGGTCAAGTTCTCATAGATACAGATCAAAAGGATGTCACCTTTGCAGGGGACATTTATTTCCTAGAAGAGGGGTATAAGCTCTACATCCGTGATCTGGCAAAGGATGATGTAGAAAAGGAAAAGATATTCATCGCACTTCTGAAAAATGATAAGTTAGTTGACACTGCTGTCATCGGGGAAAATTCGACATATTCCTACGAGACAGATGTAGGTGAAGTGGACGATGTGCCCATCATCATATTGCATGTAGGTGAAATATTTAGCGACGGTGATAAGCAGTTTGCAATGATCAACGGCCTTTTTCAACTATCGGACCGCTTATATCTGCCCGTTGAATCGGGGAAAAGTTTCGGCGAATTGACCGTTCTCATGGTCAATTCCAAGTATATATTTATGACTAATACAGACACCCTGACCCTCAAACGTGACGATCATAACATCAGACTTTTACCAGGAATTAGCATCGCCGTTGCCGATGACGAAAAGCTCCGCTATAATATCTACCGAAATGAATATGTTGTACCGTTGCCAAGAGTAATTGACGTGGGCCTTCCTCAAGATGAAGTGCCATCCAATGGTCAAGCCAATTTTTCTGTGACCATTCAAGGAGGAGATCTTGATAGCATAACTGCGGAGGTTCTTGATTCGCAAGGCCAGAGGATAGTGATGGCGGATCTAACTCCACTAGGCGTTGGATATGGAGATCTATGGCGTTACTCCTGGTACTGGAAGGCCGAGTCTTTAAAGCTGAGCGATGACGGTAGCATGCTTCCCATGGGTGCAATTCAAGGAGGAATGCTTTACCTTAACCAGTCATCTACAACACCCATAACGGTATTGGTTAATTTCGACGAGGAAGGCAAAATCGCGCTCATTCAGGGACAAGACGACGTAGTTTATTACGTATCTCGTTATACTTACGAGGTAGCAAACCCCTCATTGAGTTATGAGGAATTGTTAGAGGACGAAGATCTGCGATTTCAGCTTCTAAAAGTGGAACCTGGCATAAGCAAGATCCAATTTTACAACGTCATTGACGGCAATAGCGTTTTGGAAAGCACGAACCACACCCTAACCGGATCTTTGGAGTCGCTTGAGCCGCATCTTATGCAAGTTGGGATACCTCCCGGACAATACGAAATTCGTTTGACTGCGAAGAATTCGATGGGCACTACTAAGACGAACGATCTTCAGTTTGTAGTATCTAAATCTGAACATTTATCGGTTTCAGTAGGGTCTGCTACAGTTGAATTCGGCGAAAAAATAACAGTGCCATTGGAGGTCAGCGAATTTGAAGGTGAAAAACAGGTGAAGATCGCTTACGATCCCGAAATTTTAGCTTTTGAGAACGTATCTGGATGTTTTGCGCAATCCGATTTAGAAGATGGGACTATCGATCTGGTCATGCCCCAAGATTGTCTATCTCTCAATCTGACCTTTAAACCAAAGAAGGATAACGTCACGACAGAGATTGGAATAGAGGATCTGGGGGGGCTTGAAATTAAAGATATGATCAATGGCACAATTACCGTACTTCCCGAAGCTAAACTACAAAAAGAGGGAAAGAGCAACGCTACATCTGCTTTTGCAGCACTTTTAATCCTAGCGATGGTTACAAAGATGATCAAGAGAAATAACTGAAATAAATCCCAAGGTAACCTCACCCGCCCATTTCTTTACCAATTAGACGTTGTTTCCGTTCAATGATCCTATTGGTACCACATATGGTCTATCTAAATTGTTCATTATCACCGCTTCTACGCCAAAAATTGTCTTTATGTTATCTACGGTCAACAATGAATCCGGCTCGCCAATGCCATGAACTTTTCCGTCTTTGAGCATGACCAACGTGTCTGAATATCTGGCTGCCAAGTTAAGATCGTGAATGGCCATGATGGCCGATACGTTAGTTTTTTTGATCAGATCACGCACCGTCTCCAGTACACCTAATTGATGCTTCAAATCCAAATTTGACGTCGGCTCGTCCAATAGCAGAACCTCTGGCTCTTGGCAGAGGGCACGAGCAATGAGAACTCGTTGCTTCTGGCCTCCGGATAACTCCGAGAAGTCTTTGAGGGCAAATTTTTCCACATGGAGAAGTTTCATGGCATCTACTACCTTGTCTATATCTTCATCGGCAACACGCCAGCCCATGTGAGGTTTTCTGCCCATAAGTATGGTGTCAAAAACGGTGGTGGAAAGGACACCTGAAGAGGATTGGGGCACGTAACCGATGTAGGTCGCCACCTCTTGTCTGGACATTCGTTGAAGGTCACGGCCACCGTTCAGAAGAATGCTTCCTTTGGGCTTGAGGATGCGATCGATGCACTTAATCATGGTGGTTTTACCTGAACCGTTTGGACCTACCAAACTCAGTACCTCTGAGTCGCCCACGTTGATGTTAAGGTCATCCAAGATCTTGTTGCTGCCGTAGCTGAAAGTCAGATCTTTGATTGTGATTTTTACCAATAATCTTTCCTCCTCTTTAAGAATAAGTATATGAAGAATGGCACGCCCATAAAGGCGGTCATTATGCCTACTGGCAGTATAACTGGTGCCAAGATGGTCCTGGCCAGAGTATCCGCTCCTAGCAGCAGAAGAGCTCCAACTAGGCCGGATGCTGGCAAAAGGAAACGATGGTCACTACCGATGATCATTCTGGTTATATGGGGTGCTACCAGGCCTATGAACCCAATGGTACCGGTGAAACAAATTATGCTAGCTGTGACCAGAGCTGCCAACATCATGCATATTACTCTAACTACTTCCACGTTTACTCCCAGACTGGTGGCAGTTTCGTCACCGGCACCCAGTGCATTGATGTCCCAAGAGAACCGCATCATAATCAGCGTACAGACTACAGATACCAAAGCAATGAGCCATACCTTGTCCCATGAAGACCTGCCTAAACTGCCCATCATCCAAAAGACCACTTCATGAACCTCTTCGGATTCACCCACGTATTGCAAGAAAGAGGTCATGGCCGAAAATAGATACATGATGGCGATTCCTGCTAAGATCATGGTCTCGGGCGTGATGCCCTTGTACTTGGCCAAGCCATAGACGATCAGTGAAGCCAACATGGTGAAAACAAAGGCATTTCCCACGATCAGATACTGGCCACTTACGAAGCCTGCACCAAGAATTATGGCCAGAGATGCCCCAAAGGTGGCCGCGGAGGCTATACCCAGGGTGAAAGGACTGGCTAGGGGGTTCTTCAATATTCCTTGCATGGCAGTTCCAGCTACGGCCAGACCCATGCCAGCAAAGATGGCCATGAGAACTCGATGAAGTCTGAGCTGCCAGACGATGGTATCAATGAAATCTGTGGTCTGGAAATGATTGGGGAAAAAATGGGCCAATATGGCGGTATAAACTTCCATAGGGCTTATGTCTGCAGATCCTAAGGTTGCCGCCATGCCTGCCAGAGCCGCTATTGCCAATAATGAAATAAATATTATCAGGAGCTTTCGGCCTACAAACTGGGAGTACTCCTCTTTAAGTTCCGCTTTTTCGGTTACATATTCTGGCGACATTGTTATCAACAACTAAATTGGGTATATTTGCCTACAATTGATCTTCCGCGGGGCATAATTCGAATGAGTCATGTTCATCATACATTTCTGTTCATGTAGATATCAAATCTAGACCGATTAACGCCAATATTATCATAGCCATTACCACAAATCAGGATTTTATACTGCACTTAAATCTCCTCCATTTTACACCATCTTGAGTGAATAATATAAGACCCATATTGAGAATGTTCTGTAACCATTGTGACCATCAGAATCCTTCATAGTTATAACAATTTCGATTAAGGTATTACTAAATAGATAGAACAAATGACGCCTTTCTCCAGGTTTTACCAAATATGGTGAATATTCATTTTTTAAAAGAATTTTAATGGTATTACCAAAAGCTCTTAAGATCTTTATAAGAGGAAGTAAAACTTAAAAAATATTTTATTTATATTTCAATCTCTATTTATAATTGTGTGCCGATGACATAGAATGGCATTTTATATAGAATGATAACTCACAATCTGTATAAATTAATTTTGTTTATCGAGAGGGAAAAAGTTGGCAAAATGGAAGTGTTCCATGTGTGGATATGTTTACGATGAAGAAAAAGGGGAATCTTCAACAGATACCGAACCTGGTACTAAGTTCGGAGATTTGCCAGATGATTGGATCTGTCCGATATGTGGGGCTTCAAAAGACGCTTTCGAATTGCTAGGAGAAGAAAAAGAAGAAGAAGAAGAAGAAGAAGAACTAACAACAGAAATGAAACACGATAAGGAACCCATCTCCCAATGGAAATGCAGTGTGTACGGATACGTTTATGACCAAAAAGCAGGAGTTTTTGCCACAAATACCCCTCCAAGCACCAGATTTGAGGATCTACCAGAAGATTGGAAATGTCCCATATGTGGGTCCGGTAAAGAGGTCTTTGAACCCCAAAGGGACGAAGAAGTTCATGCGATGGTAAAAACCACCGTCTCTGATGTGCTGATCTCCGAGTTGGAAGCATGAGGGGGTGAAACTGGTTTTTGGCATCCCGGGAACATCATCCTTGGGCCTGGTGAAAGCAGTTCGGAAAAACAAGAACATGAGATTTATCGTGTTTCGACATGAAGAAAATGCTGCATTGGCAGCTTCTGCCTACAACAAGTTCACCGGAAAGATGGCAGCTTGTCTTACCATTGTGGGCCCTGGAGCCACCAATCTCAGCACTGGGCTTTATGACGCAAAAGAGGATGGAGCTTCTGTAATTTCACTAAATGGTCAAGTGGAGATGCAGTACACAGGTCCCTATGGCTTTCAGGAAATCGACCAGGACGCCTTCTTCCGCCCCGTTTCAGTATATAATAAAACCATATATGATAAAAATGCAACCGTTCTCTTACTAACTAAGGCCCTGAAGTTCGCCCTACTACAAAAGGGCATAGCCCAGCTTTCTGTACCCAACAACGTTCAAAAAGAACTTCTCAACGTTAAGTACTGCAGGAAAGAAACCTGTATAACCAATTTCCACATAATCCCCCCACGATGATGGGTTGAAAAAGGACGTAAGAGCCATAGACGAATCCAAGATGCAGTGATAATCGCGGGTTGGGGGCCCACGAAGATGGCAATATCGTTTTGGACTTGGCCCAAAAGATTAAGGCCCCAATCCTGACCACATACCGATCAACAGGCATTATTCCCGACGATAACGAGTGGATGATGGGAATTTTGGGCTACGTGGGATCTCCCCAGGCCCGTAAGTTGGTCAACGAATCAGACTTGTTGATAACCTTTGGAGTGGGATTTTCCAAGTTCACCAACGTTCCCACCAATAAACCCATGGTCCAACTGGACATAAATCCCCTCAAACTGGGAAAGAGCCCTTACGGTATTCCCTTGTGGGGAAACTGTTCCCTTACCACACCCAAACTCTTAGAAAAGGTTCAACTGCGAGAGGACGATTCAGTTTTACAGAAAATCGAGACAATGAAGAGTGAATGGTACGAACTGTTGGATCGAGAGGCGGATTCGAAGAAAGTCCCCTCAAGGCCGCCTTTCATAATGAAAATATTATCTGAGACCATCCCTGATGATGCAATGATCTCCGTTGACTGTGGTGAAAACCAGTGGTGGTTTGGAAGAAATTTCAAGATGAAAAGACAGCGTTTCACCATGTCGTGCTATCTGGCCACCATGGGATTTGGTCTACCTGGCGCCATCGCTGCAAAGCTGGCCTATCCCCATAAAACCGTATTCTGTATTACTGGAGATGGCGGATTTTCCATGGCCATGGCAGATTTCGTGACCGCCGTAAAGTACGATCTGCCCATGGTGGTTGTGGTCCTAAACAACAAACAACTCGCTATGATCCAGGTAGAGCAAATGATGGAGCACTACTCAAACTTCGCTACAGATCTATTGAACCCCAACTTCGCCGATTACGCTGAAACGTGTGGTGGAGTGGGAATCAAAGTAAAAAGACCTGATGAACTGAAAGCGGCCATAGAGAAGGCAAAGACCATCAATAAGCCGGTAATCGTGGACGTTGATACAGATCCAAAAAGGTTTTCTTCCTAAGTACGTGTTTTGCGCCACTCGAATCTATTGCATGATGTTGGTTTTATTCAATGAATACGCGTTGACAATAGAAAACAACATCTATAGCCGCAGTTACTCAAAATTATAGTTGAAAACCAATTTGCCAGAATAGCGCTTAACGATACGAATAGGTCAAATCTCTAACTCTTGCGAATTCGAGATTTGTCCGAAAAGTATCGTTAAACACTATAATCCGAAAAGTGTCGTTAAATACTATAATCCAAAAGATATCGTTAAACACTATAAATCACAAATGGCATGATGTTCAATAAAATAACAAAGGTGATCCTCCTTGATCGTAACTAAGTACATCGAATTTCAGACAAAAGGGGATGCAGATCAGATCGACATAACTGTAGAGGTGTCAGATTATGTTCGCAGTTCCAATTTGAAAACAGGCATCGTCGTAATGTTCGCACCAGGTGCCACAGGAGCCATTACCACCATTGAGTATGAACCGGGCTTAAAAGAAGACATGAAGTGGGCATTGGAACGATTGGCTCCTCAAGACAGAGATTACTCCCATAACTTACGTTGGGGGGACGGAAACGGACACTCTCACATAAGGGCATCGATATTGGGGCCAAGCCTTACCGTACCTTTCGTAGAAGGGCGTCTGACCTTAGGAACTTGGCAGCAGATTATTTTTCTGGATATGGACAACCGACCACGTAGCCGTAAAATCGTGGTTCAGATATTGGGCGAAAGATAATTTAAGCGATGCTCAAAAGCACCATCAGTATGGAAAATCTGACCATCACGCTTATTCCTGTGGAAATTACGACGATTTTGGTCCCCAAACGGGGCCCGAAGATGGCTACGTACCTGGGAAGCAAGCTTCTGATGCTGAAGATGGGCAGCATGAACATGCTTCCTAACATCAACACGATCATGGCTTGAATGGTCGAAATGCCATTGCTATGTATCATGGGCCCCAACAACGAAATTCCAATTATAGGGCTTGCCACGTAAGTTGTGAGGGGCACAATGCTCTCCGGAGGTATGCCAAAGATCTCTGCCAGAGGAAGTACGCTGAAGACTTCAAAGGCACCTTTGTCCTTCAGTGCAAAGACCACCATGGTCATGGTCAAGTATACGGCTGCTATCCTGAAATACAACCTCCGACCTTTCCGAAACGATTTGACTACGGCCAGCTTCAAGGGAACTTCCTGAGGTGGCCCGCTATCAGGCATTTGACAAGAGGTTTTTTTCAAAACGAATCTACTGACAATCGTCACCAAGGCAACTCGGACAATAGCTGTAATTATGAAGACCGAAGAATAGAGACCGCCTACCAGCAATCCCAAAGCTGGTATTACGATGGGAATTTGATAGGTCAAAAGTTCTCTGAGATATACCGGTATGCCATTCATGATGGCACAAAGCACCACCTCCTGATCGTTAAGGCAACCATCATCCTTGAATTTGGCCACCATACCGTTGGCCGCCACTGCAGATCCCAAAGATACCGTGAAAGCAGAGGCACAAGCTTCGGGCAGGCGGGTGAAGGCAAAAATGGGCCTGAAATAACGGGACAGGTTTTGTATCACACCCATTTCGATGAGCACACCTGCACCAAATAATCCTAAGCCGATCATAAACAAAATAGGCGTTGCAAAATCCAACACCCTCAGGAGGAGGTCTATCATCGAGTTCTAAGTCGCCCCCCCACGTAGATTAATCTATCCAAGACGATTTGTAAATATAGTGTTTAACGATATTTTTCGGATTTATCTCGAACTCTCAAGAGTTAGAGATTTGGCCTATTCGTATCGTTAAGCACTATTCTGGCGAAAAACAATTAGGTTCATCTAATTGGTTCTAGACTATATATGGAAACATGCAAAAAATAAACAAAAGGGAGTGTTTTGAGAAATATGATTTGTACCCTACTCGATATCCACCTTCACGCCTTTCTTGAATAATTCCTTCTTATAGGGAACGTTGACCTTCAAAAGACCGTTTGAATACTTCGCTATGGCCCCATCAGGAACCACCGGCATGCAGAATGAATAGGATCCCATGTATTTTATTCCCTCGGATTTAGCCACTATATAAAATCCATGTTCATATAGATTGAAATTAATATCCTCTTTGTTTACGCCAGGGAGTTCAACCTCGATGTTCATGTTCTCACTGCTTTCATCCGGGTATGCACAGATGGTTGGGGTTACGGTTATTTTTGCCATAGATCAGGTCACCACTTAATAATTATGCGAAACAAATATTTAAGAGTTTTCCAAAGTGTATAAAAAACAATTGTAATTAATTTTTAAGATTTGAACGTAAAAATCAATTGATATTGTACAATATTTAACGTTAAAATGCGACTAAGTGATTCAATTTTAGATAAAATTACAAATATCTCGCTTCAAATATCTCAAATATTACTCTTTAAATTATAAGAGTTAATATCATTATATATCAATTATTGCGTCTCCACGTTTTCTACGTAAGAATCAACGTTGAACTTCAATCTCATGCCACGATAGCTCATATAACGAACCTTGCCGAATATTTCACGTTCTTTCCAGGCTCTATCATGAACCCCACCTATGCTCCAGGCAATTCCTGTGTAACCGTTTGGATCTCTACCATCCAACTCGTACTTATCGTTGAGGTAGATTGTCACCTTTAACGCTTGTTCTGGAAATTCGGTCCATTCCAGAATTTTCTTCGCCCAGTACATCCTCAGATAGCCGTGCATCTTGCCCTTCACCACCATCTCCTTTTGGGCAGCATTCCACAAAGAATCATGAGTATTAGCATGCTCAAATTCTTCCAAAGAGTAAAGATGATCCCTATGGTCGTTTCGATGGTCGTTCAACGTTTTCTTCGCCCAATTTGGAATGTTTTTTAAGGAATCGTAATGCTGATTGTAAAAACAGAAATTGTCTGATAGCTCCCTTCGAACGATCAATTCTTCCAAAAATGCCGCTTTAAAGCTCGAATCAACAGCAGATTTACGAACTTCCAATGCCACCCTCTGTGCCGAAAGCTGCCCGAAGTGAAGATAAGGAGACAAATTTGACTGACCATCGCGATTGGGATCGTTTCTCAGTTCATCATATTGAGATAACTTCTCTTTTAGAAAACGCTGCAAAGAATTCTTTGCAGCCTGCGGTCCTGGCTTGATCCACTTAACTTCTGGAACCTGCCGATCTATTTGGAGTCCTCTCTCTATAGAATCCCAATTCGTCACAGTGTCCTCGTCCAAAACATGAGGATGCCTTTTTAGAGGTGGATAATCGTCATAAAACTCGGATAACAATCGTCTAATCTTTGGGCGAAATGTATATGCTGCATATTCTTGTTTGGGCGAAGCTGCCCAACAGGGCACTATGTTATGAGAATCAACCTCATAAAAAGGAATGTTGATCATTTCCATTAACGATCCTAACCAAGACCTTTTGGTGCGCAGAGGCGAAAAATCAGTCACCAAAACTCCGACATCGTGCTCGACCAAAAAAGAGGGCATAACCAAGTAGGGGTAACCCGTGAGCAGATAAAACGATATTTCTTTGTTTTCAAGTTTCCTTTGAGTCTCCTTCAATCCCTTGAGCATAAAACCGTATTGTCTAATTGAAGCATTGAGGAATTCTGGCACCAAACAGAACACCACTATCAAAGGGACTTTGTTATTTAAAGCAATATTCTGAGCAAAGAGGAGGGCCCAATTGTCTTCAGCACGTTGATCTCGACTCATCCAGTAGACTATCGGCCCTTTCTTTTCCAAACCATCCTTAATAATTCGATATCTCATGGGATTCATACTTGCACCTGTAGATGAGATTCAAAAACAGATTTCATCTGGGGCATCTCGTAATCATCAGTTCAGTAAAAGAAAATTTATCATGAATCGTTATAAATATGTCGACGATCCCCGACTACTTAAATAGATAAATGTACAATAGAAGTATAGTGTTTAACGATACCTTTCGACTATAATCCTGAACTCACAAGAGTTAGAGATTTGACCTATTCGTATCGTTAAGCACTATTCTGGCGAAAACCAATTAGTATCATTTAATTGGTTTTCGACTATAAGTCGATCTTTCTGACCAGGCGTGAACCAACGCTCTGGAATGAGGAGGGAGCCGCCTAATAGAGGGGATGGAGGCCTTGGCAGAAAAAGAAATTAAAGAGGGGAGCATAGTAAGATATAAGGGAACCGGTACGGCCGGTGTGGTAAAGGTGATCAAGACCGAAGAGGATGGAAAATGGGCATTTTTGGATACCACCAACCTATATTACCATGTAAGCACCTTGGAACCCCTCGAACACATGCCTGAGAAAAGAGAAATCGGTGCTCGTACCCTAGAGGAATTTGAAGAACAAATAGAATTGGAGCAAAAAAAGCTCAGCGAACTGAAGATGGAGGATGAAAGCGTCGAAAGCGGTGGATGAGATTGGCGTAGTCGTACATGGCCCAGAGGTGATAGACCACGGATATGCCCCTATTACCTTCAATCTCTTGAAGAAATGGGGCAGCGTAACTGCAGTTATGGGCGGAACCATGGGTCGAGTGGCAATCATAGATGCTCATTTGGAAGATGACATCGACATCACACGACGAGAAATGCCCAGCCAGTCTGTGCGTAGACTACAAAGATCCTCTGATGCAGTATTGCTTTTGAATTTGGCCAAAAGCAGAGAGACTGGCTTTGCCTTCGGTCAGATGGTGGCTGCCAATGTAAAATCATCTGTCCCCTTAATCCAAGTTGACTTCGGGGGCGGATTCGTGGCTGAGCTGATTGGAGAACATAAAGAATTGGTTCAAGATCTATCTCGAAAACTCCATCTAAAATCGATTTTTCCTGCATCAATTCCCACCAATCCACAAGTGGAACATAGAGATGATTTGGTAATTCGGAAGTTGGTAGGTGCAAGGGAAGGTGAGCTTATATCAGTCAACGGTACGGTGATTGCTAGAGCGCTGAAAGAAGTTGTGGAGATTCAAGCCCAAAATTGTCGTATCGTAAAGATAGAAGGCGCTGAGTTCAAGATGCACGGTCTGGAAAAATTGCCATGCATCAACTTAGAGACGGCAATTGTCAGGAGCGGTGACATAAGGCGGACCGAAAACGTGCCCCGTTCGCTAAATCGAAGGGGACGGTATCTAGTAATTATAGACCATGCTGCTGAAGAGACTTTTGAGATAGCAAAAGGTGCAGGTGTGGCGATGACCATCGGGGATGATACAACCGCCATTGCAGGAGACGTTTTATGTAGGCTGGGCATACCCCAAATAGGGATCGTGGATGGTGACAGGGACTGGTTATCTCATAACACAACCACGCCACCGAATAGCACCATAATAAGGGTCAAACCTGGATACGACGACGTTGTTGGGCAGAGGGTTAAAGCCGAGATCTTCGAAAACGAGAGCCGAATTCTCATGGATGGTTATAGCTTAAAAAGCCTGTCCGAAAAAGTTAAAGAAATTTCCGGAAACGAGCTAATTTCAGAGATACGATGACCAAAACTCATGGATTCTTCTTCACTATTATCAGCGAGCAATCGCGTCTCGAACTATGGTTTCCGGCATGAACCTTGATTGACTTTTCCACAGTCTTTATCATTCCCGATGCAGAATCCTTCATATTATCTTTCATCAGAGTAATGAGTCGCTCGGTGCCGAAGGGTTCTTTCCATTCGTTAGTAATTTCTGCCAAACGATCTTCGTATATCACCAAAACGTCACCCGGGTTTACAGATATACTATCAGACTGCAAGTTGATGTGGCCTAAAGCTCCTGCCCCTAGCGCAATCCCCCCTCCTGTTAAGGTGTCTACAACGCCTTGTGAGCTAACCACGAAAGGGAAAGCATGGCCTGCATTGGCATATTCCATAACGTTAGCAAAAGGATCTAGAATTCCGCAGAAACAGGTGATCATCATTCCGTTTCCTGAGATCTCGTTTATATGCAGGTTGACCTCCCTAAGCACATCTCCAGGATCCTGATACTTCCGAGAATAAGTTCGTATTAACGTTTTGGTGAGGTATGCCTGCATAGCAGCTGAAAAACCCTCGCCTGAAACGCCGGCCATCGATAAAACGACGTTATCGTTATCTAATTCGAATACATCATAGAAGCTGGCCCCATCCAGATCAGCTGAAAAATATGCCATATCATAGCCTTCGATATGGTGAGACCTTTCCGGCTGGAGAGCCTTGCTCACATCGTCCATCATCTCAAATTCCTTTTGAGTTCGACCCTTCTTTAGGGCCTCACCCTCCAACTTAGAGATCCTTTGTTTCAAGTTGGCCGTCATACGGGAGAAGGCTTCGCTCAATGCATCCGTATTGTTGGATGGATCTGATGAAATGGTGGAATTAAACTCGCCTCTTCCCACCCGTTCAAAGGCCTCGAAAAGAGGGGCCATAGATTTCATTGATCTCTGCCCTACTCGAAGGCCTAAGACCCCTGCTAGAAGTACGCCAGTTAGGGAGAGGGCTCCAATGATCAACAAATTCGTTACAGGTAACGAAGACTCCCCTGACTGTGCATCTTCGTCCTGTAATTGCAAGGCTTCAAAAGCATAAAGACCTTCTGAAAGGTGTTCGGCGGCCGATCTGGCTACGATCTCGTTTTGATCCTCGATTTGTTGGAAAAACTCATCATACTGGGCCGCTTTTGCCGTTGTTAGATCTAAATCTCCCCACACTACGCCCAAGCTCCAATTAATCGACGCCAGTGGTGCATAAGCTATTTGGCAATCACCGTTAGTCAAGCGAATCACTGAAACACCAGCATCTCCTGAAAGCATCTTCTGTCCCACTTCGGCCAGTTGGGAGTTATCAGCAGCCAATAAGCTGACTGGTTTTTCTACGTCAGAAAGGGTTCCCAGAGCTGGAAGTTCGTCCCAGAGAAAACCCGTAGGAACGGATTCGGATCGCGTGACCACAATACCTTCTCCATCAACCAAGAAGAGATATTTATCTTCGTAAAGAGATATATCGCTTTGCAAACTGGCCAAGGACACGTCCATCCCCGCAACTCCTACCAATTCGCCATCTCGAGATATTGGCGTGGCACAGGTAATGGCAAGAGAGCCCATACTGGTATCCAAGTAAGGCTTCGTCCAGGTCGTTTGACTTGATTCACTCGCCTTCTGGTACCAAGGACGTTCTCGATAATCAAAAGGCGCGATGCCACGAAGTGTATTGGTTATATCGGGCCATAGAATTAGTACCCCTTCTGTCGTCCCTATGTAGCCCATCTCAACCGCGCTTTCGGTATCTACCACGATGCGAAGAGTTCTAGCGGGATCCCGAAGCATGATAAGGGGTTCAATGTAATCTGAAGATACGTTACCTGGCCCATAAGGTGCTATCCATACACCGGCAGAAATTGTATCCACAACATCGCTTGTGTTTTTAACATATCCTGCACTGAGATTCGTTGATTGGATCGGGGACCCTTTTGCAAGAGTGCATATATCCGTTTGTACGACGACCAAAGATAACGAAATTAAGACCACCTGCAAGAAGACCACTAGTAGTTTTAGGTTCAACTTGCCCTTATTCGATATGATAGCCATTTTTCTGTAGTTCCTTTCAGGAGTTCCTATATGACGAATCTAGACCATTCGATCGATATTTCGTTCCAATGCGTGTAAACCTTCACATGGGTCTTTATGGGCATGACACTTACTTCAAATTGCTAATTATATTCTCCGCTCGGACTTATTTTATTATAAAGTTTTACATATCTACATATATTATAGCAACGGTATTCGATGTGATTGCATATTTCTCGACCCCGCACTGTACCACCCAGTATGTCAATTGGTGTAAATGGTATATCTACACTTCCACTAACGAATATTATGCCATATTCGGATAGGGTACCTATAGTTAGTACTTCGAATATTTTAAATGCCCCCCCACAAAGATGCTTTCGTCCGAGAGACGAATCTCTCGATGGCATACCAATTAGGGCTTACGCAGTTGACCGAAAGTATCGTAGATGATCCTGTATGCATCAACGTCCATTTTGAATCCACCTAAATGTCGTGACTTAGATTACATCAACTTTCTGATAGCTGAGTCTAACGTTTTTACATGTACAGAAGCATCTCGATGTCATCCCGATACTGATGCATTGTGGAATGAATGCAACAACCTCTTTTTGGCAGCATGGACATCAGTAATGAGCTATCTTGTATTCGGTGACGATAATAGGCTGTGGTTCAGGAATTTCCTCAATAACCTTCGACTCTGTCCTGAACGGATTACCAAGTTCAGCTCCTCAATCTGGACAGCGATCTGCTAATACTTCGACTTGTTTATCTGGCTTGGCACGAGGTCTTGTTACACCTTTATGCCCTTTTTCTGACCAGGAGTTCCCTTGGTACCTTTATTCTGGTTATTTCTGCGTCTGCCATCACGTTTTAGACTCGGTGGAGTATGTGCGTTCTCATGTCTTAATTCTTCAATCAAGTATTGAAGTTGCTTGATGATTTCGTTTTCATGCATACTCCCATTATAGTAGAAAACCAATTAGTATTATCTAATTGGTTTTCGCCAGAATAGTGTTTAACGATACGAATAGGCCAAATCTCTAACTCTTGCGAGTTCGAGATTTGTCCGAAAAGTATCGTTAAACACTATACTTAGTAAACTAACATATCATATAATTCGTATGTGCCGAAGTAAATCATGTCTCATCTGTCAAATGTAGCAAAGAAGCTAAACACGTACAAAAGTTCTAAGTATTAGATCTCCAACTTCTTTAGTTGTCCAATTGTCTTTTTGATGAAGAAGGTTTTTTAGCACATCTTTTTGATGATCTGATAGCTTAGAAGGTCGCCCCACACCCCAATATCTTGGGATCAAACCATCATAACCATTTGTATTCCATCTCTCTTGCCAAAGATATCCTACGCTTCGTGTAATTCCAACGCGTTGTGACGAGACTGCAACGCTTTCTCCTTCATCACGATATTTAACAAAATATAATCTTTTTAGAATCCTTCCATTGCGCTCAGATCGTATATTCTTATTTAGTTCTTCAAAACTGACGTGTTTTTGAATGTGGATCTGTTTAGATTTAGGCACGACAAAACATTAATCCGGTATTGTATTAATATTTCGGTTCATGACTATAATGTTTTGAACCTCGGAAACACTCATATCCTCTTTGCATTCTCATTCGAATTCATCCAGAAGATGCATTCGAATGAAACATGATTGGGTAAGAAGAACAGATAATATTGTCGTTTTTGTCGGTCCTCGTTCACCGATGAAATCAGCAATTTAGCGGCTCTTTTTGCGTCTGGCCCTCCTTTTCAAGGATCCTCTGCAATATCGCCAAGGTGCAAGCGTAGGTGGCCTCAACGCCCTCATATCCGAGGCTCTTGCTAAGAAGACTTACTCTCTGACTGTAAGGAGTGTCAGAGGCGTAATGAAGCATACCAAAATCCAACGCAATTTTGTCTTCGTCGTGGTGGTTGAAGGTCTCACCCTTTTGGCCTTTGGCAAGCTTGCTTTCTCGAATGGCCGAAAGGCAGGGTCCCGCTTCCATCTCGATGCTGTTGTAGTCGTCTCGCTTGAATTTTTCCATGAGCTTTCCATTGTGCAGAAACGTTCCCTTAACCGTCACTGCCTTCTGGTCGTCGAATACGGCAGAGTCTCTGAGATGCTTTCTTACATCTTTCAGGGAGAAACAATTTTCGAAGTCGAAGAGCCGTTCTGAATGCGTATCGAAGACGACTTTCGGTATCATTACGTCCCCCAACCGTCCGTACATAGTCGCCGCCTTGCCCATGATGTAGATGCCTCTTAGGCCCTTCAGTTTCTGCATCATCTGAGAAATTATGTAGTAGGCGGCCAGCCCCAAGGGATAATCGACATTAAGGATCAGGGCTCGGCTATCTTTGAGAGTGCTGCTTTTCTCAACGGAGAGACGTCTATCCATTCGATCAGGTTGAAGCTTATCGATTTCAATGATCTGTGCTTGGAGATCGACGAACCTGGATATCCCACGGCGCCTGATTCCGACCTCTTCTTCTGCTGATTTTAGGGCTTCAGAGCATCGATCGTCGGACAAAAGATGAGACTGCATTGAATAGTAAAGGAGGTTGTCCCCAAAGCCCGGGTCGTCGTCCTGCAGAAACTTCCATCTCTTTTTGAGATGCTCGTCTTTCAGGATATGGGCCAAAAGATCTTCTCGGTTTTTTGCCGCAAAGCCAGATAGAAGGTTGGCCAAACTGTGATCGTTGCTTGAGACGAAATAGACGGGCCGTTTCTCTATATCAATACCTCTAAAATAATCGAGAAAATCGACCAGCCAGCTGGCCATCGCCTTTCTATATCCACCGGAGTTGTGGGATGCCAGCTCAACGCTAATATCCTTGGGACCTGCAATAATGGATGAAAACTTATCGTTCCAAGACTCGCCCCAAGTCGTTTGGAGCAAATCCCAATCGTCTCTGGATATGTGCAGTATCCTTCTGATTTCGTCTCCCAACTCCTGAACCTTCCCAGGATCTGTTGTAATCTCCTCTCCAAGGCCAGAGCTGATTAGCTTCGTGTGCATCTTGTTCCACTCCATCTGAATGCAGGTCAGGGCTGGAACTAGGTCGTCAAGATCTGATGGGCTGCATATGTGGGCCGCCAAGGTGCTTTTACCGTCGAAGAGGGTCAGGCGACGCCGGGCCTCGGCCCTAACCTGCCTGCAACGAGATGGATCGATGAGCCCCGATGATCTGAGGGCTTCTTTGCTCTGTCCCATCACCACCAGGTCCACTTTTGCGATGCAGTCCGGAAGCCTCCTGGCCGAGTAGAGGAAGGCCGATACGTCTACCTCGCTGGACTCGGCAGCCAGAGGATGAAGGCTTGACCCCATCCTTGAATGTCCTTCTTCAAGCAGGCTCAGCCTCAAAGTCCCTTGTTGAAGGAGGGCTTTGTAGGTCTTGATATGTTTCTCGATCGGTTCGTCTTCCTGTCCCATCTTCGTATGCACCCTCCCTCAATGAACGAAGCGCTCAAGATCAATCAACAAGAGTAGCGATAGGAGGGCCATCGCCCACATAACTAGAGGGATCTGTCGTCTCTTGCCGCAGGCCGCCTTTAGGACCGTCCAGCTCAAGCAGCCCCAGATTATCCCCTGAGTTATCGAGTAGGTCAGGGGCATGAGAAACATCGCCATGAAGAAGGGGATCACATCATCGAACCTCTCCCACCGAACGTAGATGAGGGGCTTTAGCATGAAAACCCCCACCAGCACCAGAATTGGGGCAGTTGCCAGGGTTGGGACGAGGGATAAGAGGGGTGAGAGAAATAGGAACGGCAAAAAGAGAATACCTGCCACCACCGCCGTAAGGCCGGTTCTACCCCCCTCCTGAACGCCAGCTGCAGACTCGACAAAGCAGGTGGAAGGACTGGTTCCGAGGATCGCCGAAGCCATGACGCTGAGGGCGTTTGTTTTGAGACTTTTGCCCAGGTTCCTTGGGTCGCCCTCTTCATCTATGAGGTTTCCGGCCTCGCAGACCCCGACACAGGTGGCAAGACTATCGAAAAGGCAGGACAAGAGGAAAACGAAGATCACCGGCCATAACGAAAGTTCGAGCGGCCCAAAAAGGTCGAGCTTCAGGAAAAGGCCGAAGTCGGGCGTAGACCACCATCCGTTCGCAAGATACGGCATCTCTGCTCCGAGGGATATCTCCATCGCCCAAACCAGAAGGGCGGTTGCCACGATCCCCAGGATGAAGCTTCCTCGAACCTTTCTCACCATCAACACCGCCGTGAACATGAAACCGGCCAAGAAGGTTAGGGTGGCAGCGTTGATCTTTCCCCATCCCAAAACCCCACTTTCAAGAGGGACGATGAAACCTGCAGACTGAAATCCAAGGGCTGCTATGAAAAGGCCAATCCCACCCGCGTAGCCGTAACGGAGCATTGGTGGAACTCCGTCCAAGATCAACTTTTTTCTGTCGAGAACGGTCAGCAAGAGAAAGAGCACACCTGCCCAAAATACGCATCCAAGGGCCGTTTCCCATGGAACGCCTTCCACCTTAACCACGGTGTAGGCGAAAAGATAGTTGATGCTCATACCCGGTGCTATCAATATCGGGTTTTTGGCATAAAGCCCCATGAAGATGCTGGAAAAGGCGCTAACCAGAACTGTGGTCGTGAGGACGGCGTTGAAGGGCAGTCCTGCCTCCTGGAGCACCGTGGGGTTCACGAGTATTATGTACATCGTTGCGAGAAAGGCGGTAACGCCTGCCAATACCTCGGTTTTGATGTCGGTGCCGTTGTTGTAAAGGTCGAACATCCTGGATATCCTCGTTATCATGTCCGGTCCCATTTTATCCCTCAATCAAAGTCGGTTGATATGACTTTCTTCTAGGTGGTTAAGACGGTTTTGACCTTGTTGGTGTCGGTCTGTGTAAAATGATAAATTATTTTCAAACACCATTATTCATACAAATTTCAACATCTTTTACGACCTAAAATTTTTAGGAAAACTTATACTACAAACATAACTCAGCTTAGAAAACTTTTTAATGGATTGTATTTCGACATTATCAATGTGTATATGTAGTTAATTTATAAATTAATATATTTTTCGATATCGGTGTTGGTAAAACTTGCTGCCATAATTATTTGTCCCTTAATTGGACCTTTAGTTGGTGCATTTTTTGATGTACTTCTAGGATTTTGGATAAATAAACGACATATGGTCACATTGGAACATAATAAACAGTTATTTTTTTTAAAAAAAATTGCTTGCAGTAGATATTAAAAAAGGAATTGAGCTTTTAAGTGAACGAAAAGAATATTTGCTACCTGTAGATACATGGAATTCAGTTGTGTATTCGGGATGCATAGAATTATTTGAGCATGATCAAGCAAAAATGCTTGGAGATGCTTATTTCCAAATTCAAAACTACAGTTATGAGGCTAAAAGATTAAGAGACGCATCGGAACTAGCCACCACAACAAATAATAAAGGGGCAATTGATCGCCACCAGAAGCTTGTCACCAATTTAAATAATACCACTAGTATATTGATAGATGTATTACTAAAACTTGATTCCGAGAGATGGTTACAACAATATGATAAAAACGTTTGAAGCTGTCCATTTATTACAGACTAACCATTGTAAAATCAGTAACTATCAAAATTTCAAGAGAGGTGTGGACAAGATTGTATTAATGACCTTTTATGATGGAGGCGAGCGTAAATCCTTAAAAATCACCAAAAATGATTGTCATATACCATGTGTACAATTAAAAAGAGAAGATATGAATTGTAAAAATGTAGATGTTAAGACATTTCATACATAAATTAATCACTAGATTCAAATTTTAATTCTATCTCGCTCTACCACGTCCATTACCTTGCTCATTATACGGGGATGAATTATGCAAGAAAGTTGTGGTTTTCCACCGGTTGAATTGAGAACTTCTGAGGCATAGCCAGGAGTTTTGATTATGCTTAAGTTGCATGCAAACGTTTCTCCTTCTTTTAAATTGATACCCGTTTCTTCGAAGGCCTCTGAAATCTTCTTGCTGAAGATCATGGTCCTTTTGGCATCGCCGAAAATATTTGCGTTGACTTCCACTGTTCTCTCATCCAGCACTGAAAGACCCATCAAATAAGGTCCAGGTCTAGGCCCCGGCCAATCTATAATTTCATCTAATTCATCTTTTATGCTTAGTATTTTACCAATGTATTTTTTCCTGCAATAAGTAATACTATGTCCAGCTTCAACACACCCTTGGTACTCGATAAAATCCTCTAGCATTTTCTCTATTACTACACTAAGATGAGCCTTCCTCGCTCTTTCAAGGGCCACGTTGACCGCTAAATTTTCTTCATCGCCATTTGGCATCGTAATACCCTCCTAATATGATGTAAATGTTTTTGAAAGATGTAACTTATAAATTTTTTGGTAAGTATATAGTGAAGCTGAACATCTTATTAATTAAAAGATTTAGAATATGTCAACGTTTGAATACCATAGGTGGCAATAGGGAGCCAATATGAAGTTGGCAGAGTTTTACGATGGCGTCGAACTGCACCGCCAGGAAAAAATGGTGTACGCTAAGTTTCTCGCTCCTCATAGGGTCCTTTCTTTCCACCTGCCGTTGCTCTGAAGGTTTGCATGAGGATTTAAAGTACATCTACAACCATCAATCCTGTGAGTCCGTTGGTCACCATCTCACCGCTGAACTTTACCAAAAGGCAGTGAGCGACCCCTGGGAATATCGAAAGGCCATAGCCAAGAAACATGGTCTTCCTGCAGATAAATGCGACACTCTGGGAACCGCCGCCAACATGAACAACGTGGCCCTATCCCATCGCAAATTCCATGAACTTGAGGTTGTGGCAGTCTGTACTGGCGGCGTGAACGCCAATGCTTGCCGGGCAGGAGATCCTGCTTCATATAACCAGATTGGAGATACTTTCGAAGTGCTGAAACTTCCAAAAGAAGGTACCATCAATACCATCCCATTGATCAACAAAGAACTGACCCCTGGCGCAATGGTGGGGGCGGTAATAACTGCCACCGAAGCCAAGACAGCCGCTTTACAGGAGTTAATGGTCCCCTCCCGTTACTCCGATGGGCTTGCCACAGGCACTGGTACGGATCAGATGGCCATCGCTTCATTTTTGGGTGGATTCCCACTGAATGACGCTGGTACACACTCTAAACTGGGCGAACTGATAGGCCAGACCGTTCATGACGCCGTTAAAAAGACCTTGGCCTTCCAGAACGGCCTTTCGCCCCTTAGACAGTGCTCTTCCCTTGCCCATTTGGAGCGGATGGGTACCATTCAGGAGGAGATGTGTCAGGGAATAGGCGCTTTTCTAGATGAAGAACAAGCGCATCTATTGGAAATAAACTTCTTTAATATCGATAAAGATCCCTTAACCGTGGCAGCTGTTGCGGCCTTTCTTCATCTCCTGGACGAATTTGCTTGGGGCATATTACCGGAGAACAATCTTGTAGAGGTAATGTGCAACTACGGTGCTCAGATTTCGGCGGCTGTATCAGGCAAACATCACCGTCTGCCCATTTATCGTGAAAAGTTGTCTTTGGATAAATTCACCTATGAAAAACAAGAGCTTTTGAGATTCGTATACCATGCCTTCGCCATGGGGTTTGACGAGAAGTGGCGAGATTTCAAGGACGATTGGCAACATAACCAGAACTACGAAACGATTGATAAACATACGCATTAGCATAAAAGGTGGGTTTCTTGCTGAAAAGCTCCATTAACCCTCCAATTTACGAGAAGGCAAGTTTATAGTCGAGAACCAATTAGATGGTACTAATTGGTTCTCGACAGAATAGTGCTTAACGATACGAATAGGCCAAATCTCTAACTCTGACGAGCTTGAGATTAAACCGAAAGGTATCGTTAAACACTATAATTCTAGGACCTTTAGGGTGGTTAGGCATTGGAATGGACATATCTGGAGCTGGTAGTTGAGGGAGATGATCAATAGATGGATGGTGGCAGATTTTTCGGTGCCTTTAGGGCTTGCTCTGGAATTAAAGATGCCGTGGTGCTAAACCACGTGCCGGTGGGGTGTAACTGGGGAACAGGAATGTTCAAGACCATCTCCAATCAGCCCGACGTTAGACATGCTTGCACGGTGATGCACGAGAAAGAAATCATATTCGGAGGGGAAGTGGCCCTTAAAAAGGCTCTAAAAAGAGCGGACCGGCACTATGATGCACCTCTTTTGATCGTAATATCTGGCGATGTTCCAAACATAATAGGCGATGACGTATCCGCAGTTATAGATTCGGTTTCTCTGCAAAAAGAGGTAATTTGTGTAGAGGCAGCCGGCTACAAAGGTTTCATGAGGGATGGGTACGAAGAGGCTTTAGTCCAGCTATCTGACCGTATGAAACATGTAGAACAGACGAAAAATTCAATCAACTTGATCGGTTTTTGTCCAGACGACTTCAAAGCGTCCGCCGATATTATGGAGATGAAAAGGCTCATGTCTGAGGTCGGTGTGAAGTTGAACTGCGTCATATCCAGCTGCTATTGGGACGAGTTCGTCAATGCGCCCCGAGCGGAGGTAAACGTGGTGCTGGGCCAGGGTGAAAAGCTGGCCATGCTAATGAAGAAAAGGTTCGGCTTACCCTATTTCAAGGCAGATTATCCTTATGGTTTGGAAGGCACAAAAAAGCTATTAGACGCAATATGTGACCGTCTGGGAAACGGACACGATACTGAGATCAATTTGGAACCATTTGAGAGAATATACCTGTACTTACACGAACTTTATGGGACTCCAATTTCGGTTATCGGCGATTTTCATGCCGTTTCAATGGCCTGTTTTTTAAAAGGGGAGTTGGGGTTCGAGATTGAAGCGTTGTTTAATGTCGAAGACGACTACCATGCCTTCGAAGATGCGGTTAAAAGTTCAAATTCTATGATTCTCTTTGGAAGCAGCTTCGAGCGCCGCTTAGCCCAGGAGCTTAATATACCTCTTCTGAGGTACGTCTATCCGGTCTTCGATCAAATATCCATTTTCGATCAAGCCCCTTACGCGGGTTTCAGAGGTGCTGTCTTTCTGACCGAAACCATACTAAATGCGGTGATGGGATTCGATGATATGATAAATTATGAATTGGAAGTGACCAAAGTATGAGGAAATTCTGTGTATATGGCAAGGGTGGCATAGGTAAATCCACCATGGTTTCCAACATGTCCGTCGCCCTAGCCGGAAACGGAAAAAAAGTGATGGTCATGGGTTGCGATCCCAAGGCCGATGCTACCAGGAACATAGTAGGAAGAAGGATACCAACCGTTCTCGACTCCTTCCGGAAGAAGGGCCCTGACGACATGTTGCTGGAAGAAATGGTCTTTCAAGGCTACAACGGCGTTTACTGTGTGGAAGCCGGCGGCCCTGAACCCGGCGTTGGTTGTGCTGGTCGAGGAGTTATGACCGCTGTGGAAATGCTGGAGAGATTGGGCGCATTCCAAAAACTTCAACCAGAAGTGGTCATTTATGATGTATTGGGTGATGTGGTGTGTGGCGGTTTCGCCATGCCTCTGAGAAATGGGATGGCAGATGATGTCTACATAGTGACCACCTGTGACCCCATGGCCATCTACGCTGCCAACAACATCTGCAAAGGCATTAAGCGCTTCGCTGATCGAAATCAAGTGTTTTTAGGGGGCATAATATACAACGGCAGAAGCGCTGTTGACGAGCCATCCATTATTGAGAGCTTTGCAAAGCGGATAGGCACCAAGGTGATTGGAGAGATTCCCATGTCCAAAGATATTCTCAAAGCCGAGATCCGACGAAAGACGGTGGTGGAGTATGCTCCAAACTCTGAAATCGCCCTCAAATTCGGACAACTAGGTGAGGACATTGTCGAAAACAAGCACCGAGTAGTGCCCGATCCTTTATCTGAAGACGAGCTAGACAAGGTAAACGAAGAGATCGAACTGCTGTTGAGGGAGAAGGAAGAATAAGCTGCAAAAAAGGTCTTCGCCAAAAGGCGAAGTTCTTCCAACCCGAAACAAGAAACTTTTTGAAGAT
>Ga0272441_10003950_pt1 | contig 27535 bp, 23 predicted proteins | sample SSMProp6N_FD_193582 | JGI IMG/M metagenome (GOLD analysis project Ga0272441, IMG submission 193582) | Marine sediment archaeal communities from Little Sippewissett salt marsh, Falmouth, MA, United States - SSM-Prop-6N | ecosystem: Environmental > Aquatic > Marine > Wetlands > Sediment ... | reverse complement strand
CGCCGGATTTCAGGCCATTCATCGATAAGGCGTTTCACGGCAAACGGCAGAAATACAACGACGGCGACCACCCATCTCCAGAAAGCGAGGCTGATGGGTGTGATACTTTCATTCAGGCCCCGGGCAACGATGAAATTTCCCGACCAGAGGGCCGTTGCAGCGATCGCAAAAAAACAACCGGTTATCATGTGAGGATGTTCTGATCTGTATGGCATTTAAAATTCCTGAACCAGGGGGTTCGCACAACAATAAGTTCGCAGTTACAGGTATTGAAGCGTCTGTCCGGCAAGGCACGAAAGCGAATAGATATTCGGTATATTTCGAGCTGTTGCGACGCAGCCGGTCAATCCGGAAGATTTCACCCTTAATACCATTACCTGCCGCCGAAGCAAGAAAAAAATCCTGCGTGATTTCTGCCCGATCAGTTTTTGCCGATGATATACCCGACTGTTTTCGGTTTTCAGTTTACCCTCTTACACCCCGATTCCGTCAAGATTTGACGCAATCTTAAAAAAGCAGGCACCATGCGACGCGCGGCCCGCATTTTTGAACAGAATTTACCAGAAAAATCCCGGCGACATTACAAAAAGACACAGGCGAACGTTCATTTTTGAGGCATGACCGGGCAGTTCGGCAAAAAACATCTTGATTTATTGTGAATATAGGGTAACAATACACCGTTAATAATTGAGCATTGTCTGTTTTATCATGAGAGACTGCTGTATCTAACCGCGCAATCCTCTTGTATAGGATTTCGCGGTTTTTTAATGGTTTTTAACTGATTTTCGAGATGGCATCTCGATTGCTCTGCACATTGCAGGGCAATTTTTTTAATCAGTCGGCACTGTGTGCTATTCTCGACGTACTCCCTGGCTCGAAAGAACAAACATTATGAATAAATTTGCAGATATCGGCATCCACACCGATATTCTTAAGGGTCTGGCATCCTTAGGATTTGAGGAACCAACTCCGGTTCAGTCCCGGGTCATTCCTTTAATGCTGGAACGCCGGACAGATCTGGTAAGCCTGGCACAAACCGGAACAGGCAAAACAGCGGCGTTCGGCCTTCCATTGATTCAACTCGTAAATAAAAAAAACCGTCAAACGCAAGGGCTGGTTCTGTGCCCTACGCGGGAACTTTGCATGCAGGTCGCCAGAGATCTGGAAGCCTTTTCCCGGTATGTCGACGAGGTAAAAATATTGGCTGTTTACGGAGGGGCCGGCATTGAGCAGCAGATTAAAGCCCTGCGTAAAGGGATTCAGATTATTGTGGCAACCCCGGGTCGCCTGAATGATTTGATCAACCGCGGCAGGGTTGACCTGTCCGGGGTGCGGTACGCTGTGATTGATGAAGCGGATGAAATGCTTCAAATGGGTTTTCAGGATGAATTAAACGCCATACTGGCCCGGACACCCGCAGAGAAAAACACATCGTTGTTTTCTGCAACGATGTCAAAGGAAGTCGCCGCTATCGCCGCCAGGTATATGTCCGACCCGGTTGAGGTTACCATCGGCACGCGCAATGCGGGCGCTGAAAACGTTCGCCATGAGTATTACGTGGTTCAAGCCGGGAATCGCTTTTCCGCATTGAAGCGAATCGTGGACAATACCCCCGACATTTATTCAATTATTTTTTGCCGTACCAGGCAGGAAACCCATGACGTAGCCAACAAATTGATTCAGGACGGGTACAACGCCGATGCGTTGCATGGAGATCTGTCCCAGGCCCAGCGAGATCAGGTGATGAAAAAATTCCGCTGCAAACACCTTCAGCTTCTTGTGGCAACCGATGTTGCGGCTCGCGGCCTGGATGTAAACGATCTCACGCATGTGATCAATTACAATCTTCCCGACGACAACTCCAATTACACCCACAGGAGCGGGCGTACCGGCCGCGCGGGACAGGCGGGAACATCGGTGGCCATCATTCATATGAGGGAACGGTTCAGAATCAGGCAAATCGAGAAAAAAATCAAAAAAAAATTCAAGCAGGGCCGAATTCCTTCCGGAATGGAGATTTGCAAAAACCAGCTGGGCAGGTTGGTTGATGTCATTACAAACGTTGAAGTGGACCACGATCAAATCGATCCGCTGTATGCAGACATATCAGAAAAGCTTGGCGCCCTGGATCGCGAAGAGCTGATCAAACGGTTTGTTTCTCTGGAATTTAACCGGTTCCTGGAATATTACAAAAATGCGCCTGAACTCAACGCAGTTGATCGAACCCAAAAACAGCACGGCAAAAAAGAACGACAGAATGAGGGGGCTGCCACCCGTTCCAACCGCAGGCAAAACCCGAATCAGAACCGCAAATTCACCTGTTTTTCTCTGAATGTCGGCCGGCGTCAAGGGATTATGCCCCAGGGATTGATCGGTACGATTAACGAAGTTCCCGGAGCTGGGCGCATTAAAATCGGAAAAATTGAAATCAAACGCAATACGGCCCTGCTTGAAGCAGACAGCAGATTTACCTCCCAGATACTTGACGCTTTTCAGCATACCGAAATCAATGGCAAAACGGTTTCCATCGAGGTTGTTCGGGACACGAACGCTACCACCCGGCGGCCCCGGCATGACGTGAAGCCGCACAGGAAAGGGCGCAAGGCCAAAGCGGCATAGGCCATGGAGTACGGTCTGAAAATCGGCAGTTTTTTCGTGTGCCGGAACCTGCCGGCATGGACCGTTTCTATAAACCGTGATCAAGCAAAAATTCTAAGGAGAATGAAGATGAATATTTATATCGGACAATTACCCTACGATGTAAACGAAAATGAATTAAAGGACCTTTTCACGGAATTTGGTGAAATTGCCGGCATCAATTTGGTCATGGATCGCCATTCAGGAAGATCAAAAGGGTTTGGTTTTATCGATATGCCAAACAATTCAGAAGCCGATGCAGCGATAAAAGCCTTGAACAGAAGCATGTTCAAGGGCAGAGAGATCAAAGTCAACCAGGTGCAGCAGCAGCGTCGCAACAAACGCACGAAGCGCCGTTCTCGATATTAGAACCCCATGCAAACGCCGCACGCGGTTCTACTTGTTTTTTATCCGTTATTCGTCTTCCGAGTTGTATCAAAGAGCCCATGCCACCCGTATGCACTCTTTGATGCAACTTGATGACGAACAGGCAAGCCAATAGGCGAGATTCAGAAAACCCCCCGCGACCGCTGAACGCTTTCCCACCCCGCAGAATCTACCCTTTCCCATAGGCGATACGTGGAATTTTAGCAAAAATTTCCGAAAACGTGGTGATTCCCATATTGGCTTTTTCCCATGCATTTTCAAAAATAGTCTTCAATCCGTTTTCGCGGGCCGCATGCCATAGTTCCTGTTCGGTCTTGAAAGACGAAATCAGCCGTCGCAGGTCCGTATTGATATCCAGAAATTCATAGACGGCTTCCCGCCCATGATACCCCGTAAAACGACAGTATTCACAGCCTTTGCCCTCATAGGCCGCCTTGATCGGGGGAAGCCCGCTTTGCATTAATTCTTTGGGAATCTCGATCCTGGTTTTGCAGCGCGGACAGATTTTCCGGACCAGACGCTGAGAAATTACACCGATCAGCGATGAATTGACCATATAGGCCGGGGTGCCGATATCCAGGAGACGGATGATGCTGGATACGGTATCGTTGGTATGCAGAGTGCTGAGCACGAGATGACCGGTGATGGACGCACGGACGGCTATCTCGGCGGTTTCCGGGTCCCGGATTTCACCGATCATGACAATGTCGGGATCCTGGCGCAAAATGGCGCGCAATGCGTTCGGAAACGTCATCCCGGCTTTTGGATTCAGCTGGACCTGAGTGATTCCGGCAATTTTATATTCCACCGGATCTTCCACACTGATTAAATTGTTTGTCTTTGAACTCAGCTGTTGCAGCACCGCATACAGCGTCGTGGTTTTACCGCTGCCGGTGGGTCCGGTTACCAGAATGATTCCCTGAGGGGAGCTGATCAGATCCGTCACCCAGTTCAGGTCATTTTCGGGAATCCCCAGCTTTGACAATTCAATCAGGTTGTTTTCCTTATCCAGTATCCGGACCACGATCGTTTCCCCGTGGACCGACGGCAGGGTGGATATCCGCAGATCCACGTCACGGCGCTGCACCTTGAGCGTCGAACGCCCGTCCTGGGGAATCATCCGCCGCGTGATGTCCAGGCGCGAAATAATCTTTACGCGGGAAACCACCGCCGCATGGGCGTTCCTGGGGTACTTCAGTTTTTCTTCCAGCTGCCCGTCGATCCGGTATCGGACCGTCACATCGGACTCACCGGGCTCAATATGGATGTCGCTGGCACCGGCCTTGACCGCATCCACAATGATCGTATCCACCAGCTTGACAACGGGAGGCGCCTCACTGAGCTTTGTCAGCGATTCGCGATTCGCCTTCCGGTAGTCCTCATCCGCTGCATCTTTTACCAGTTCGACTTCCGGTTGATCGGGAATCTCCTTTATGATGTTCCAGATCCGATCCGAAGAACCATAATATTTTTCGACGGCCTTAACCAGCTGGCTTTCCATGCCGATGGCCAGGTCAATGAACAGGCCGTTGCGAAAGCTGATTTCATCGATCGTCGTCAGGTCCATGGGATCGACCGTCACCACCCGGAGTTTTTTACCCTTCAGGGATACGGGGAATATAAGTTTTTCTTCTGCAAGCTCTTTGGGTATCAGTTTGATCAGTGTTTCATCAACCGAAAAATCTTCCAGATCGATCACGGGAATGGAAAATTGATGTGCAATGGCTTTTGCGACATCTTTTTCGGAAACAAAGCCCAATTCAATGCATATCCTGCCCAGTTTCTTTTTGTTGCGGCGCTGCAGCTTTGTGGCAATTTCAATCTGTTCCGAACTGATCAGTCCGGCATCCATCAAAATATCGCCAATCTTTTTTTTGTCCTTTTTCATATTTTCATTTCCCGGCAAATCAAACCGGAACGAGTGACATCACGGTCACAATCTTTTGAAATCACGCGGGGCCGCTACGCCGCCCCCTGCGGTGGGTTGATCCGTATACGTATTTATGAAGAAAGGGATTCAAGCGTTGGCATCAACGGCCTGAAATATCGAATATTAAATCATAGGAATAACAATGTAAAGAATTTAGGGATTTAGCGGGTTTCTTTTTTATTCTGCCGGCTGCCGGCTGTCGGCTGTCGGCTACTTACCATTTCCAAATACCCGTTTTAAAAGGTCTGTTGTCCGGGCGGCCGGGTCCTGCCGGATTTTTTTCTCCTCCTCGGCCAGCATGTAAAACAGTCCGTCCAGCGATTTATCCGTCACATGCTGGTCCAGGTCCACACCGAGGCTTCCGACAAAGGGCACAGACCGAACCTGATCGTTCAGATTGCGAAACGACTGAGTTGCGCCGACACTGGCCATGGAATCACTGATGATGGGCTTGAAGACGGCTCCCAGGGGCTCGGATGTCCTGGCCCTGAAGTAATCGGTCGCGGCGGTGTCGCCCCCCTCGAGAATGATGCGGGCATCTTCAAAGGTCATCTGCCCAAGGGCGTCCGTAAACAGGGCCTTGGCCTGAGGCGCGGCTTTTTCGGCCGCCCGGTTCATACTCAGTTCAAACTCGTCGATATAAGACCCGAAACCCGCCGTTCTCAGGATCGATTCCACCTTTTTGACGGAGTCCGGCAGGGGGATTCTGATCTGCGGATTTGCAAAAAACCCGTCCGCCTTCGAAACGGTGGTAACCGCATTGGATGTGCCGATCCGAAGCGCCTCTTTCAGACCGCTCACCATGTCGCCTTCGGTAAGACTTTTTGGCGAGATGACGCTTTTGATGGTGTCCAGCAGACCGCCGAATTGCCCATAGGACGGGGAAACAGCAATCAGGCCGATTGCAACGAGACAAAACACCATGCTGAACAATACCCGGGAAACTGTGTTCATGATACATCTCCTTTCTGTATCTGTTAGCCGCTGCCCCTTAAAGGTTGTCAAAAAAACAAAAATTTTTCGCGTATAAATATCTACCGCCTGCTTCGCGTCGAGACGCAGAGAACGGGCGGTAGAGCATGAAAGATTTTTTTTTAACGGTTTGTCCGAGATGGAGGAAGCTTTCTTCCAGTGTATCGGTGGATCGGTAAAGCTTCAAGGCAAAAACCCCATCATTGAATACGTCTTTTGTATCCGTCGGGTTACTTTCATTTCCATTTGTTTTATGGACTTTTTTCTGATACCAGAAATTGGTTCCCGTATGTTCATCCGGCCGCCCATATTCCGCATGCAGCCGCTGCTGCAAAACTAAGGACTGTAACGTTCAAAAAACATCCGGGCAAATGTACCGCAACTGAATAGAAGGTCGATATTTTTCGTTATCCTGGCAATTCGACACATTGGAATCACCCCGTAACAGGAGGTCATACCCATGGAAAGCATACCTTTATCCGAACTCGAACTTCGCCGGCAGCGCTGCCGCGCGCTGCTTCGCAACCACCTCGACAACGCCGAAGGCCTGATGGTTTTTTCACGGGTGAACATCTATTACCTGACGGGAACCATGGGAAACGGCCTGCTGTGGCTTCCGATGGAAGGCCGCCCGGTCCTTCTCTGCCGGCGCGGACTCGAACGGGCGCGAATCGAGGCCGGCGCGACCCGCATGTTTCCGTTTCGAACCTACCGGGACATCCGCCGTATTCTTGAAGATGCCGGTTCGCCCCTGCCACGGAACGTGGCCGTTGAAATGAACGGGCTGTCGTGGACCCTGGGGGAAAAATTGATGAAGGACTTACCCGACCAGAACTTCATTCCCGGCGATCAGGTGCTTTCCATGACCCGAAGCGTCAAATCGCCATGGGAACTGGACAAAATGCGACGGGCCGGAGAAAAACATGACCGGTGCCTTTGCCGCCTGCTGCCGGACCTGTTGTCTGCGGGTATGTCGGAATCACAGATTGCGTATACGGTCTGGAACGTATTCTTTTCCGAAAAGCACCAGGGAATTCTTCGAATGAACAATTTTGGAGAAGAGGTGTTTCTGGGCCATGTTTCAGTCGGCGACAGCGCCAACTACCCCAGTGTCTACAACGGCCCGGTCGGATTGAAAGGCATCCATCCCGCGATTCCCCATATGGGGTCCGACGACGTCATCTGGCGGAAGGGCTCACCGCTGACCTGCGATGTCGGTTTCATGCTCGAGGGCTACCAGACCGACAAAACCCAGGTGTACTGGCTGGGCGACAGCGCCTCGATTCCCGACAAGGCCCGCCGCGCTCATGATTTCTGTTCCGACGTCCAGAACTGGATCGCCGAACGATTAAAACCCGGCGCCATTCCCAGCGAATTATGGGCGCACTGCGCCGCCTGGGCCCAAAAAGCCGGATGGGCCGAAGGTTATATGGCCCTTGGAGGAAACAAGGTTGATTTCGTCGGACACGGCATCGGACTGGCGATCGATGAATTTCCGGTACTGGCAAAAGGGTTCGACCACCCGCTCGAAGCGGGCATGGTGCTGGCGCTCGAGCCCAAGATCGGGATTCAGGGATTTGGAATGGTGGGTGTGGAAAACACCTTTGAGGTTACCCCGAACGGCGGCCGGTGTTTAACCGGAACCGACTACGAGATCATCTGCATCCGTTCATGATCCGGGGCCGGCACTTCCCGGGCCGGCACCCCAACGCACGGGAGCATCGACCATGTTCATGTTTCTGTTCAAAAAAATCGTGTCACGGTTCTTTTTTCCGCTGCCGTTCTGTCTCATCTTATCGTTCACGGGCCTGTATCTCCTCTGGTTTTCAAAAAAACAGACCCTGGGCAAATTACTGATGACAGGAGGCGTCTGCCTGCTGGCCCTGTTGAGCTTTGACCCGCTGGCCGTGCGTCTTCCGGCACCTTTTGAACAGTCGTATCCCGCGTTCTCACCTCACGATGCGACAGACCCGGGCCGGTCGACGGACGCCGTTCGATTCATCGTGGTGCTTGGCGGCGGGCATCGACCGGACCCGAACATTCCAATCACCAGCCAACTCAATCCCGACAGCCTGATCCGGCTCGTTGAAGCGATCCGGCTTCAACGACTTTATCCGCAGAGCAAACTGGTCCTGTCGGGCGGAGCGGCATTCGACACAGCGCCGGAATCGTCGTCACTGATGCGTCTGGCGCTTGAACTGGGCGTCAACCGGAACGATCTGATTCCGGAGCCTGAATCCCTGGACACAAAGGACCAGGCCCGGATCGTCAAATCCATCGTGGGGAACGACACATTTATTCTCGTGACCTCCGCCTCCCACATGCCCCGGTCCATGGCCCTTTTCAAAAAACAGGGTATGGACCCGATTCCCGCGCCCACCGCTCACCTGGTCCGGAACAATCCCCGTCCGATGCCGTCAGACTATTTCCCGAATGCCCGGTCGCTGCATAAAAGCGAGACGGCCGTCTATGAATTCCTGGGCACGCTCTGGGGCAAACTGCGGAGACTGATTTGATCAGAATGCGCAGGCAACGCCAAAGCCGATCATGTGGGAATTGCCGTTTTCAAATTTCGAGTCCAGAACTCCTTCTGCCGGGCGTGCCGAGACGTCCCTGTCCTTGACCGTCAGGTAGCTGTACGACACGTCAAAGGTCCACCGGCCGGTGTGCAGCCGGGCCCCCAGGCTGTAGATCTGCCGGTCGTTGGCCGGCACCGCGTAATCCACGTATTCATCCACGATGGGCGACTCGTCGAACACATAACCGGCCATCAGGTCCAGCCGGTCGGAAAACGCATACTCCAGACCGATCTGAAAACGCCAGGTATCTTCCCAATTTTTTCGACTGCTTCGATCGCCCAGGATATTGTCATATTCCATGGTCAGCTGTTTGTAGGAACTCCATTTGGTATGAACGGCATCCACTTCCACCGACAGCCGGTCAACAGGCGTGAACATCACGCCGACCGACACCAGTTGGGGGATGGGCTCCGTGCCGCCGACCCCCGTATCCCGAAGAGCGGCATCCAGAAAGGTCCCCATTTGTTTTACAGCCGGAACCAGGCTGGCCTTCATGGCCGCCAGAGCCGCTTCGGCACCGGAGCTTCGGGTAAAATCCGCCTCTCCGTCAACGCCCATACTGATCTCGTTTCGAAACGACGCGCCGATGGAAAGCCAATCCTCCGGTTTATAATGCAGGGCCAGATTAAAACCGTATTTCCAGCCGTCCGCGCTGATTTCCTGTTTGATATCGGTGGCCGTTGCGGGATTCCCATCGACATCGGTAAATTTGTTATAGGAAAAATCAAGCCAGACCGCCTCGGCACCCACGGCCACGGACAGCTCATCCGTAATTTTAACGGCCAGATTGGGATTGAACGACAGCGATTCAATGCCGGCACGCGAGCAGTTGTATCGACCGGCAAACTGTTCCTCGTTTTTGACCTCGGTTCCCAGGCCCACCCGGGAATATATACCAAAACCGACCCAGTACGTCTCGTTGATCTGGTGCGTATAAAACGCATTGGGAATCGGCCAGATATTGTCCTTGCCGCGGCCGTCCACGCTGCCGGCCGGCGCGTTCCTGAAATTGATATCGATGTCCGGCATAATGGCCGTTATGCCCACCATGAACTGGTCACCGGGCAGTTGCGTGATGCCCGCAGGATTGTACGCCAGTGCGGACGGATCATCCGCCCGGGCGACCATCGCACCGCCCAGGGCGTTGCCTCTGGCCCCCCATTCGTAAATGCCGTAACCGGCACCCGAACAGGGAACCGCTGAAACCAACGACCATACAAAACAAACCATTGCCGCTACGTACAACGTGTTGCTGAAAATCTTCATATTGCGTTTCATTACGTCTCCAACCCGTACGTCCAGGGGGCCCTGAAAAAATAAATTCCACCGGCAGGACGGTGTAATTTATTTTTTCCGGGACCCCTGAGTAAAAGTAATACCAAACAATCGATCGACACTTCCTCTTTTGCTCTCTTAAATCGCACTCGACCGTTACAGCGCTCAAATCCTTGATCTTCAAGCCGTTCAGGGTCCCAGCAATCTCTCAACGCGCACCGTAAAAAATGATTTTTAAGGGGAAAACCGTATGACTTAAGAAAGTGAAGTTATATCAGGGAGGAATATTAATTCAACGTTAAAAAGGCCTCAAAGCAAGGCGATATTGTAAAAAAAATGTAAAAGGCTGTGGGCGTTACAGATATGGGAGAAAGTCAATGAAAACAGATATCATGGTTTGCCGTTCTGCCGGGATTCTTCATATGGCCGCACCTGCCAGGGGAACAATTCGTCGGCCGTTTTCAGAGCAAATGCCTCGATTTCACGATGCCACCGATCGTAATCTTCCAAAAGACTCCGGCCATACTCGGTCAAGCAATATCCTCTGCCTTCCGCCGATTTCTCAAGGAGCGAATCTCCCAGTTCTTTTTCGGTGGCTTTGATTTTTCCCCACGCGGCCCGGTAGGACATGCCAAGCGCCTTGGCCGCCTTGTTGAGAGAGCCGACTTCATTGACTTTTTTCAGCAGGATGACCCGCCCCAGACCGAACAGCATACCGCTGTCGGTCTCAAACCATAGATGGACTCTCATGGTAGAATTGATTTTTTTCATCGCAGGCCCTTCATATATGCTTGAATGAACATAATGATACTGCCTACCATACATGCGATATCAATTCAACTCATAGCCTCCCGGGAATAAGATAAAATCATAGATTGAAAATACCGAACACTCTTTTAAATAGCCCTATCCGTAAATTTTTTTACCGCATATATTTACCGCCCGCTTCGCTCAAGGCGCAGAAAACGCGGAGCCCCGCTACGGCGGTTTTGGGCTCTGCGTTCTTCGTTCCTCGAGAGAGCGAAGCGAACGGGCGGTAGAAAATAAAAAAATCCGTGGCAAAAAAAAGAAAATACAGCCGCGGATTTTCGCAGATACTCACGGATAAGACCGGGAAAAAAACCAATCGAATGCATTACCAAAAGAGGGAGCGGAAACCGCTCCCTCTCCCGGGTTATCCGATGATGGCTCGGAAAGGCTTTTTGATGGGTGCCGTCAGTTTTGCGATAGCGGTCTTGCGGGAAATTCCCGTGGGACCCTGAGCGACGACAAAGTTATGATAGGCATCCGGTTTGTAACTGATCAGATAGATGACATTGACATCCCCCTCATCGACCAGCTGTGCATCCGGAAAGTCCTTTTTAAGTTGTCCCAGCCGTTTTTGCGCCAACGCGAGCATGTTGTCCCGGTCGCCGAAATTCAAAGCGCCCGTCGGGCATGTCTTGACGCAAATAGGCACCAGACCTTGAGACACGCGGTCTACGCACATATTGCATTTGGTGATCAGCCCCGTACCCTCATGCCTTCTGGGGATATGGTACGGACAGTCTTCGAGCATCTGCTCGAATGCCGCCTCCGGCAGGCGTCTGGTCAGGTCTGTATACACGACTGCACCCGTGGGTTCATCAATGACCACCGCACCGCTGACATAACTGTCGGCGGCATCCTTACAGGGAGGTTCGATGCAGTGACGGCATTGGTCCGGAAAAAAATTCCATACCACCCTGCCATTGATTTTTTCTTCATTGAACCGAACGACCCGGTTATTGTAGGGCCCCAGGTCTTCCGGATTCTGGTGGCTTCCGCGCTGTTTTGTCAATGTCGCGGGCAGCCCCTTCCATTCCTTGCAGGCAACCTGACACCCCCTGCATGCGGTGCACTTGCTGGTATCCACAAAAAATGCCTTTGACATATATTTCCTCCTTTACGATTCACGCGGCCGAAATGCCGGCCGGCCGCATTTACGCTCAACCCATATATTTCAGGCTAAGCCAGCTCGGTCAATTTATCGGCTTTTCGGATATTGACACAGCATGCCTTGTATTCAGGAATACACGTATTGGGGTCACCCACCGCCGGGGTCAGTCGGTTTGTGGCATCCCCTGTCCCGGGACTGGTCCATCCGAAAGCAAACGGCATACCGATTTCATGAATCGTTTTACCGTTGATCTTGAACGGACGCATCCGTATCGTCACCATGGCCACAGCTTCCACCCGCCCCCTGGCGCTTTCCACGACAACGGGGTCGCCGTTGTTAATGTTCTTTTCCTTTGCCAGCTCTTCGCTCATCTCAACGTACAGCTGGGGTTCGGCTTCCAGAAGGGCCGGAACGAAGCGGGTCTCGCTGCCGCCGCACCAGTGTTCGGTCAGACTGTAAGTGGTCAGGACAATGGGATATCTCGGATCACCCGGTTCAGCCAGGGGATCGGCATCACTGTCCATGATCACCGCACAGGGGTTCTGAAGCTGTTTTGAAAAGAGATTCTTCTTGACCGGGGTCTCGATCGGTTCATAATGCTCGGGAAAGGGGCCTTCGGCCCGTCCGGCGCCAAACAGCTGCCCGTGGCCCTCCTTTCGCATAATAAACGGATACCGGCCTTTACCGGTGGCCAGCGGCGGCCACCCGCCGTCGGGCACGTCCCCTTCCCATTTTGCACCGGTCCATTGAATGACCGTACGGGACGGATCCCACGGACGCCCGTTTTTATCGACCGATGCCCGGTTGTAGAGAACGCGTCGGTTCACGGGCCAGCACCAGGAAAAATTGGGATACAGTCCGATTTTCTCCTGAAGCGCTGTTTGCGTCAGATCCCGTCGCTTGGACTTATTTCCATAGTCCTGCGTATAGCTCCCGCTGTAAAGCCAGTTGAGGCAAGTCGTCGAACCGTCGTCTGCCAGGGCCGTAAAGCTCGGCACCTGATCGCCTTGTTTGTAAACGCGACCTTTGACTACCGTTTCCCGGGTAAACCGGCCGTTAATCCGTGCCGCCATATCTTCCGGATCATAAAAGTCGGGCCAGTTCAGCTTCAGGACAGGATCCGGAAAAACGCCGCTGTCGGTGCGGTATTTCTGTCGAACCGTATTCATCAGGTCCACGATAATCTGGCCCATGGCCCTGGATTCTCCCATGCATTCGGCGGCCTTGTAATGCCACAACAGCCATCGCCCGCTGTTGCTGACACTGCCTTCTTTTTCCACGCGGTGGCACGACGGCAGCAGAAACACCTCGGTGCGGATCGTACTCGGATTCATGCCCGGACCGCGCCAGAATTCACTGGTTTCATTGTGATGAATTTCGGCAACGGACAGCCACTCCAGGTTGGCAAGGGCTTTACGGACCTTGTTGGTGTTCGGGGCACTCTGTGCCGGGTTGGTCGCCCAGATGGAACCGCCCCGGACCTTGCCCTTATACATTTGGTCCCATAAGTGCATGTAAGAGTATTGAACGCCTTTATCCGCCTTGGGCAGCCAGCCGTATCCGAACCCGTTTTCCGCCGTCGCATTGTCGCCGAACCACCCCTTGAGAAGGCTTGCCGTGTATTTGGGATAATTGCCCCACCAGTTGGCACTCAGGGGGTCCTGGCTGACCGGTGTCGCACCCTTGAGATAATCCTTGAGCGTCGGCCAGTCGGAACGCGGCATGGCCAGGTAGCCCGGAAGGATATGGTACAGAATACAGTGATCGGTCGATCCCTGCACATTGGGTTCCCCTCTCAACGCATTGATTCCTCCGCCGGCCACACCGATGTTGCCCAGCAGCAGCTGAATAATCGCCGAACTTCGAATATTCTGAACACCTACGGTATGCTGGGTCCACCCCAGGGCGTACAGCACGGTACCCGCCTTGTCGGGTTTTCCGGTAGCCGCATGCGCCCTGTAGACCTTCAGAATCTCATCTTTCGGCACGCCGGTCGTTTTGCTCACCCTGTTCAGGTCGTACCGGTCGTAATGGTCTTTCAACAGCTGGAACACGCACCGGGGATGCTTCAGGGTCCGATCCTTTTTCGGAACGCCCTTTTCATCCGTATCAAACTTCCAGGTCGATTTATCATACGCCCTTTTGACCGGATCAAATCCGGTAAAAAGCCCGTCCCTGAACTTGAAGTCCTTGCTGACGATAAACGACGCGTTGGTGTAATCCGCCACATAATCTTTGAAGTACAACTCATTTTCGATGATATATTTGATCATACCGCCCAGAAACGCGATATCGGTACCGGATCGAAGCGGTACATGAAAATCGCATCGCGCCGAGGTCCGGGAAAACTTGGGATCGACATGCACCAGCGTCGCGCCCCGTTCCTCTTTGGCCTTCATCACCCACTTGAAACAGATGGGATGATGCTCGGCGGCATTGCTTCCCATGATCAGGATATTATCGGCATTCTTGATATCTATCCAATGATTGGTCATCGCACCGCGTCCGAACGACTCTGCCAGAGCCGCAACCGTGGCGCTGTGTCAAATACGGGCCTGATGGTCCATATAGACAACTCCGAGCGCCCTCATGGCCTGGTGAACCAGTGCGCACTCTTCATTGTCCATCTGGGAAGAACCCAGGTGAAATATGGACTCGATCCGGTTGACCTCGTTCCCGTTGCTGTAACGTTTGAAATCCTTGTCGCGGGTTTCCTTCATCTTTTGTGCCAGACGATCCAGGGTCCACTCCCAGCTTTTTTCCTCCCACTGGTCGCTGTAAGGCGCCCTGTAAAGGGGTTTGACCAGCCGATGATCGCTGTTGATCATCGCCAGCATGGCCGCCCCTTTCGCGCACAACGCGCCCTCGCTGACCGGATAGCCGGGATCTCCTTCCGTACTGACGACTTTTCCGTCCCTGACATGCGCAATGTAGTGACAGCACACCGAACAGAACGGACAGATGGAAATCACTTCCCGAGCCCCCTGGGTCTTGAGACCGGATGCATAGGCCCTGACCGGCGTAAGGTCAAAACCCAACTGGCTCACGGCAAGCGATGCCGCCCCAAGACCCGTCACTTTCATAAAGCCTCGGCGGGTAAAGTCCATTGTAGCCCTCCTTTCCATGATGGTCTTTTAAACGTTCATATCGTTTCGTTTGTACCGGACGCATCGTCTTGGCCTGACAGGGCTCTGGATTGGATCGAAATTCGCTGGCGGCTGCAACTGGATGCTCCGGTTGACTCTTATGCCACAATTGACATAAACAATCCGGATAGTCAAACGAAAAATGAATTTTTTATAATAATTTTAATATGTTATATTTAGCATATTAAAATTTCAGTTCTTTTGATTTCGAAACCGGTGCAGACAGGGAAACGAATCCAGCCATGAGTAGTCGATGCGGCCCCGCACTACCGGCACTAAGTCATCGGCCAGGAACCGGGCCTCCTCGATATCGTGGGTGACATGAATGATGGGTATCGCCAGGTCGCTTCGTATCGATTTCAACAGGGACCGCAGATGATTGCGGGTAACGGCGTCCAGTGATGAAAAGGGCTCATCCAGCATCAGGACCCGGGGCTTGCGGGCCAGTGCCTGACAGATGGCGCACCGCTGGCGCTCTCCCCCGGACAGTTTACTCGTTGAACGATCCTTCAAATGCGAGATGCCGAAAGTCTCCAGCAACTGTGGAATTCCGGATCGGTCCGGGGCGGCAAAGGCCACATTACCGTATACCGTCAGATGAGGAAACAGCGGGTATTCCTGAAATACATACCCCACCTGTCGCTTTCGGGGGCTTACATATATCTTTTTCCGGGTATCGGACCAGGTATCGTCACCGCAGGTGATCACGCCCTCATCGGGGCGCTCCAGCCCGGCTATGGTCCGAATGGCCGTGGTTTTACCGGCTCCCGAAGGGCCGACCATCACCAGAATGCGGCTGTTTCGGCATGAAAGCGTCAGCTTCAGGTCAAACTCGTGGAGTTTTTTTCGAATCCGAACATCAAGTTTCATCAGACCGCGATCGCGAAAGCCGATTGATCAGCATCAGAAAAAAAAAGCTCAACGGTGCCAGTACCAGACACATCATCGCGGCGCTTCGATAGTCGAGAGATTCAACCGCCTCGAAAATGGCAATCGATGCTGTTTTTGTCCGCCCCGGCACACTGCCGCCGACCATGAGAATAACACCGAACCCCCCCATGGTATGAATAAATATCAGGACCGCGGATGCCGCAAGGGCTCGAAGGCTGTTGGGGATGACCACACGGAAAAAGATCTGGACCGGCGACAGCCCCAGCACACAGGCACACTCCACCAGACGTCGATCGATTTTTTCAAACGCGGTTTTCATGGGCTGCATGGCCACCGGCAGGCTGTAAATCAGCGAGGCGAACAGAATACCGGTAAATGTAAACACCATGGGCGATCCGGTCGCACGCTCCCAGCACCTTCCGATTCCCCCCTTTGGCCCCATCACAACCAGCAGATAAAAACCCAGAACCGTTGGAGGCAGCGCCATAGGCAGATTAATCAGGGCTTCGATCAGCGATTTGCCGGCAAATCGCACATTGACCAGTATCCAAGCCAGCGGCGCCCCGATGATAATCAGCGCAATGGTGCTCAGAATCGCCAACTTGACGGACAGCCATAACGACAACACATCCATGGTTATCGATATCCGTAGGCGGATTTAATGGCTGCAGTCTGTGAACCGTTCAGAAAATCGGCCAGCTTCCGGCAGGCATCCGGATAAGGCGTCCGTACCAGAATACAGGCAGCCTGAATGATGGATGGTGCTTCCGGAACTGCATGCCAGCATCCTTTGGTCCCTTTATCCGACAGTGCCGAAGAATAGGCACAGAGACCGACATCGGCCGATTCGGTGTGTGCATACTGAAACGCCTGAGCGATTGATTGCGGAAACACCCACTTGGCTCTGAGCGGTTCCCATAAGCCGGCGGCAACCAGAGCGGTTTTGGAAGCACTCCCGTAAGGTGAATTTTTCGGATTGGCCACTGCAACATATCGTACCGCAGGATCGCGGAGCATGTCCTGCCAGCTCTGGTACCGGCACAAATCCCTGTTCGCCGTCCAGACGACGACGGCCCCCCCTGCATAGACAAACGGCGTTTCACATAGTTTGTCGTCGTACAGAAGGCCGGGACGTCTTTCATCCGCCGCGAGAAACATATCATACGGAGCCCCGTTGATAATCTGCCCATAGAGTTTACCCGTAGAGGCAAATGTCGGCGTCACCCGTATACCGGTCTGTTTTTCAAACAGCACGGCCGCTTCATTGAACGGTTGCATGAAATTGGTGGCTACGGCCACGGTCAATGAAACACTTTCAGAAAATGCCTTGCGGACACCGACCATGTTCAATCCGATCACTCCGACGACCAGGAACAGTACCCATACTTTTATTGCAGACACGAGCCGTACGTGTTTCGTTTTTTTCATCTTTCTGCCTTTCTGCTCATTGCCGAATGCCGTCCACGGCATTCATGCCGGCATTATAGGATGTCGACAACCAGGGGAATATGGTTTCGGCTTCTTTCAGGGCCTGCCGTTCCACCCGTTCAAACCAGCATATGAAATTACGAGTGACTTCGGAACCGAAATCGGTGAGCACATATCCTTTGCGGTTGCTGCCCGCTTTACAGATCAGTTGCCGTCCGATAACGCTTTCCGTCTGCTTGATTTTACCCCATGCGGCCCGGTACGACATGTTCATGGCTTCCGCCGCTTTTTTCAAAGATCCGTGTTTTTCAATGTTCAGCAGCAATTGCGCCCGACCCGATCCAAAGACCATTCCGTTCCCGTTTTCCAGCCAGATGTGCAGACGAACCGTTGGGTTGATTGTGTTCATCGTATCGACTCCCGAACCTGATATCAGGGTTCACCGCTCAAACTTATCTTCCGACGGGGCATTTGGGAAATACGCACTTTTCGCAATTCATGCAGAATGCGCCATGCCCCATGCGGGCCAGATCGTCCCGGGTAATATCAAGTCCGGCCAGCAACCGCGGCAGTAACATGTCAAAGCTGGTTATCTTGAAATACAATGCACAGGCCGGCACCCCGACCACCTGCACCTTTCCGATGCGGGCCAGCAATGTCATGGCCCCCGGCAGGATCGGAGCGCCGTAGACAATATCGGTCGCGCCGGCGTCCATAATTGCCTGCCGGGTCACGTCATCCGGATCCACCGACATCCCGGCCGTCACGACGATCATATCGGCACCGGCTTCCATAACCCGTTTGACAACCTCTGAAATCTGCGTACGGTCATCCCGAACGATCTCCCCGGCGATCACACGGCAGTCGAACCGATTTAATTTTTCCCGGATAATCGGAATAAACTGATCCTGCACAAGTCCTTTAAAGATCTCATTGCCGGTCACGATAATCCCGACGGTTGCCTTTCGCATCGGAAGTACCTTAAACAAAGGGCCTTCGTTCATAACATCCATGGCCCTGAGAAAATTTTCTCTGCTCAGAAACAATGGAATCGCTCGAGTGGCTCCTATGCTCTGTCCGCGGGTCACCTGCGTAAAACGTTTCAGACTCGAACACATGACATCCGGCACCCGATTGAACCGGTTCAGCCATTCCACCTCGACCGTCATCAATCCGTCGACCGCCGCTTCCAGATTCACCCTGCCTTCGACGGGACTCCCCCCGATGGTGACGCCGTCGCCTTTCATAGCTTCAGCAAAGGCCACGGCAGCCTTGTCCTCATGAACCCAGTCCGAACCCACCGGATTTTCCTCCCGAAGATACAGGGAACGCTTGCCCATCCGTTGAAGGCGGCAGATGTCACCCACACTGATGGTGCCCCCTTCTTTAAATTCTGCTTTTTTCAACTGCCCCGGCACAATTCTGGTCATATCGTGGAGCGTGGTAAACCCAACGGACGTTTCCACCGCTCTGGATCTGAGTTCCGGCAACCGTCGGTCATCTTCCCGATCGATCGAATCCGGCAGCCGATAATACAGCGACGCTTTACATGCCGGACAGATTTTGGCGCTGTGCGTTCGAAACGCTTCATTGCACAACGGACAGACCTCCACACAGCCCCGGGATTTCTGCACGAGCATGTCCGGATCAATTTCAACCCGTTGAAGCGTGCAGACCCCGTAACCAGCCTCTTTGATTTCCGCCATCAATTTTTTTGTATCCTGATCTTTCTTGGGTTTGAGCTTGAAAAACCAGCTTCTGAACTCGGGCCATGCCCGAACCGCCGATGAATCCACCGCAATCCGGACACCTTCTCCTCCCTGTTTTTCATACACGGTCAATGCATACCGGGTATAATCCAGGACCCTGAGCCACCCGTTACCCAGCGTACAGGGTGTCAGAATCTGGACGGCATCGGGCAGACACGCCGACGTTTCGCAGATAACATCGAAAAGCTCACCATCCGGGAGATTCTTCAACGCAAAATCAACCATAAACCCTCCCAGAATAATTCCCGGGGCGGCATACCCGTGAAAGGATTCGGCCAGCCGGACGTATTCGTCAAACGAATACGAACCAATCCGGGGGGTTGCTGTCACGTTGTCATACTTTTTTGACATGGGAAACTCCTTTATCCCCTTTGCTTCACACTTCAAGGTAAACGTAAAAAACGGCAGAGACATTAACTTCAAACAGGATACGGATCTATTTTGATCTTGTTCATTCAAATGCGGAAGAGGCACAAACGAGGTTTCAAGGGAAAAACATCAGATCCTGAAAAAAAGCAGAGCAGCCGGAAGAAATGTCACTGGAAAACGAAATGTATGCATCATGAATTTTATTATATCAATATTGACATATGTCTTATTCGGCATATTAAATAGGCGGATTATTTTCCCATGTCAAGTTATTTTTAAGTATTTTTTACAGGGATAAAAAGATCACGCAATTCTGAATCGAATGCGGGGAAGGAAAAATAGAAAAGTAAACGTCCAGGGCCGATATCTCATGATCTCTGGCCCAGCCACACACCGCCGATCACGGCCGAGGCCGCCACGCATTGAAACGCCGTCAGTCCCTCACCCAGCAGGGACCATCCAAGCGCCACGGCAACGACCGGAATCAGGTTGATAAAGACCGACGCCCTGGCGGCGGGAATCCGGCTCATGCCCCAGTTATAAAGCCCGAAGGCACCCACTGTAACGAAACCACCCAGAAATATGAGTATCAATATCATCTGCAGGGTCCAGACCGATCCATCCGCATGCAGGAGAAAAAACAGCCCCGGGATAAAAAAAACGACTCCTGCCGTCATCTGTATGGCCGTCAAACCCCAGGGGTTATACCGGCGGCTGAGCTGTTTGATTACCAGGAAGTTGGCGGAAGCACTGGCCATGGCGCCCAGCTCCAGAAAATTTCCCAGCAGAGGATTTTCGGCAGCCCCTCCGGGGGCATCCAGAAGTGTCAGGCAGGCCACGCCGATAATGGACAGTATCAGACCCGCAACCGCATGACGCGTAATGGTTTCTGACAGCACCAGCCAGGCACCGAGCGCTACCATCAGCGGAAGAGAGGCTGCGATTATCCCGGCCTGGGACGACGTGGTAAATCGAAGCGCATAGGATTCCATCAGAAAATACAGGCACGGCTGAAAGAGGGCCATGGCAGCCAGCAGCTTCCAGTCCCCTTTGCGGTACGAACCGGCCACAAACTTTCCGGCTGTCGGAAGCAGCAGGACCGACGCAATCACCATCCGCACCCACATAACCGCCCATGGGCTCAGATCGCCTACAGCCTTACGCATGGCCGGAAACGAAGCCCCCCATAGAAATACTGCGGCAAGAATGGCCGCCACGGGCATCAACTCCCCGCGATCTGATGAAAAATTTCCGGATTTGATCTTTTCGCAACCGACTGCATTCGAATTTTCCATTGAACAACGACCTTTTTGACGGGGTATAGAACCGACTGCTGAAAATCATCCGGAATATTTCGGGTTTGGATCCGAATCGCCATATTCCGATAAACTACGAAACGAGTCAATATTATTTTTTTATTGCGTGATGTTTCCGACGAAACGCTCTCCCCCCTCACATATCAAATAATCAGTGTATATACGGCCTGGTGTTTTACTTTGTTCTTAAACTGAAACACCTGTGGAAAATGTATGGAATAATCGACAATTACCTGATATAGAAATCATATCAGTTTCAAATACGCTTTTCATCTTACGCGATCATGCCGAACCAGTGCCCGTGCGAATATCGAATACCGTTCACCGACTTCAAACAATCGGATATTTCAGCTACAGAAAAACCCGCTGTATCTCATCGAACATCATCTGAACGTGCCGGAAAAAATTTAAAAAAAGTATTTCAGTGCGGCTGCGTTGAACTCCATATAAATTGGCACTGTATTGCTTATGCATGACGATCTCAAAACAAAGCAGGATCTGATCAGTGAAGTCAAGGCGTTGCAAGCCCGTATCGCTGAACTGGAAGCATCGACGGCAGACCGTGAAAAAATGCGTCCCGAATCCCTGTTCGGACTTCGCTTTAATTTAAACCTGATCAATTCCGTCCCGGTCCCGGTGTTCTACAAGGACGCGCGGGGTGTCTACACCGGTTGCAACCCTGCATTCGAGCGTTTTATCGGCCTTGATAAAAAGGATATTATCGGCCGGACCATGTACGACATTGCACCGAAACATCTGGCCGATATTTATCATCAAAAAGACCGGGAACTGTTTGAAAAGCCGGGCCTTCAGGTATATGAAACCGAAGTCCGAAGCGCGTCCGGGGATCTGCGCAAAGTCATTTTCCACAAAGCCACCTTCTCACGAACAGAAAGCTCCGTGGACGGTCTCATCGGCGTGATCATCGACATTACCGAGCAGAAACGGACGGAAAAAATCCTGAAAGAAGAACGCAATATCCGCCAGCAATATCTGGACGTTGCCGATGTAATACTTGTCGCGTTGGATACCCGTCAGAATTTAACCATGATCAACCGAAAGGGGTGCGAGGTACTGGGTTACCATAAATCGGAACTGATCGGCAAAAACTGGTTCGATATTGTCATTGAAAGCACCCTGCGGGAAAAAATAAAATCCGCCTATCATCAGGGGATCACCGGCAAACTCGAATTGGTCGAACACATGGAAAATCCGGTCATTACCAAAACCGGTGAAAAACGGACCATTTCCTGGCACAATACCGTATTAAAAAACGACAACGGGCATATCGCCGGCCTGCTGGGTTCGGGCCGGGACATCACCGACCAGCTTCATACGCTTCGGGATCTTCGGGAAAGCGAAGACAGGCTTCGCCGAATACTGAATTCCCTCCAGTCCGGCATCGTGATCATCGATCCCGACACGCACAGGATCGTTGACATCAATCCCGCCACCATCGACATGCTGGGCACTCCCCGCGAAAAGATCATCGGATCGGTCTGCCACGATTTCATATGCCCCTGGGAAAAAGGGCGTTGTCCGATCACCGATAAGGGGGAAACCATCGACAGAGCCGAACGCGTCATCATTCGTCCCGACGGCAGGGAAATTCCCGTCATCAAATCCGTCAGCACGGTAAAATTCAGGGGCCGCCCTCATCTGGTGGAAATGTTTCTGGACATCAGCGAACGCAAACGTCTGGAAAAGAAACTCGAGGAACTTTCCGTCACCGACCAGCTGACAGGCCTTCAAAACCGCAGGGGATTTATGGCGCTTGCGGAACAGCAGCTCAAAGTGGCGGATCGGACCCGAAAAGGGCTGGCATTATCGTTCCTGGATCTGGACGGGCTGAAACAGATCAATGACCGTCTGGGCCATGAAGCCGGCGACCAGGCGATTGTCGATGCTGCCGATACCCTCCGTAAGACCTTCAGGGGTTCCGATATTATTTCCCGGCTGGGAGGAGATGAATTCGCGGTGCTGGCTCTGGAAAGCTCCGGTGCGCAACCGGATTCGATTATCCGGCGGCTCCGTAAAAACATCGACGCACACAATGCCTCGGCGAAACGCACCTATACCTTATCCATCAGTATCGGAACCGTCCTGTATGATCCGGAAACCCCCCGCAGTCTGGACCAGCTGATGGCAGAGGCCGATCGGCTCATGTACCGGGAAAAACACGGCAAGCGGCCATGAAATACACATAACGTTATTTCAGAAAAACTGAAAACCCGGCCGACCGGTCAAGACCCGATGCATCACCGCGGTGCAGATCCTTCTTCTGCTTTTGAATCATATTCCCCGGGATATCGTTTGATGGATAAAAGTTGATTTTTTGGAATTTCCGGGATAAGTTATTAATATATATTCACTTCGTATCTTTACGGATAAATCCGTACGCCGAAAATCCTGTTTTCAGCCAAGCCTTTCATGTAAAAATTTATATATAACGCAACCCGCGTACAATTTTTAACGCATTCCGCCATTCAATTCACATCAGCTCACGGCCATCCGGAAACAGGCCGTCTCTAAAGTTCAAGGGGCAGACCCGGCATTCCGGGGGTAAACGCAGAAATTGAGAAAATCAGACATTTCCGGATGAACACTAAATCAAAACAAGGAGGGGAACATGGTTAAAACAATCGAAAAAATCGGAGATCATATCGCTCAAAAAGAAGGATATGTCGGGTTAAAGGGGACAGAAGGCGTTTACAGGTATCTCATTGACAAATACAGCTGGCTGCCGGAACAGGTCCGGAAGCTCGCTACGGACGACATCAAGATACTGCTGGCCGGATACGAAGAAAAGGGGATGACGGACTGGGATTAAATCCTGTTACGGTTATTTGCCCTGTCCGGTCCGAATATTATCAGCGACGGTCGTTCAACGCCGTGAGCATGCGGGGCGCAATGCCGCCCCTCATGCTCACGACAGTTTATGCCAAAATGCAAAACCCTTCCGGAAGACTATCGGCCGGGCACGATAATACGGGAGTCGCCCCCCCCCATCAGATTCTGCTGCTGCTGCACCCTTTTGGCGTTTTCAACCATTTCCTCGAGCGCTGTTTTCATGGCCGTCGGAAATTTTTCAATCGCCTCTTTCAGGTTGTCCACTTCCAGATCCGCCTGAATCGGCAGCGGACCGTGCGGCGACATCAGCTGTGTTTGTGCGAGGTACCGGTCGGGCCGTTCCGGGTCGTCGGTCCCGTCGAGTTTGACGGGAACAAAACGTTTAATTATTGCCGTCTTAAGATCGCTTATGGTTTCCTCCCGGTAGAGGTCATCTGCATTTACCGAAAAATCTATCTTATCCAATCCAGTGTTTTCAAGCATGCTTTATCTCCAATCCTGCCATTTTCATTCCAGCGCACCTGACTGAAATTTTAGTATAAAATGGTGTATTAAAACCCAACCGAACCGCTTTGTCAAACGATGTTTTTATTTTTGAATCAGTCAGCCGCTGCCTTGTCTCCCTCGATAATGCCCATGCCTTCCATATTTCTTTAGATCGATGTGCGGACTAGACAATTATTGATTATCCAACGCTATCGTAGTATCAAAATATCATTTATGTTCATCCGACCGGCGGGTGCCCATCCTCGAGTCAAATCGCCAGGGATTGAGCACCGGATCGCGTTCCCGATACAATTACTTTCAAAGAAAGGATGTTCCGCATGGATATGGAATTGAAAAACAGATTTGCCGATCTGTGGAACCGATATTTCAACGGATCGGACCTTCCCATTACCTTTTTTTATTCAAACGATGAATCCGATGCAACACGGGTTAGTCCCCCGAAAGGCCATCAATGCATCATCGGCGTGCTGTCCAGAGTGTTCAAAGGCAGGTCCCTGTGCTTTGATTCAGAGGCAATCGGCTGCGCCGGGGCCCGGAGATACCTGGGATTCAACAAAGACATCATGCCCGATTTTGAATATTTTCTTTCCTGTGGAATCGCCGGAAAGCTCGAAGGAGAACGGTATAAAAAAACGCCTGAAATGGTCAACGAGGTAATGACCCGCATACCGTTTTGTGAAGCGCCTGCCAGATATATCGTATTCAAGCGCTGGGATATGCTCGATGAAAACGACCCCCCGGAAGTCGTCATATTTTTCGCACGCCCGGATGTTCTGTCCGGCCTTTTCACGATCGCAGGTTTTGACGAAACGGACCTGAATGCCGTTATGGCACCGTTTGGCGCCGGCTGCGCCGGCATTGTCCATTACCCGTTTCTGGAAAAATCATCGATGCATCCCCGATGCATTCTGGGCATGTTCGACGTATCGGCACGGCCATTTGTCCCGAAAGACAGTCTGAGTTTCGCCGTACCCATGCCGAAATTCGTTCAAATTATTGAAAATATGGAGGAAAGTTTCCTGATCACCCCCTCCTGGGGCAAAGTGCGAAAACGGCTGTCGAATTCATAACGTTTAGTATTTCAGAGAAGAAAAAATATCCTTAAAAGTTCTTTTCTAAAAAATCTGATAATTTACTTGATTTTTTAGAATTAACAATTATAATAGCATAGTTTTGTAAATTTGTTAGTCTGCGATTAATGTACAAATTGCAGACCGGTTTCGTTCTGAAGGATAGATCCTATTTGCCGAAGTGGCAGCCTGAAGTTTGGAACCTGGAGAATTTTTTAGAAGGAGGATGTCACAACATGGCGAATGGTATTGTAAAATGGTTTAACAGCAGCAAAGGTTACGGTTTCATCGAACAGGAAAACGGCCCGGACGTATTTGTTCATCATTCAGGAATCAACGCATCCGGTTTCAAAACCCTGTATGAAGGCGACCGTGTTACCTTTGATATCGAGCAGGGCAAAAAAGGCCCGGCTGCTGTCAATGTCACGGTAGTCTAAGGACGACTCAGCCTGATTTCAAAAGGGCATTTACTTCCAACCGGGGAGTAAATGCCCTTTTTTGATTCAAACAAATCGCACAGGGTTCGATGGAGCTTTTCGCCGAAATTCGTATTCCCTTCCCCATTTATTTCTGAGCATCATCGATGTTGACTTCATCAAACGTCTTGATTTCGGCCAGTACCCGTGTGGCGGTATTGAGCACCGCCATGGCCATGGCCGCTCCGGTACCTTCGCCCAGTCGGAACTTCAGATCCAGAATGGGATCAAGCTCCAGTCGCTCGCACATATATGCCTGACCGATTTCTACCGATTTATGACTGACAAAAAGATATTCCGCAGCGAGCGGCGCCAGTTCACAGGCAACCAGAGCGCCGGCGGTTGCAATCAATCCGTCGCATACGACCGGAATGCCGGCAGCCGCGCCGCCCAGCACCAACCCTGCCAGACCGCCGATTTCAAAACCTCCGACCTTTGACACCACATCCAGCGGGTCGGCCGGGTCCGGTTGATGGAATTTGAGCGCGTCTTCAATCACCCTGATTTTATGAGTCAGCCTGTCGTCGTCGATGCCCGTTCCCCGACCGGTGAGTTTTTCGACCGGAACACCTGAAAATGCGGCGATAATAGCCGATGACGGGGTCGTATTGCCGATGCCCATGTCTCCCGTACCGATCATGTCCAACGGCCCTTCCGCCAGAAGCTCATCAACGATTTCAATTCCCGCCTCGATGGATGCAACCGCCTCATCCCGCCTCATGGCAGGTTCCTTCGCGAAATTGCGCGTACCCTTTCCGATTTTCTTGTGAAAAATCGGAAGGTTCGGATCAAAATCGTATTTCACCCCCAGATCAGCCACAACCGTCCGGGCGCCGGCTTCCCGGGCCAGAACACTGACCGAAGCACCCCCATTCACGAAGTTGAACACCATCATCGGCGTCACATCCTGAGGAAACAGACTGACCCCTTCGGCCACCACCCCGTGATCCCCCGCGCACGTAACAACCACTTTATGCCGGAGTTTTACATCCAGCGTCCCGGCGATCGCCGCCAATCTGGCCGACAACGGCTCCAGGATACCCAGGCTGCCGGCCGGCCGCGCCTGGCTTGCCAGCCGTTCCAGCGCTTTCTCAAGGGTTTTTTTATCAGTTGGTTTAATCGACTTGATCGTATCGGCAAGCAATCCCATAGCGTTCTCCTTCCATGTGTTTCATTTTTCCTTCCGTTTCAACGGCTGCAAACAAAAAAATCCCCAAGCGCTGTGCGCTTGAGGATTTACCGTCTCCTCTTACATCAGGGCCGAGCCCTTTATACCTTACGGCAGGTCTTCTGACTTCCGGTTCAACCTTGTTTCTGCGCCTTCCCGTTTCACGCAGGTAAAACAGTGGCATCGTGCAGATTTCGTCACCGGTTACAGCGGCGGGTCCGTTCCGGATTTACACCGGATTCCCTTTTCACCCTGTCGGGCACCGTAAAGCATTGAGTTGAATTTTAAGCTATTTTATCAATCGCACCGTTCGTGTCAAGCCATTTTCCCGAAGGGGCCGGGGTAACCGCATTTGATTTTTTTATAATTAGCCCGTGGAAATAAGAAAGTTTTTAAATGAGCGTTTTTAAGTATCTGAAATAATTGAAAAATATAGACATCTCGTTTTAAATGTACTACTCCTTGAAATTATTAACAATATTTCAAGAATGATTTTAAAGACTTATTGTTTGATTACCATGAAACCATCGATGCGGAGCACGGGAAAATTGAGATCCGTAAGTACCGGACGGTATCAGACATAGATTGGCTTCAAGGCAAAGAGCACTGGAAAAGCCTGAAAACGATTTGCATGGTTGAACGTGAAAGGCAGTTTGAAGACAAAACCGAATACGAGACGACCTATTATATTGGCAGCATAGAAAATAATGCTGAAAAATTCGCTCATGCGGTCCGAAGTCACTGGGGCATCGAAAACAGTTTGCATTGGGTGTTGGACGTATCTTTCCGTGAAGATGAAAGCAGGGTAAGAAAGGATAATGCCCCGGAAAACTTGGCGGTGCTCAGG
>Ga0272441_10003949_pt1 | contig 27535 bp, 22 predicted proteins | sample SSMProp6N_FD_193582 | JGI IMG/M metagenome (GOLD analysis project Ga0272441, IMG submission 193582) | Marine sediment archaeal communities from Little Sippewissett salt marsh, Falmouth, MA, United States - SSM-Prop-6N | ecosystem: Environmental > Aquatic > Marine > Wetlands > Sediment ... | reverse complement strand
GGGGCACCGCATGATAGTCAGCCTTCACTTTCCGTTTCAACGCAGCATTATAGTATACGATGGATGCCTCGTAGTTGGCTACATGCTTGAAGGGATATTTGCCGTTGGCGTCTCCGAGAGCCCAAACGTTAGGCTGCGAGGTCTCCAGATACTCGTTAACTGTTATCCATCCGCGGCTGTCAGTTTCTATGGCTCCTTTTTCTGGATGAAGCACGTTTGAGAGGGAGGCTCTTCCGGTTGCAATCAGCAGTTCGTCTGCGGTTATCTCCAGCATTTTTCCGGTCTCCCGGTTGACGGCGACAACCATTTTTTTGCCTTCTGAGGTCGGTTTTGTCTCCCTGACTTCATGGTTAACGTGGATTGTCACATGTTTTCCGAGTTCTCTCTGGGCTAATGCTGAAACCTCTGGCTCCTCCTCGGGGATAAACTGGGGGTTTCTGCCGATAACCGTGACCTGTGCCCCCATAGATGAGAGGAAGTGGCTGTACTCCGCTGCTATGTATCCGCCGCCCACTATTACGATGCTGTTTGGCAGTTCAGTTATGTTGAGGATTGAGTCGCTGGTAAGGTAGCCCGTTTCCTCTACCCCCTTTATTGGTGGTACAGCGGGTTTGGAGCCTGTGCCCAGAATTATCATCTTGGCGGTGACGATTTCTTTTCCAACCTTCAAGGTGTATGGGGAGACAAACTCTGCGGCTTCACGGTAATAGTCCACATGTTTGGATTGAGAAAGCCCCTGACGAATCTTGTTTACGTCGCCGCGGATTATGTTCCTCATCCGCTCCATGACCTGTTTGAAGTTTATCTGTTTGATTTCGGAGTCGATTCCGAGGGTTTTCGCCTTTTCGATTGTTCTCACCAGCTCCGCGGGGTAGAGAAGAAGCTTGGAGGGGATGCAGCCCCGTGTTAAGCAGATGCCGCCCGGCTCATCCTTGTCTATGACCGCAACCCTGAGCTTCGGGTTCTCGCTAATCATCGCCTCAACAACAGACATCGCGGAGCCTGAGCCAACAGAAACTAAATCGTACTCTTTCATAACAAAACCTCCAGAACACACTAAAGTAACAAGTAATTGTCTTAAATCAGTTGCCTAAAAGGTGGAAAGGTGCCTGTTTGGGTTAGTGTTCGTGTCCGTGTCCTTGGTTTTCTTCTTGGATGTGGTGTGCCACGTGGATGCCCAGCACGGTTGCGGAGCCTGCGGCGACTCCCAGCAGCAGTTCAGTGAGTAGGGCGTTTTGGTAGAACAGGGCAAAAACTGCAAGCGCATCGAACACCAGCGCCACAGCCAAGTATTGGTAGCACCAGCCCTTCATGCTTGTTCCGCCTGTAGGGTCGTTGATGCCGACAACCAGCATCAAAACAAAGAGCACCACAAAACCAATCAAAAAGTAAATCAAACTACTTCACCAATGCTTGTTTTACGTAATTGCTAGAGAAACGGTTCAGGCACAAAATTCTATATAAGGTTTCTGCCAAAACCTGCACCCACAACTTTTCACCAAAAAAAGACATACTCTTTAAAAGTTGCAAAACATTAAAACAGGAAAACGCTCCAAGAAACAGCAAAGTAAAAGAGGCATACATTGGTCGGCAAAAACTTCCGAAACTGTTATGCCACAAATTAGCATTGATTTAAAGAACGAGATGACGGAGAAACAGCAAGATAATGACAGATAAACACGCTGAAACACCAGTTGTCTACAAAGAAACCAAGCACTGGCCACCCTACACCTACCGAGACTACCCAGAAGTTGCGCCTGAAACACTGCAAGCCTTCACAGACTTTCTCGAAACCGAGAACACCAGCAGCGAAAGAAAGGAACTACAGCCATGGATACCCTTCTGCACAATGAAGTGCAGCTTCTGCTACTTCCCCACAGAACTTATTTCCAACAACAAGATGGGCAAGTACCTGTCTGCGCTGAAGAAAGCCCTGAACATGTACGCAAAAACAAAGTACGTTAGAACAAGCGAGTTCGCTGAGATATACGTGGCGGGTGGAACCCCAAGCCTCATGTCCACCGAACAGACAATCGACCTCTTGTCGTTCTGCGAAAAAAGCTTCAATTTCGATGACCGCCGAGAAATCAAAATCACAGGCTGCACCCACGATTTCGACTACAAGAAAATGAAGGCGCTCTCAGAATATGGGGTGAACCAGCTGGACGTGGGAATACAGACCTTCGACGACAACACGAGAAGAATGTTTAATCTGCGAGATAACGCAAGAAGCGCAGAGGAAACCGTTAAGACCGCGCACAAGCTGGGGCTCAGGGTAAGCATCGACCTGATGTACAACATTCCAGGGCAGACCCTGAAAGTCTGGAACAGCGACGTACAAAGAGCCTTAGAGCTAGATGTGGAAAGCGTTGACTGCTACGTTTTGGACGTTTACCCGGGAACAAGGCTAGCTCAGCAGATTCAGTCAGGCGATTTGCCGCCCAGAGGAGATGTAGACGCCGAAACAGAGATGTATCTTGAGGCGCAGAACGTATTCAAGGCTGCGGGATACAACCCGACATGCCATAACCGATTCTCCAGAATAGCAGAGGACTTCCAGGAGCCATGCATGGAGATTCTCAGCAGCGGCGCAGGCTCATTCATGGGAACTTTAGGAAAATTTTCTTACGTGGACATTGAACCCGCCGAAGCGTACGTTGAGGCGGTTAAGGATGGAAGGTTTCCGGTTTCGAAGCTGTCTGCGAGTTCGGTGGAGGATGAGATGGGAAAGATGATGATGCGGCTTTACATCCGCCTACCAGTAGACAAGATTGAGTTCAAGAGGCGCTTCGGAAAACTGCCGGAAGAAGCGTTTGAAGGCACAATCAGCAAACTGGAAAAAAAGGGTTTAATCGAAGTTGACGAACAGGAGATAAAGTTGACTAAGCTGGGCGACCTGTGGAGATACAACGTCTGCTGGGAGTTCACGCGTCCACAGGCAGGCAACACGTGAGTTCAACAGGCAGGGGATAGAGAGTGAAAGCTGTAAGAGTGATCAGGGGGCTGATGGCTTTTCTCACAGCCATCCCATTCAAAATGGATGAAAGCTTCTTGGACATCTCCGCCAGATACATGTTCCTGTTTCCCGCAATAGGAATCATCATAGGCGTCCTTGCCGGAACATACTGCTTCTTCACAACCAACATTCTGCTTCTTCTCTTCAACGCCGCAAACACGCTTATATTCTCAGGCGCCCACCAAACGTTTTTCGAGGCTTCAGCCAAGGGGCTTGCAAGCTTCATGACCGTTGCTTTTCTGCTTGCGGTGATTGGGCTTCAGCACACAGATGGGCTGGTTGACGTGGGCAACGCTTTGGGCTTAAGAAAGGCGTCTCTCAAAGAGAAGATGGACATTGCCCACGTGTGGACGGTTACGCGGGCAGGAGCCTTCCTTGCGCTCATCGTCTCCTTCTTCACGCTCGTGCTCATCTTCCTGACCGAAACTGATTGTGTCATCCAAGCCCTCATAGTGGCAGAGGTGTCAGCGAAGCTGGCTATGGTTACAACCGCATGGCAGGGAGCATCCCCGCCGCAGCGTCTCGAAGACAAGAGGGGAAAGGGCAGAAGCTTCATCGAGTTCATGCAAAAAAACCACGGCTTGTACGCGATTTCGTTAGCCATCTCCCTTGCCGTCGGCGTTGCCCTGCTTGGTCTAGGAGGCACATTGGCTGTAGCCGCTGGAATACTGGTGGGCGGATTCATGATACTCTTGGGTAAACACCTTTTTGGGGGCGTAAACGGCGACATTTTCGGCGCCACCAACGAGATAGCGAGAATGGCTGCGTTGCTTGTGCTGGTGATTTAAAGATGCGGGTCGTGGCTTTGGTAATGGCGGGAGGAAAAGGAACCCGCTTCCGCGGAGACACAGAAAAGCCGATGGCGCAGTTCATGGGCAAACCCATCATACAAAGAGTGATCGAAGCCACCAAAGAATCCGAAAAAATCGCAGACATAATCGTGGCAGTTACATCGTTCAGTCCAAAAACGGCGCAAGAAGCAGAAAAAGCATCCGTGAAGGTCATCGAAACCGGTGGACAAGGATACCACGCTGACATGCAGCAAGCAATTCAGGACGCAAACCTGAAGTGCCCTGTCTTGGTTGTTTCAGCCGATCTGCCTCTGCTAACAGGAGAGTTTCTGGACCAGATAATCAGCCGATACGAAGAGGCTGGCAAGCCTGCTTTAACTGTGCTTGTCCCCGAAGAAGCTCTTCGTGAGTATGGATTGTCAGCGGTTTCGCCTTACGAGCATGAGGGACGAACGTACGCGGTTTCTGGGATAAACATAATTGATGGACAGCGAATCTTGGAGGAGCAGGAACAGGAAGTTCTTGTCAGCAGCAGACCTGAAGCCGTTTTCACCGTGAACTCTCTCGAAGATTTGGAGTCTGCAAAAAGTTATCTGCTTCGCACCAAACGAGAAACGAAGCAATGACCGAGCTGAATTTATTCGGGGTTGTCTAAAGATTTTATTTGTTCTACCAGTTTCCTGTTTTCTTCTGGTCGTCTAACTGCCACCCTGAAGAATCTGTTGTTTAACCCATCGAAGTCTTCACAGTCTCTGATGAGGAGCCCCTTCTTTGCAAGCGCCTCAGCAAGTTGGGCTGAGGTAAAGTCTTCTCGGATGATTTCGATTAACAAAAAGTTGGTTTCAGACGGATACACCTTCAGCCAAGGAACCGTCTTGAGCATCTCCAGCATCTGTCTCTTGCTCTTCGAGAGGAGAAGCCGACTGGACTTGATGAATTCTGTATCCTTTACTGCCTCCGCCGCGGCGAACATGGCTGAACTGTTTACGCTCCAAGGCATAACCACATTCTTCAGAGCATCCACGAGGTCGGGGGAGCCTACGCCGAAGCCGATTCTGACGCCTGCCAAACCAAAAAACTTGGTTAACGACCTGAGAACAAACAGGTTATTGTATGTGTTAACGTAATCAGCCATGGAGTACCGTTTGCTGTCTTCAACAAAGTCGATGTAATCCTCGTCAACGAACACAAGAACATCATTTTCTGCGGCAAACTTGACGACCTGCAGCATGTCGCCTTTCTCGTACAGGCACCCGGTTGGGCTGTTCGGGTTGCAGAGAAAAATTATTCGCGTCTTCTCGTTGATAGAGTCTTCCAGTTCCTGAAGGTTCAGCTTGAAATTGTTTGCTGGGTCACACTTCAGGAACATCATGTTGCCGTCGAAACGTTCTATGGCTGCCTTGTATTCGCTGAAGGAGGGAACTGGGATAACAGCCTCGTATCCGTCCTCAAGGAAAACCTCATTGAACAGGTAGATTAACTCGGTGGAGCCGTTGCCCACTATCACGTTGTCTGGTTTTACGCCAGCGGATTCGGCGAGAGCCTCCAGAAGCCACTCAGGGTCTGGGTCAGGGTAATGGTGTATCAGGTTGAGGTGCTGGCGGATGCTTTCCACAGCCTTTTCGGGGGCTCCCATGGGGTTGGTGGAGATGCTGAAGTCGATAATCTGGTCCACAGGAATGTTGTGTTTCTCTGAAAGTTCCCAAACGTTTCCGCCGTGAAAGTAGGGACTCACACCTCTCAGCGATTCCTTAACGAGTTTAGACACATCAACCATTACTTCGGCTTCCTTTTCAGCGCCTTCAAACCTTCGTAATGTCCAGACAGATATAAAAATTAACAGCCGAAACAAAAAAGGTTAACCAGACTTTTTGTCCAATGACCTGAGGAAACTGAGCATCGCGTCCTCGTTTTGCCATTGCATCTTGAAGTGGCTGTTGTAGTCATTGAAGATTCGGTAAAGCCAATACGCAGCAGCCAAACCACACGTCACAACACTCAACCCCACATACTTGCCCACCGAGAAGCCTGAAACAGTAGAGAAGCCGTGAACTTCCAGAGGCACATCCAAATCTTTCGTCAACTCCATCACCTCAACCAAGAAATCGTGCTCATGCTCTTCATGCTTCCGGAGGTCGCTCATCAGAAAATAGAAAATGTAGAAGGCAGGAAAAATCAGGAGGGTCGCAAGAGTCCACGCCGCCACATTTCTGGACGAACAATGAACCGTTGTTAACGAAGAGTCAGACTGCTGCTTTTCTGGTTTTGTCTTTTTCAGTTTGCACAGGATTAGGGTCTCCAGTTTTTTTTGTCTCGCGAAGTGAGTGTTTCTCCTTTTGATTAGATAGTATATCATTGGGAACCATGCTATGCCGAAGCTGGCTACGGAGAGAACAGCCCACATGGAGAACCACATGATTTTGTCTGTTTCTTTTCGGGACTCGATGTTCTGCTTGATTTCCAGCAAAGTTTGCTTCACTGTGGCTCAGTCTCTCCATCAAAGATTGCCCGGAGGCTTAAACAACATTGTAGAACTACATCAGCGCCATTGGATATAAAAGTTAAACCACCAACCGCCCACCCGGAAACCTTGGCAAACTATTTAATTCATGAAGTAATCATCTCTGAAACACGATGGCAACGGCTAACGAAGACAGGGAACACAAAAAACCCACCGTCTCTGTCGTCATTCCAGTGTTCAACGAAGAAGTAACCGTAGGCAACATAGTTACTCGCACAAAGAAAACACTGGAAAAACTGGACATCCCACACGAAATCCTGGTTGTCGATGACGGCTCAGACGACAGGTCAGCGGACATAGCAAAGGAACTGGGAGCCCACGTTTTAAAAGAGCCACATCAGGGGAAAGGTTTTGCCCTCAGGTCCGGCTTCAGCCACGCTAAAGGCGAACTGGTGGTCACTCTAGATGCGGATGGCTCTCACAAGCCAGAGGAGATTCCGCTGGTTCTTCGGCACCTCATGGAAGACAGAGCCGATTTTGTGGTGGGGTCAAGATTCTCTGATTCGGAGGACAACAAAACCAAGATTCCGAAAATAAACAGAACAGGCAACAGCATGTTCAATGATTTGATTGGCTACCTCACGGGCGCAAAAATATCCGATTCCCAGTCTGGCTTCAGGGCAATCCGCTCGTCTCTGATAAAGAGGATGAAGCTGAGTTCCCACGGCTACGAGGTGGAGTCCGAGATGCTCATCAAGGCGTTGAAGATGGGCGCACGGGTCGCAGAGACCCCAATAAGTTTCGTTCAGAGGACTGTGGGAAGGTCTAAACTTGACCCGATAAGAGACGGGGCGAGAATACTTTACGCCATAATAACATCTTATTTATCATAACAAGTCACGTTAATATTCAAGGTTCAGTTACAGAAGACCGCTATAGGGGTAGCCAATTGAAAAACAGCGCAACCAAAGAAGGGGATTCGCTTCCGGGGGTCAGCATAATAGTGCCCACCCTTAACAGCGGCTCAACAATAGATTAGTGCCTCCGCTCGATTCTGGAGCTGGACTACCCCAAACAGCTTCTTGAAGTAATCGTGATTGACGGGGGCTCAACCGACAAAACAGCTGAACTTGCTAAGGCGCATCCAATCAAGTTTGTTTACAGCAAGCTTAACCCTCCGGCAGCCTACAACCTCGTCCTGAAGGACATAGCGAACCCGATAATTGGGTTAGTTGATTCTGACGCGAAAGTCGAGAAGCAGTGGCTCAGGAAGCTTGTCAAACACTTGAAAGACCCCAAGGCTGCGGGGGCAAGCGGAACCGTGGAAACATGGAACAGTGACAGGCTGGTTCCAAGAGTCATAGGCTACGAGCTGAGCTACAGGTATCGGCGGCTTCCCGGCACAGTTGAAAGAGTGGCAACCATGAATCTGCTGCTGAAAAAGAAGATAACCTTGGAAATCGGCGGCTTCGATGAGGCTCTTCCCACCCAATACGACACAGACATAGGAGCAAGACTTGCGCAGGCAGGATACAGGATAGCCTTTGACATCGATGCGGTATGCTACCATTTTCATCGTCCCACGCTGCAGAAATTCTTCAACCAGCAGTACAAGTACGGTGAGAACACTTGGAAGCTGTACTTCAAGCACCCAAAACTTGCTAGGGGCGACAAGATAACGGATTGGTGGATGAACAGCCAGCCCATACTGTATGCTGCAGCAGCCCTGTTGCTTCTCATCAGCGTAGCCACGGGCTTCCATCTGGTTCCCTCGTTGATTCTTTTGGCTATTGTTCTCGTAACCACGTTGCATTACGTTTTTTCAGCCGCAAAAATATCTATCATGTTTCATGACGCTTCAGCCATGTACCTCGTCGTAATCTACTTCACCAGAGCCTTTGCTTGGACACTTGGGGGAGCAACCTCTTTAATCCGCGCAGCGTTAACTGGAAAAGGAGCGGAAAAATCTTGAATGTCTGCTTCGTAACCCCCGAATACTTCCCCATCTCGGGAGGAACAGGAGCCTACGTTTACTACCTTTCACACAGCCTCCAAAAGCTTGGACACAACGTTCACGTGGTAGCCAGACACACCGAAGACTCTGAAAGAACGGTTAATGGCATCAAAGCCCATTACATAAAGGGCACAGGAAACGCCCTCACACGATACTGGAGGTTCGCCCGCTCAGCAGCCAAGAAGATAGAAGAACTGAACAGGCAAATCGACTTAGACATCATACACGCGAACCTTCCGCTGGTTCCAAGCTTCGCCATCCCCCAAGATTCAGCTAAGGCGCTGGTCTGCGCAGTCCACTCAACATGGAAAGGAGAAGCCATAGTAACGAAACGGGACAACCCAAAAGAGTTGAACCCCAACGAGAAGATGATGCTCCGCTTCAATCGAGTGCTTAGGCGCTACGAAACTCAGTTGATGAACCGTTCAGACGCGCTGATTGCGGTCAGCAAATACACGGTCGGCGAACTAACTGACTTGTATGGCATCGAAGAGGAGAAGATTTACGTAATCTACAATGGCGTGGACATAAACAAATTCAAGCCCAGACCAGACAGGGCTGAGCTGCGGCGAACATTCGGGCTAGATGAGAAAAAGAAGACAGTTCTCTTTGTTGGAAGGCTCTACCACAGAAAAGGCTTAGAAACCCTGCTGCATTCCATCCCGCCTGTCCTCCAGCAGTTCAGCGACGTACAATTTGCCATATCAGGAACAGGATACAAAAAGAAGGAACAGAGCCTCCGAGACCTAGCAAAACAGCTGGACATAGAAGACACCGTGAAGTTTCTGGGGTACGTTCCAGACGAAAAACTTCCCGAACTCTACTCAGCCTCTGACATATTCGTGCTCCCCGCCATCTACGAAAATTTTCCCTTCGCCATACTGGAAGCCCAAGCCACCGCCCTGCCAGTCATCTCCACCAAAGTTGGGGGGATACCCGAGTTCCTAGTAGACAACAAAAACGGGTTTCTGATAGACCCAGGAGACCAGACGCAGCTGACACAGAAAACACTGACACTACTGCAAGACCCGAAACGCGCCGAAGAAATGGGCAGACATGGAAGAAAACTGATAGAAGAACAGCTTGCTTGGCGCCTGATTACAAAACAGGTTATCGACCTGTACCACAAACTGTTAGAGAAAGCTTAGCGGGGCAGCGAGTTGTCCCAGTGTTTGTCGACCCACTCTTTTCCCTTGACTTCCATGTCGACTTTCCTGTAGACGTTCAGGCATCCCTGCAGCATGTTCAGGAAGGGTGTGCCGAAGCAGAGGCGGGTGAGAAAGTAGCTTTTGTATACCCAACGTTGAGCCCTGACAGCCAAATCAGCATACGGAAGCAGAAACTTGCGCTTCACATCCTCGACTTTTACGCCGATGACCTGAGTTTCTGTTTCTTCCCGACGGCTGTGCTTGTCGATGAAGTTGAGGTAACAGATGTCCATCCAGTCGATGCCCATAATCTCGCAGCACAGCTTGTCCATGGCAACAACGTCACTACCAGCCAAGACCAGATTCATGGGCACAACGATTCCCCTGTTGGGTCCATTTCCCTCCATGCTGAATGTGGCATCGGTGACAACCAAATTGGGTTTCAGCAGAACAACCAAATCATGCAGGACCATGCCGAACCATGGATGGAGGAAAATGCGCCTGTCGTCGGGTATGCATCCGAACAGGTTCTTTATGGCGCCGCTGTAGTTTGTGAACTCGTGGGTCTTCATCACCGGAACGTCAACAAACGAGTCGGCTTCAACAAGAGTTTTGGGCAACGGAAAATCGTTTAAACAGAAAGTTTTGGAGCTTTTCACATTCACGGTTTCGTCTTCGGAGAGGTTAATGGTTTTTCCGCCAGCCTTCTCAACAATCTTCTTCACGCCAGTCATTGCCAGAGCATCGTTGCAGCAGTAGTTGTAGCCGTTGGATTCGCCGACAACAACCTCCTCAGCCCTGTCCCGGAGAAGACATACCAGATGAAAAAGAACCTGAGGATTAGTGACAGCACCCGGAATGTAGTATTTGGAGCACAGATTCGGTTTCACGAAAACCTTGCCGCTAACATGCCGGGTCCAGTCTGCAGCTTTCAGCGCCTCCTTCAGGGCTGACTCTAAACCGTCGTCGGTTCTGAATACTCCAATCTTCACCTTCCTCATTTTTTAGTCACCCTCTGAAAGCTGTTTGATGCATCCCGGGTCGGACATGAGATAGTCGTCATGGTAAGCGTAGGCTCTTGCTCTGCATCCTCCGCAAACAAACTTGAATTCGCATCTGCTGCAGCGCCCCTTCAGCTTTCCTCTATCCCGCAGGTCCTTAAAAACTGGTGAGTTGAGCCAGATGTCCTCCAGCTTTTCCGTTTTCAGATTTCCGAGTGTCAACGGCATGAAAACGCAGGGTTGAACGTTACCTTCCGGAGAGATGGCGCAGTATAACCGTCCAGCTCCGCATCCTCCAATGAAGTCGGCTAATGCCTTGGCTCTTTTGTTTATCTTGGTGGCTTCCATGTGCGCAAGCGGCATTATGATGTCCTCTTGGGTTGGAGAGCAAGACTGCAGAGCCACCCGTGCAAGCTGGGGAGTTGTGCTCAGTATGGCTATTTTGTGGTCTTCCGACAACTTTTTGTTAAAGAAACTTAGCAGCTGTTCGCGCTCTTGGGGAGAAGGGTCAGCTGCGACTATGTCTTTGCCTCTGCCTACGGGCACAAAATTGAACAGCGTGAACCTGTCGATTCCCATGTTCTCAGACATTTCAAGAACCGCAGGGATTTCTGTCAGATTGTTTTTGGTTCCAGTTATTGCCACGCAGGTGCAGATGTCTGCTTTCAGGCAGTTCTTCAGTCCCTGCATTGTCTGGTCAAAGGCGCCACTTTTTCCCCTAAAGAAATCATGAGTCTCAGCGTTGGCGCCGTCAAGGCTAACTTCCACGTAATGGAGACCGATTTCCCTGAGTTTATTAACGTTCTCCTCGTTAAGCAATGTCCCGTTTGTTGCCAAAGAAACATACAGTCCAGCGTCAACCGCGTGACGGGCAACCTCAAAGAAGTCTTTTCGCATCAAGGGCTCGCCGCCTGAAAACGCCAAGGAGGTAACGCCGAAATCTGCCAGCTGATCCACAACCTTCATGGCTTCCTCGGTGGAGAGCTCCGCCTTGGAGACGTTTCCTGATTCAGAGTAACAGTGTTTACATTTGAGGTTGCATCGGTATGTGAAATTCCATACCACAAGGAAAGGAGCGTGAACCTGTATGGGACGATTGAAACCGAACTCGGCGAAGCCGTACACTATGCTGTTCACGGCTCTTCTGACGTACGAGTCCCCAAAAAGTTTGGCAACACGGCTCTTTTCAACCCCTAAAACCGTTTGGATGAAGCCAATCCAGAATCCTATGACACGCACATAAACGCTACACGAAGAACAGTGCGGGTGCTTTTTGCCGGCATACTTGTCCAACGCACGTTCAAGGGGTGTCAGACCACATTTATGGCATTCTTTTAGAGCGGTTTTCAGCATCCATTTTACGGGCGGAGTCTTGATGATAGAGTTCCAGAGTTTCTGGTTTGTTAACAGATTCATCGAAATCGTTCCAAGTTGCTGCTTTTGAGGTATCGTTACTATGTTAGTAGTGAAAACGGAAAAAATAAACTTACCTAGAAAGATTGACAAAAAACGCGTACAATGGAGTAGAAAAAAATTCTGCAGTTCAGAATTCCTGTCTAGCTCATCAAACACCGTTTCTTCTTAACGTACGTTAACGTTACCACGAAAGGTACAAATTAACACTTAGCGTTATTTCTTAGCCACCCAGAAACTCATTTCAGGTCTGCAAACATGCATGTAAACGTGAAAAAGTGGATTCGAAAACCATGTTCTAAACTTGAGATAGTAGTCGTTTCGCTTGAAAAACTCAAAGTTTTCCTTCTCAAATATGCCCTTTATTCGTTCATGGTTTAGGTGATGTTCTTTGTTGTGCCAGTAATCAGATAAACTATAATCAAAAGAAGGAACATTTACGCCTGAAATCCGAAAATACAGAAAGTTAAGCAATATATTAGAATGGTAATAACCAAGTTTCACCAGATTCGCTGCATTTCTTGCTTCACGCATCCAGTAGAAGGGAGAAACTTCGTGTTCCAAATACATCACTCCTCCTTTTTTCAGAAAACCACAAAACCGGCGAATCACATCCACATAATCAGGTAGATGATGCAGCACAGAATAGCAAGTGATTAAATCAAAGTTGTCTCTGCCGAAACTCACATCCTCTATCGGCGAGTTTATGACAACCAATTGCTTGTTTTCTAGATACCGTCTACACTTTTTTTCCAGAATCTTGCACATTTCAGCAGAGATATCCACCGCAGTAACCTCGTAACCCATCTGCAGTAGCTTACAGGTCAGATTTCCGGTACCCGCCCCAAAATCTAGAGCCTTCTTTGCTTGCACGCGGTCAGCTGCCACAAGCTTGTCAACCATCTTCAAGGTGTCGTTTAGTCGCTTCTGCTCAAATCCGCTATATATTTCAGGGTGAATCAACTCGTAATATTTTGCCTCAACCCGGTGGACATCAACGTTTGCTTCATGAATCCTTTCCTCAAGGTTTTTATCTAAAGACAAACGTTTGCTGTCCTCCAACATTTAGAGCACATAACATCTGCATGAAGGGGGGATGCTGGTGTGCACCACTCAGGCAGGCGGAATCCGCAAGAGTTACATGATGCACCATATCCCCTCACTGAGAGAGCTTATAATGTCACACTACAAGACACATGATTAATATATTTTGCACAACGCGTTCACACCGAAAGACCAGAGCACAAAAGAAGACATGTTTCATTATCGAGCTTAGATGGCAAGCTGAAAGTTAGAACTGTATTAGTAAAAAAAGAGAAAGGGGAAGGAGGGGGTGCTAAAGGGTGCTTACGTGTGGTTGCTTAACCCATTTGTTTGGGACTTATGCCAAACCATCCGAAGACCGTAACGAATATCGGGATTATAACGGCATAGACCAGTTTGGGTAACATGATGAGGAAACCAGAGTATACGGGGTCTTGAACCATTTGAGTAATAGATAATGATGCAGTCCATAGTTGGAAGAACCCACATATGACTCCTGCAATGAGCGAGGAGACAAGCATTCTTCGGAAGCTGTAAGACCCGCCGTTTAATGACCCAGCCATATAGCCGATCAACATCGCAGACACAACAAATCCTAGATTAGCGATGTCTGTTGCATGCATCCCAGTTGGGGCATACCATCCCATTGCGATACCCCACACAATTGAATCATTTGCGAAAAGTGCATAAATACTGCCCATTATGAATCCTGCGGCTCCACCAGCAAATTTATTCCAAATTAATCCTGCAAACAATGGAATACCTATAGTCAGAATTGCTTCACCAAGCCCATCCACAAGGATAGCATTCAATGTATAACTTGGATCAATTTCAAGAAGTATAGGTGCAAGTTCTAGGGGGAAGATTATGATCAAGAACGCCACTATTAAAGGTACGATTATGCTCCATGTTATGTCGCTTACTTTCCAATCAGTCCAACTTGACATGTTTGTTTACTCCTTTTTTTCACATTACTATCATTATACATTTATATTTTGTGTATTCGCCACCATGTAGACCCCCAAAGAACAATTCACGCACAATAATTGCCTCCAGCACCTAAACTTCTGCAGACAACAACCCAAAACACATGACCCAGCTACGACAAAAACGGTACAAGCACACAAAGAAACAGGAAAGAAAAAAAATAACGTGCGCGCAAAAAAACTGCGCACATTTTGTAGATTTTTTGATGCAGTTACATACTCTCTATTTTCTCTTTGGCAGCAGTTACTGCGGCTTTCAGGTCGATTCTTGCTGGACAAACAAGGGAGCAGAAACCACATGCGTTACAGTATGTAGCTCCTAGTTTCTCGACTTTTGTCCAGTTGTTTTTGTCAGCGGCTTCCTTGATTACTATGGGTGCCAGATTCATGGAGCACGCAGTTAAGCATTTTCCACATCGCATGCAGTCAGTGGGCATCGTTTCTTGAAGCTGTTTGGTCTTCGGAAGCTTCACCTTGACTCTAGTTGAGCTTGGTTTTGGAAGTCCTATACGGTCAAGTACAGGACATGTCAGGTTCATGATTACCAGCGCGAGAATTGAGCCTCCAAGAAATCCGGTGTACGTCTGAATGAGTACCGTCAATACACCTAAGCCTACGCCGAATATTATTTGACCTAAACGGGTCATCGGGGTAGTTGCAGGGTCAGTTGCCATGAAGAACGCCAGAAATATTGAGCTTCCCATAAACAGATGGAACAGCATTCTGAGTAAGATGTCTCCGCCGAAAATACCGCTCATAACCACAGAAATCACTGCAGTAGACACCAAGTAAGCGGCAGTTATTCTCCATTTAAAGTAGTCGCGAGCAACTAGAAACAGAGCAATACCAACCGCCATTACAATGATGCTTGAGAATCCACCGATCCAACCGTGATATTTCCCTAAGAGCATAACATCAAGAACCGCAGGAAGCGGATCCTCTACCTCCCCGATGGTTACAAAATAACCAAGAGATGCATTATTTGAATAGCAGGACAACAGAGTGGCTGCAAAGGGCACCTTATCCATGAGCGGATAGCTGCCGTCTGGATAAATCCATTTATACAACCCCATGTCATCCGCCACCATAGGATTCTGCAATGCTACAAGAGAATCGTGATCTGCAGGTAATAGAGCTGAAGTGTTGTATAAAGTCGACATTACGGGCATGAATAGCAGTCCCAGAATCAGAAGTTTTGCGACCGCAGCGGGATTCACGTATTTTCTTCCAGATAATCCTTGAAGTTTCTTGAAAACAATCAAGCCGACAGCAGAAATTAAAGCAGGATAAAGGTATTGTTCAAGTCCACCGTTCAAAATAGGAGGTACAAGTGCTGGATCATACATCATTCCTGGAGTCAGTCCTAACGAGTAGGACAATGCAACGATTAAGCCGAAGACGATAGCAGACATTTTGTTGCTGGATCCCTTGGAACCCATCACCATTGACATCAAGATATCGCAGCCTAAAGCTACTCCAACAGAAATCAGGCAGATAACAAGCGATTCAAGACCATATATGTAGTAAGACAGTAAGGCGATAAAGAACAGTGCAATTAAAGTATACTGCATTAGAAGATCTTTTGTCATTGGAATTTTTGCCATTGTTCATAACCTCATGTGTTCATGCGGCTAGCTTTCTTGGAACACAAATTTAAGCTTTTGGACAAGTGTCATGTTGAAATTTACAAAGACGTGTGTAGAATATGGAACCAGATTTTTGGTCAGTTGAGGAACTTCCGGAACCACAATCAGAAATTCTAGCCAACAGAAACTTGATTGCAGAAATCTGGAGCAGGTAACGGCTGACCTAGAGAGCATAGAACAGCAAAAACAGGAACTAGGCAATACCTAGTTTGGATTTTGTGGCTCTAATGAGGTACCTAAACGCTGTTCGTGTTGCCGAAACGCCGTACATCCAACCTTTAGCCCACATGCGAATGATGTAGCGGGGACGCAGATAGAAACTCTGAAAAGCCTTTTCGCTGATTTCCGCTAACTCTTCCATGCTCATGGTCGGCGTTTCGAAGAGGGGAGTCTTGCAGTTAAATTTGTCGAAGTCATCTATTTTCAGCCAACCGTTTTCTTTGACCATGTCATACATCGGCGTTCCCGGAAGAGGCGTGGCTATGTTATAGAAGGCTATATTGTCAGGGCTTACTTTTTCAACAAACTTTATGGTCTGCCAAGCGCTCTCCTTAGTTTCACCGGGGAATCCGAGGAGCACGTTCGGAACTGGCGTTAACCCAAGCTCTCTCACCCACCCAATCGCCTTAATCGTTTGCGAAGTGGAAATCCCTTTATGCATCACATTCAGGACCTCCTGTGAACCTGACTCCACCCCAAACCACACAGAAACGCAGCCTGCATCCTTCATTTTGATGAGCAACTCCTTTGTAACCTTGTCCACTCTGGTTCCGCAGTTCCACACTATCTTCAATTTTCGGGCTTTGATTTCTCTGCACAGTTCTTCGATTCTAGCCTGATCTATAGTAAACGCGTCATCACAGAATGTGAAGTTGGTCGCGTTGTAGGTTTTGGTGAGGTATTCCAGCTCGTCCACAACGTTTTTCGGGCTTCTCATCCGAAATCTTCGGCCAAACATCCTGACCGCTGCACAGAAATCGCACCAAGAGGTGCAGCCGCGGCTTGTTGTTAGATAGAATATGTCCTCAAGTTTTCGAAGCTGCTCAAGAGGCCAGAGATGGCGGGCAGGAAAAGGGAGTTCGTCAAGATTTTCTATCAAGGGTCTGTCTGGGTTCTTCACAATCTTTCCGTCTTTTCTGCAGGTTGTACCTATAACATCGTGAAGGGGTTTGCCTGCCTCCAGTCTTTGCACCAGCTCCAGCAAAGTGTATTCGCCTTCCCGTCTGACAACGATGTCGGCTGATGGGCACTCTTGCAACGCGTTTTCGTCCCAGAATGTCACATGTGGACCTCCAAGCACTGTTACGCAGTTTGGGTGCACTTCTTTGGTTACTTTTGCTATTTGCAGCATCGACTTGTATGTGAGTGTGATCGCGGTTATTCCAACAACGTCGGGTTTCCGTTTGCTGATTTCGCGCCTGAAATCTTCGTATGAGAGCCATAGAGCTTGGCAGTCAATCACATCAACTGTGTACCCGTTTTGTTCTAGAACAGCAGCCAAGTAGCCCATACCCAGCTGGGGAAAAGGAATGTGTTGTTGTGCACCTTCAGGGTATGGTGGATTCACGAGGGTTACATGAGGCTTCATATTTCTCGCCTAAATGTTGCACTTTCCAGAGTTACAAGAAACCACATGCCTAATATGTGTTACACAATTGAACCCAAACAGGAGAAAAAGATGAAACACAGCAGCACCAATTGCCCATTCACATCATCCAGCCAATGTTGACGATACTGTGATTACGCAGAAAGGCGAGTCACCATACAATCTGCTTTGGAAACAGGAAGACTGAAAGATGAGGGTTTCCAAACGTTTTTAGGTTTCAACATGATAGCCAATACTGTTCGAACCTGCCTGAAACAAAAAAGAATCATGCACCAGCCTGTGTGTTATGTGTAGTGAGCGACAAATGCGTGTTTGCTTGATTAATCCGCCGCGTCTACACCCCAAAGCGTGGGGAAAACCGATAGTGTATCCGCCGATAGGAATAGCGTACGTTGCGGCGGTGCTGGAGAAACAGCATAAGGTAAGCATCATAGACGCTCCCACAGAAGGCTACAAAAACCTTGAACAGATACACGAAACAAACTATCGGATGGGGCTATCAAACAGGGAAATAGCCGACAGACTGAAACGGTGGTCACCCGACATCGTTGAAGTCAACATCCCATTTTCTGGCTGGTCCAAAGCCGCGTTTGAGGTGGCATCAGTAGCAAAAAGCGTTGACAGAGACATCGTCACAGTTTTGGATGGACTGCATCCATCCGCAAGACCAAAAGAGTGCCTCGCTAATCCGGATGTCGATTTTGTGGTTAGAGGAGAACCAGAGTATACGATGCGGGAGTTGGTTGCCGCACTGGAGCAGGACAAAACCGAGGAACTGAAGAATATAGAGGGAATCGGTTTCGTCAAAAACGGGAAAACTGTTATTACGCCTCCAAGACCAGAAATCAAGGATTTGGATGCGTTACCGTTTCCGGCAAGGCATCTGCTTCCAATGGACATCTATTTTGAGGCGCTCAAGGAGAACCCGATAAGGGGAGAAATAAGCAAACGTTACACAATAATAATTACCAGCAGAGGCTGCCCGCACAGGTGCATCTTTTGTTCTAACTATATGGTTATGGGAAACACTTGGCGGGGCAGAAGCCCAGAAAACGTGGTTGATGAGCTGGAGCATCTGGTTAACACCTACTCCATCAGGCAAATCGACTTCTTTGACGAAAACATGACGCTGAAAAAGAAGCGGGTGGAAGACATCTGCTATTTAATCATGGATAGGGGGCTGGACATCAACTGGTATGTTCCAAACGGTGTTAGAGCGGATACTCTTGACGAAGAGATGCTGAAGAAGATGAGTGATGCGGGCTGCAGGGAAATACGGGTTGCCCCCGAGTCAGGCGTTCAGCGTGTCGTGGATGAAATCATCAAAAAGAAACTGAAATTGGAGGACGTTGAAAGAGCGGTTGTTTTAGCCAAAAAGGTGGGAATGAAGATAGGCGTTTTCATGATGCTTGGACTCATAGGCGAAACAAAAGAGGACATACGGGAAACCATCAAGTTTGCGTATAAACTGAAGAAACTGGGGGCAGACCATTTCCAGTTCAGCATAGCCACTCCCCTGTATGGAACAGAATTGTATGAGCAAGCTAAACGTGGCGGCTATTTGCGAGACAATTTTAGTGATGATGCCTTGGCTGCGCTTGAGCCCCTAATCGAAACTGAAGAGTTCACTGCAGACGATTTGCTTATGCTGTGTGCGGAGGCGAATTTGATAAACCGAAGTACGACTAGCGAGAAAATTGTTAAGGGCATTCGTCACCCAAAGAAAGCATTAAGAACGTTGTTGGGGAAGATGGATTAGAGGCTGAACAGATGCAGAGAAGAGCAAAGGTATCGCTGGTTAATCCGCCGCCACTAAAAGGCGTCTATCGGCATCAGCTCTACGTGCCCATAGGCTTAGCATACTTGGCGGCTGTTCTGGAAGAAAACGGCTACGACGTGACAGTGATAGATTGCCCAGCGCAAGATGTTGACCTTAAGCAGCTGAAAACAAAGTTATCCTCCATCAATCCCGACGTGGTCGGCATCACCTCCATGACTCCGACGATACAGTCCGCTCTTCTATCCGCAGCCGCAGCAAAAGAGGCATGCCCCGACGCCATGGTTGTTCTTGGGGGTCCACACTCCACATTCATGGATGAGCAGGTTCTCAACGAGGAGGCAGCGGTGGATGTAGTTGTTAGGGGCGAAGGCGAAGAAACCCTGCTGGAGCTAACACAAAACGTGGCTGACACGAAGAGCCTCAACGGCATTCAGGGAATAACCTTCAGGAAGGACAACGAGACCGTTCGTACGCCCACAAGACAATTCATCAGAAACCTTGACGAGCTGCCCCTCCCAGCGTACAAACACTTCGACTTAGAGAAATACAGGCTTTTTGGAAGAAGAATGCTCCCGATAATGACCAGCAGAGGCTGCCCATCCCAGTGTTCGTTTTGTACGACAGCCCGAATGTTTGGGAAAGGCTTCAGGGCAAGGAGCCCAACGAACATCGTGGACGAGCTGGAGTGGCTAAGGGACATGCATGGAGCTGACGCTTTCTCGTTTTACGACGACACGTTTACGCTTGACAAGAAGAGGGCACTACAGATTTGCGGCGAAATCAGAGAAAGAGAGATCGGGCTTCCATGGGATTGCCAAACCAGAGTCAGCGTTGTTTCGGAAGAGATTCTGAGTACGATGCGGAAGGCAAACTGTCAACAGGTCTTTTTCGGGGTTGAGTCAGGGTGCCAGAAGATACTGGATGCCGTACATAAGGGAACAACGGTTGAGCAGAATGAGAGGGCGATTAAGTTGGCGAAGGCTGCTGGCTTGTTCGTCTCCGTTTCGGTGATGATTGGATACCCCGGAGAAACAAAAGAGATGATGCAGGAAACTGTTGACCTCATCCGAAGAGCGGAGCCCGACGACGTTTACATTTGTGTGGCAACACCGTATCCGGGCACTGAACTCCGCAAGGTTGTGGAGGGGATGGGCTGGGATATGTCTGACGATTGGGGGCAATATGACACGATAACGCCTGTTTTTGTGAACCCTAACCTGTCGGCTGAGGAGGTCAGAAAATTTAGAACCAGTTTCTATAACAGCTTTTATTCTCCAAAATATGTGCTACGTCACCTGTTCAAAACCAACTTCTATAGCCGAGTGATGGCGCGAACCGCAGTGAATCACATCTTGTGGCGAATAAGAAGCCTCTTCTAAATTCTCTCTTTGCCGTATATCCCAGTTTTTTGTGTTTGTGGCAAAAACTGTTTAATGCTAGTTAACGGATACATCAATGGCGCCGGAGAGGAGTAATGTAAGAATGAAACTCAAAGACGTTATCTTCATTATAGTAGCAATAGTGGCAGTGTCAGTTGCGCTGAAGTATCTCACTTTCACTTCGTTTGGCTGGAACCAGTGGCTGCTCGTCACTGCGAACGTCATTTTCTTCACCGTTTTCATGGTAACGTTACAGTACAGAAAGAAACTGCCAAAACTCTCCAACAGCGTTTACGTGGCGTTCATAATTGCACTTTACGCTGAAATGTTCGGTTTGCCCTTAACCATGTATTTTCTGATGGGCGTTTTCGGGCTCCCAGACATTTACAATCTGGAATTCCTTCTTGGACAACTAATTGGAGAACAACAGTTTCACATCATTTTCCACTACTACATATTTCCTGCATCCCAAGTCATCATCGGCATAGGAATGCTGCTGGTAATCTTTGGCTGGAAAGAAATCTATGAGGGAAAAGGCAAACTTGTCACCACGGGCATCTACCGCTACGTTCGTCACCCGCAATATGTGGGCTTCCTTTTAATCACTCTAGGCCTGAATGTTTGGTGGCTCACATTCATCACGCTTGCATTATGGCCTGTCGTCATAATCGTTTATTATAAGTTGGCAAAAACAGAGGATAAAGAGGCGGAAGAAGAGTTCGGGGAAGAATACCTAGAATACAAACGGCGGGTTCCAGGGTGGATACCGCGGATACGAAGAAAAGCTGATTCTTGACAATCAATTTATTTGATTAAAGGCTACAGTGTAACCCTTAACGGTTGATGCTGGGAAAAAGGGCTATGAACGTACCCCGAGTTGTAGTTGCAGGTCTTTACGGCGAAGGCGGCAAAACAACAGTTGCCACAGGAATAATGGGAGCCTTAAAGAAACGGGGGCTGAACGTTCAAGCCTTCAAGTCTGGTCCAGACCACATAGACGCCACATACCACAACGAAGCAACCAAAAAACCGTCAAGACACCTAGACGCATGGCTCACCTCGCCAAGAACAGTGCTGGAGAGCTTCGAAAGGTCAGCCAAAAACGTTGATGTTGCAATCATCGAGGGCGCAGGCGGCATCTTCCAGGGAATACCGCGGCTGATAGATGGAATCACCGACTACGAAGGCACCGCCCATATAGTCAGAATCCTGAGGGCTCCGGTAATCTTGGTTTTGGATGTAGGCAGCATGTGGATGCACAGAGCCGAGGTTATCCACGCAGTTCTGCACGTTTTCAAGCTGCTAGACAAGCAGGTGAATGTCAAAGGCATAGTTTTGAACAATCTTAGAGGTTGGCAGCAGGCGGAATGGGTGAAAAGAGCGGTTGAGTCAGCCACCAAAGTTCCGGTGGTTGGCGTGGTTCCCTACAACGAGGAGATTGTTTTGCCTTTCAGACGTGGAGGTCTCGTTCCGCTGCCTGAAAGAGAAACATTGAAGGCAACACTCGCCCAGCTTGTCGAACATGTTGAAGAACACGTTGACTTAGACAGAGTGCTGGATATAGCTGAGCAGGCAGAGGCGCTTCCCGACGTAGAAAGCAGAGTCTATCCACCTAGGAAAAGGCAGCGGACAGCCAGAATTGGCGTTACGTCTGATGAGGCTTTCTGCTGCTACAACCGAGACAACGTTGACCTGTTGGAGGCGTATGGAGCGGAAGCCGTTTTCTTCAGCCCAATTCACGACAGAGAACTCCCACCAGAACTGGATGGACTGTATTTTACAGGAGGCTTCCCTGACGCTTTGGCGGAGCAGTTGACACAAAACCAGACAATAATGAAGGACATCAGAGACGCGGTTTGCGATGGGATGCCAGTATACAGTGAACATGGAGGCTCGCTGTATCTAACAGAGTCTATAAGAGACTTTGATGGTTCAACGTTCCCCATGGCTGGGGTGCTTCCAGGAAAAGCCGAGATGGACTGGAAGATGCAGGCACTGGATTCCACGGTGATGGAGACAGTGAACGATAACCTGCTGACAAGAAAGGGAGCAGTTATTCACGGTAACGATTTCCGCTTTTCGAGAATCGTAAACGTTCCCAGAGACGCAAAGTTCGCCTACAGGATGCGTATCGGAAGGGGAATCGACGGGGGGCACGAGGGACTAATGGAGCACAACGTATTAGCAGTAGTCGGGTTCATCTACTTCGCCTTCGACACGAAACTTGCAGAAAACTTCGTCAAACACGCCGAAAAATACCGCCACAAATAAAATTGAGGAAAATCCGCCAGTTAGAAGAATAGTTTTTTGCAATCTTGAAAAAGAGTTTTCAGAATCTATATATGCTTTATTAGAATGAGTTAGTTAACAATTGCCGATTCTAGAAATCAGCCCCAGGAAGACGGTCCATTATGAAAGCGGAATACCCATGGCTTGCCGAATATGACAAACCAGACTGCTGGAACGATTTTTCTCCCGTCTATTTCCAGACTTTTCCGTTCCCTTTTGGGCTGTACTTCAATTTGAACGACAACAAGCTACGAAAATTTCTGAAGAGCAAGAAAGGAAAAACCGTGGATTTAGGATGCGGCAACGGCAGATTTCTGGCTTACGCAGACGTGGGCGTTGACTTCAGCAGAGCAATGGTTAAACGCGCCAAAAAAACGGGAAAACAGGTTGTTCTCGCATCGCTTATGCACCTGCCCTTCAGAGACAAAACCTTTGACAACGCATTCATGGTTGACGCGTCGGGAGTCATTAACCCAGCCAAACGAGAAACGGCTTACAGCGAAGCGAAGAGAGTGACTGAAACATTCTACGATTTCCTAGCCCACGACCGCACATACATCCCATATTTGTTGTCAATCTTCCAAAAGATAGCCCTGCCAGTCAGGTTGACTGCGCCTTTAGTGCTGCTTCTGTCTTTCCCGATAGACAGAGTCAGAAGATTGGCAATTTCACACGGACACTTCACGGAATCTTAACGCAAAAAAAACTAGCGCTGCATACACGCCTGTGCATCCTTCAGCATGGACACTATCGGCAACCCGTATGGACATTTAGGTTCACATTCACCGCATTCTGTGCATTCAGCGGCGTCGACTTCGAGTCCACTATACAGTTTTTTTGCCCAATTCTTCAACCCGTAAGCTGCGTATAGGGTGTGAAATCTGAGTACTGCGGCTATGTCAATGTTTTGGGGGCAGGGTAAGCAGAGTCCGCAGTCCCGGCAGTGTTGGTCGCCAAATTGGACTGTAAACTGTTCTTGTTTATCGCTTGTTAATTCTCTGTATTCGTTTCCTACTTGAGAGGCTGTTTCAACCTCTTCAACTGACTTGAAGCCGGTGACAGCCACAGACACGTCCTGTGACAGAACAAAGTTGAGGGCGCTGTGGACCATCGAAGCATTGTCCTGCCCCAAGAGAGCATTTAGTTCGGGTTCGTCGGAGAGCAGAGACAGAGAAGGACGGTATAAACAGGTTATGAGTTTGGAGGTTTTCGCGGACAACGGCTTCATTACGGCAACGCCGACATCCAACTCTTTCGCAAGCGGTATCAACTCCTCCAAAGCTTGCCTCGTCACCACATTGAGGGGCACGAGCACTGTGTCGAACTCGTTTGTTTCGATGGCTCTGATTAACACGCGAGGCTTATGGCTTGTTATGCCAATATAGTCCACCAAGCCTTCGGAACGAGCCTCTTTACACATCTCCAGCGAACCATCCGAACTCATCGCCTTGCTCAACGTTTTTTCGTCGTCTATTCCATGAAGCTGAATCAAATCCAGCCTGTCCGTCTTCAGCCGACGCAGACTGGTTTTGAAGTCTGCAAGCGATTCACGTTTAGTTCTTGAGGCAGTTTTCGTAGCCAAAACACACTCGTCTCGTACATCCTTTAGTGCTGCCCCAATTTTTTGTTCGCTGTCCCCATCCAGTTTCGCGATGTCGAAGTAGTTGATGCCCAGTTCAAAAGCCCGCTGGACAACATTGACTGCCTCATCCATGCTCAGCTGCGAAATCCATGTTCCACCAAAACCCACAACTGAGACCTGCAGACCAGTTCTTCCAAGCTTTCTCTTCTGCAATACAGATTATCCCCCAGCTGAGCCGCTGCCGTTACTGTGTAGAGCTATCTGAAGCCTAGCTTGGATGCCAAAAGCCTCCGAAGCCACGCCAAGGCAGTGCGGGTTGTAGAGTAGCCGTACACGCCGCCTTTGCTGAAGGCTCGGATGATATACAGTGGGCGGATGTAAAAGCTTTGGTGCGCCTTGTCATGGATTTCTTTGAGTTCCTTCATGCTCATGGTTGGAGACTCGAATGTGGGTGTGGCTGTGTCGTACCTGTTGAAGTCGAGGATTTTCAGCCAGCCCATCTCCTTCACGTAATCGTACATTGGAGTTCCAGGGTAGGGCGTGGCAATGTAGACTCCGATTTCGTCGGGGTTTATTTCCTTCAAAAGTTTCACGCTTTCCATTGCAGTTTCTCTGGTTTCGCCTGGAAAGCCGAGAATGATGCTTGCAACGGCTATAAGCCCAGCTTTCTGTGTCCACTTGAAGGCGTTGAAAGTCTGGTTTGTGGAGATTCCCTTTTTCATGGCATCTCTAACCTCCTGTGAACCCGCTTCGACGCCGTACCACACGGCGATGCATCCTGCTTCCTTCATTTTCTGAAGCAGCGCCTTTGTAACCATGTCAACGCGGGTTTCGCAATCCCACTTTATCTTCAAGCCTCGCCTCAGGATTTCGTCGCATATTTCCTTGGTTCTGGCTTGGTCTACAGTGAATGCGTCGTCATAGAAGGTGTATTGTTTCTCGCCGTACTTCTTGTAGAGATACTCGATTTCGTCTACAACCTTCTTGGCGCTGCGCATCCGGTATCTTCGCCCAAACATTCTGACGGCTGTGCAGAACTCGCAAAAAAATGTACAGCCTCGACTCGTCATCACCGGAAATATGATGTTTCCGTATTTGTTGAACTGCTCAAGAGGAAAAAGATGAAACGCTGGATACGGCAAACTGTCAAGGTCTTCTATGTAGGGACGATCCTCAGTTTTCACGGTTTTTCCGTTTTTCCTGTAGGTTATACCCCGCACATCATCGAAGCTTTTGCCTGCCTCCAGTCTTTGTACCATTTCCAGAAACGTGTTTTCGCCCTCCTTCCGCACCACAACATCCAGCTGTGGACACTCCTGCAATGCCTCTTCGTCCCAGAAGGTGACGTGGGAGCCGCCGATAACGGTTAAGCAGTTGGGCAAAGCTTTCTTTGCCACTTTGATTATTTCGAGGGCGGGTCTGTAGGTGAGGGTGGTGGAGGTTAACCCAACTATGTCGGGTTGACGTTTGCTGAGTTCGCTTTCCACCTCGTTTAATGTGAGGCTGAGAGCTTGACAGTCGATGACGTTAACGTCGTATCCGTTTTTCTCTAGGATGGCTGCGAGGTATCCGATTCCCAGAGGGATGAACGGTGGGTGCCGATGGGAACCTGTTGGGTAAGGTGGATTCACAAAAGTGACTTGCATGATTACACCCTTGAAGATTTTCGGTTAAATAGACAAAGAATGGTAATTAATAAGGTTAGTGTGGGCAGATTCTGTTGACCACACGGTATAAAGAGAGCAAAAACTTCTTGCGTGCACGCCCATCAGAAGAAAAGGCAGGCACCATTCAGGTCTTCTAGCTTCCGCTAACTTTCAGGTTAAAAATAAAAAAATAAAAGGGGGTGGGAAATTTGGTTTATTTCTGCTTGTTGACTACTAGGTAGACTAGTAAGCCTATGACCACAGCAACGGCAGCAATAATCAGTACGATTAGGTCTATCGTCAGGTATGCCGGCAGTTTGCTTATTGTTGCATCTGCTATCTCTGAAGCTGCTGGATATGCTGGAAGTTTGCTTGCTGTTGCATCAGCAATCTGGTCTGCGGTAGGAGCTGCGGCTTCTGCTGCATTCACTTTTACGTAGGTTGTTGTGCTAGAACGCCAGTATGAATCGGAGCCTTCGAAAGTGATGATAAGCTGGTACATTCCAGGTACTTCGGGCTCAAATTCAAAGACATAGTTGCCCCATGCGTCTGTTGTAGTTGTGCCTAAATATCGGGTGTTGTTGTTTGGATCCATTGCTGTTATGTTTACAGTAACACCTTCAACATCGTCTGGGCATCTCTGCTGCATGTACACGTATTCCATCCATTCAGTCATGCTTTCATCAGCTACTACGGGAAGTCCATTCGGGAACCGTTCAATAACGCCGTCTTGCTTTGAGCCTGCAGAGACGTCCATTACTGAGCCCTTGATCAGTGTAGTGCCGTCCACTGGAATCATGTCATCCTGGACTGTGGCGGTGGTTGAAGTTGGTCCTTTGCCGAAACTGTATATCTTCATGTCGAAGCTGTTCCATACTATCAGGTGGCCGTCTGCAATGGCTGGACAATTTCGCCCAGTGTAGCTTAGTGCGCTCCAGATTAGCTCTCCATCTGGGTTGTCAGTTGTTGCGTTTAGACAAATTGTACGCGCTGGATGCAGCGGCGGATTATACATTGCGCCCTCTGAAAGGTAGATCTTTCCATCAGCGATGGCATCATTGTACCACAGAAGGTATATTCCGTAGGGAGTGTCGTAACCAGCGCTTCCACGATTGAAGCTCCACGCGACTTCGCCTGTCTGGAGTTCGATGGCGTTTACCCAGCCGCCGGCGTCCCAGATGAAGCACCGACCGTAAGCGATGTCAGCTGCTACCTGGAGAGGAGTCCAAGCATTTCCTTTCAGTTCAACTGGACCCCACATGTAGTTGCCGTTGAGTAGGCTGTAGCCCCACGCTTCATGCCGATCTTTGTTGTGTAGAACGTAGACGCCTTCGCCTGCCACTTTAAGGCTAATGTCTTCGTAGAGAGGCAGTGTATTGTTTCTCGGTTCCCAGAGCACCTCGCCTGTTGATGCGTTTAAGCCTGCCGTAACTTGCCAGCCCAAACTTGCATAAACAAACGTACCAGGTGTAGGCGCTGAACGGACCAGTATAACGTCACGGGTTACTGCAGCAACGCTGAGGCTTACAGGGTTACCATCGACGCTGTTTGGAATCGGCGCCGTCCACTGTATTCCATCATCCCATTCTAAGGTAGTGCCTGGACCATACGTCCAGCCACCGGCAGCGAGCATTGCGCTTGAGTTCCACAGAACGAGGTTGCTGCCAGAAGTGTAGTAACCAAGTAAGGCTCCGGGAGTCAAGCCTCCCTCCTGCACAATGTATGATGGGCTC
>Ga0272441_10003947_pt1 | contig 27548 bp, 58 predicted proteins | sample SSMProp6N_FD_193582 | JGI IMG/M metagenome (GOLD analysis project Ga0272441, IMG submission 193582) | Marine sediment archaeal communities from Little Sippewissett salt marsh, Falmouth, MA, United States - SSM-Prop-6N | ecosystem: Environmental > Aquatic > Marine > Wetlands > Sediment ... | reverse complement strand
TCCTTGGTTGGTTACAAAATTAATACCACAGAAACACCTACCAGACATTGCAAGAGAAATAAAAAGATTGAAGTTTGAAATTGACTGTTGGGTTAATCCTGAAATCTTTACACAATCTGGTGGTGTTAATCCTGAAGAAATTAACATGGCTCGAGAAGTGAGCTGTGAAAATTTTATAGAAATTAAAAGGTCGAGTGGTGGTGGCAATCAATTAGCTTTGTGCCCCTTCCACGATGATAAAAATCCTTCACTGGTTATTTATCCTGCAGGTAAAGGTTTCCACTGTTTTTCTTGTGGAGCACATGGTGATACCATTGACCTTGTGATGAAAGTTAATGACACGGATTTTGTGTCAGCTGTTCAAACTATTTTAGGACACTATGGAAACTGATGAATTAAGGACACAATTAGAGAATATGTTAGATACCTCGCAAGAAGGTATGAGTGATGCTATTGATGAAATTGTAGCTAATATGGAAGAGGGAGAAAAACCATTGGGGACAATTTACCCTTCTATGACGCCAGAGGATAGAGTTTTAATGCTTCAAAATATGTTGGATAATGAAAGTGATTGGCGGAAAAGAGCCCAAATTGCTGCTAGAATTATCAGTGAAAAGTTATCCACTTGACAAGTTTTGAGTGGGGGTGTATAATTAAGTTAATATGAAAAAAAATAATTCAAAAAAAATAAAAATAGCTGAAAAACCAAAAGGTAGTGGAAATCTTATTAGTTGGGAAGTTGGATTATTAAGACATGAACTTGCAAATAATCGTATAAAAGAGCCATATGTAAGAGAGCTTGATGAACAATTTAAAATGTTATCTGATTGGGCATTATATCAATTTATTAGAGCTTACAAGGAATATGTTTTAAATAGTAATTGTATTGGTTATCCAATTAAAGAATAAAATTATGTTAAACCAAACGATAAAAGACCTTAATAAAAGATTTGGCGAAGGTTCAATCGAACAAATCAAAAATATGAAAGACCTCGACATCGAGCGTGTTTCAACTGGTTGCTTTTCACTGGACTATGTTTTAGGTGGTGGACTTCCACGAGGTAGAGTAGTTGAAATCTACGGAGCACCATCATCAGGCAAATCTGTCTGCAGTTTATTTTTTATTAAGGAAGTACAGAAAGCCGGTGGCAAGGCAGCTTTCTTCGATGCAGAGAATACCTTTGCAGTAGACTTTGCCAAATCAATAGGAGTAAATGTTGATGAACTATTCCTATCACAGTCAGTCGCAGCCGAGGACGTAATGAATATGATTGATGAGTTGATTAAGACAAATGAAATGGATTTAATTGTTTTGGATTCAGTTGCCTCGCTTGTCCCTAAAAAAGAATTAGAGGAAGAAGTTGGCAAGCAAAACATTGCACTGCAAGCACGTATGATGTCTCAGGCTTTGAGAAAAATTATTGGTACTGCTTCTAAAACAAAAACATCATTGGTTTTCTTGAATCAGGTCAGACAAAAAGTTGGAGTGTTTTACGGTAATCCAGAAACAACTCCGGGCGGAATGGCTCTTAAGTTCTACGCTTCAATTAGACTTAAAGTGAAGCATGGTAAAAATATTATGGACCCACAAAATGAAGAAGAAGTTATTGGAAATTTTATGGACGTTGAAGCAGTTAAGAATAAAGTGGCCGCTCCATTTAGGAAGACAACCTTCGAAGTTATTTATACTCAAGGCATTAACGCCGCAGCCGATGTTTTAGACAGTGGCCTAAAACACGGATTGATTACTCGCAAGGGTAGTTCATATAGTTACGCTGATACAAAATTAGATGTTGGCCGTGACCACGCCATTAAGGCATTACAAGCTAATGAGAAAGTCTATCAAGAAATTGTAGGCCAACTCAACAAGATTTATTATGAAGAACCAAAAGATAAACCTACCAAAGAAGCTCCAAAAGGGGATGCTTGAGGGAGCTGATTCAGCTATCAAAAAACTTGAAAAAGACCTTAAGATGGCAGAGATTGCTCCTAGTATTTTAGACATATTGGGTGATGGTGCTAAGGAATCCTGTAATGAAAAGGAATCAAAGTTCATCCAAAAAAAGGTCACAGAAATTAAGAAACAAGGAACTGACTATATTGCTAAAAAGAAAAAAGAAATTGAAGAGATGAAATTAATTAAAGAATGGTTAAAACAACAATTTAATTAATATGTTTAATCTTAAAAAGAAAGACCCAAACGAACCAAAAGATTTTGTAAAATATTATGTTCCACCACATCGTAAAATTAGCCGTGAGGTAACAGAAAAAGATTTGAATAGAGTAAAAGAGGATGGACATATTTTATACAATCTCTGTTTCACTCAGCGTGGCCCGCATTACAAAGGTGGCTTTGCTGTCGCTCATCCGCAGATAACCAAGAAAGACCCGCTTAGATTTTTTGTTATCTATGACAAACGTATAATTATCAATCCAGTAATTGTAAATCATACCAACAGCACAGTTGATAGTGAGGAAGGATGTTTAACTTATCCTGATAAGCCGATGATTACAGTTCAACGCTGGAATAAATGTGAGGTAGAGTATCAAGTGTTTGGAGAAAAAGATGATAAGCTGGTACTCAGTGAAAAAATTAAACAAAATTTAAGTGGTAAAGACGCCAAGATATTTCAACACGAGATTGACCACTTGGACGCCAAATATATTTATGACCAAGAAAAGTAAAATTATATTACCAGAGAGTGTAATGGAAAAAGAACTTGAAGAATACGTTGTTCTTGCAGGTAAAAGTTTAATGCAAGAAGCAAACAAAAAAATTCAAGGGAAAAAATGTAAGGGTTGTAAGCGGAGTGATAAATTAAAAGTTATTCCTTTGTTTGAAGACCCGCATCCATTCGCCTCAAGAATTGTATTGTTTTGTGACGCTTGTAAAAGAAGCGAAACTTTGATGGATAGAAAGACAGATAAACAGATGCAACATCACGTTAAATATATTAACAAAATGCTTGAATCTACTTTACCACCAATAGAAGAATATAAAACAGTGACAGACCCAAAGGTCGTTGATAAATTAATAAAACCTAAACCAAATTTAAAAATTAAAAAATAAATTTATGTTAGACGAATTATTAAAAACACCATCACCAACTCCAGAACCAATCGTTGCTAATACTGCGAATGTAGGTAACAGCGAACAAGTCATTAGAGAATTGGTTGGTGTATTAAAACAGTGTGAAGAAGGTGGTAGCTTCTGTGTTTTCCTTTCACGTTTGTATAAAGAAGGAAAGGAAGATAAATTAAAACACCACATGTTCACCTTGAATTTTAAGAATGGAGATTTGCCTATTGCTTTGACTGAGTATCAAAACTTGGCAGAAGACCATTTACAAAAAGTTCAATTAGAAAATGCACCTCTGGGAGCTGTAAAAGCACCAGTAGAAGAGAATGCTAAAATCGACGACAGAGCCCCACAACAAGCCAAAGAGGAATTTAAGGTAGAAGATACCAAATAATGTCGAAAATCCTCTCACGCCTCAAAATTAAGCTAAATTTGACCCATTTATATGCCAGTAGGTATCTACAAAAGACAAAAAAGAGTAATCAACTGTAAAATATGCGGTAAAGAAACTACGGTGTATAGCAGTGCCGGTAAATTCTGCAAAGAATGTTACGAAGCAAAAAGTAAAAAAGAACACCGGGATTATAACCGCCGAGTTAAGCGTGAGAAAAGATTAGCGAGAGGTTTGAAGTGTGAGAAGTGTGGAGCCGACATTGGTAAATTCCCTAAGGCAAAAAAATATTGTCCTGATTGCCGTGAGTCCGTTGCTTTAGAACAAAGGAGAGAACATTACAAAAAGAATCGTGAAAAGTATTTGGAATATTCACGAGAATATTACAGCAAGCCAGAGAATAAAGAGAAACATAGACAGCACGCTCGGGCTCATTACGAAAAGAAAAGAATAGACAACTTACCATAAAATATAGGCATAGGTGGTTCCTCATTACTGCTTGAAAATTACTACCCGCCTTAATTAAATTTAACTTGGGGCATAGACAGTTCCTCGAACAATAAATTCTATTATATTTTTACTTACTGTCCGCCTCTTTTAAAATTAAACTGAGCATAAGTGGTTCCTCAAAGATTTACAACCCTTTGAGGGCGGGTCAATGCCCTCAGCCAACTTACCACTCGCTCTTTAAGCAAAGGGAAGTAGCTCAATTGGTAGAGCACCTGTTTATATTACTTTTCGTATCCAACATAAAAAGTTCCTCCTAATAACGGCACAGGGGGTTGCAGGTTCAAGTCCTGCCTTCCCTACCAAAACAATTACTTAGCAAAAGTAGTTCCTATCCAAAATTGGTTTTTCTGGGTTCAAATCCCAGATAACCCGAAAGGGTTATATTACTACTCGCTAATTTAGAATATTATGGACATAGGTGGTTCCTAATCTATCTGGTCGCAAGACCAGAACCACGGCCTTCGGGCCGATTATAACGCCTACCACCCGTCCTATTTAATAATTAATGGACATAAGAGGTTCCTTATTTGCCCTTCGGGGCACCAAACATTTAATTTGACTTTACCTCTCGTCCTAAAAAAAACTATGAAATCAACAATCAAATTATTCAAAGCACTTCCTGTTACAAACAAGAAGACAAAAGAAGCTAGCGAAAAATTGTTAAAAGAAACTCTTTCTCGTGGCTTTGTATTCGCTCCTGAAGTTGTAGCTAATTATTCTGAACAAGAATTGTTAGACTACACAAAGGACTTAGGTTTAACCCCAGAACAATTAAATAACTCGTTCCATAAATCTTGGGCTAAGGTCAGAGATGCTAGTATAGAGCAGTTGTTTATGGAACAAATCATTCATTACTTCACCACTTATGGTTTCAAGGAGTTAGGAATTTACAGCGAAAGCTCTGTTTATATTCCTAATGAAAAACTTGAAATCCCAGACTGGGAGGAAAATGTGACATTGACTGTTATCAAGGGCTACACCAAAGAAGAATTGAAAGAAAAGCTATTGAAGTTATTGTCGGGTATTGCTTTGAGTGAAGACACAATTCAAGATGTGATTGATGTGGCAATGTTTGTTGATATTAATGAAGACGAAGTGGAAACCATCAAAAACAGAGAGGTTAAGATTGCAATGTATGATTACCTTAACATTGTTCCTAAAAATCCTGTTGAGTTCTTGAGATATGTTGTGTTTAAAACAACTGAGAAGACATTGTTAATCAAATCACCAGAGTTCATCCAAGAAATTAAAGGTGCTAATCATTTGAGCGTGACCAGAATGTTTAAGAAATATGATTTGAACAAATTGGCAGAAATCTTTTATAGATATAAACCAATCTTCTTGGCTTACAGAAGCAACAAGCAAATGAAGCAAATTATCAATCAAATTAGACGCTTGGCGGTTAAGAACCACAAACCACTTCCAGAAGATTTCTTGAACAGTATTACTGCGAACCTTAAAAAAGGTGAGAAGATTGACAAGAAAAAGTTAGAGGAAGAATTGGGTAAGGTTAATATTTATAGAAAGATTAGATTGGCTTATGCTTTAAAGTTCAGAACCAAAGACGCACAATCAATTTTGTATCGTATTAGAAATGGTAAGGGCTTTGCTAAGGAATTCAAATTTGGTGGTAATGCAAAATCAGTATTAGACACTGTATTAAAATCAATCGTTGACAGCTTGGATGTTAAAGATAAAAAAATCTATATTCCTGAACACATCAATTATTCATTACCTGCAACAGAAAAACAGTTCACTGGTTATTTTCCTTCTGGCACTTATGTTTCAATTCCAAAAGATATGGTATTCGGTGTTCACTGGAACAATGTAAACAACCGCAGTATTGATTTGGATTTGTCTTTGATTGATAAGGATAGTCAAAAATTGGGTTGGGACGCAGGTTATCGTTCAGACGACAGAAAGATTTTGTTTTCTGGCGACATCACTGACGCACCTAAACCTAAGGGAGCTTCTGAATTCTTCTATGTAGCGAAGCAAGCTGACCAATCAGCTATTATGTTGGTTAATTACTACAACTATGATAGCGACACTCCTGCTCCATTTGATATTATTGTAGCCGAAGAAGAAGTTAAAAACTTAGATAAGAATTTTACAGTTGACCCTAACGCAGTGTTATCAGTAGCTGGTTCTAAGATGGATAAAAGACAAAAGATTTTAGGTTTGTTGGTAACCACAGCTTCCGAGTGCAGATTTTATTACGCTGAAACTTATCTTGGTAATTCAATTTCATCTTCTGGTTCAGAGTTTGCTAAGAACGCAAGACAATATCTGTTTGATTACTACCAAAATACAATAGAGTTGAAAGACTTGTTAGAAAAGGCAGGAGCAGAAATGATAGATAAAGAAGCAAGAAATGAGCTTGTAAAAGAAGAAGAAGAATTTATTGATTTATCACCAGAGAAGTTAGAGAAAGATACAATTTTAAATTTGTTAGATAGCTAAAAAAATAGGAGCCATAGTTTCTATGGCCTCCTGTTTAGACTGCTGGACGCCCGTGTCCGAATGGACTAACTGGCTCCGGCTCGTTATTCCCATTTGTCCTGTGAGGTTTTAGACAACTGGGTAGATTAAATAGCCAGCAGTCCAATTAGGAGAAATTAATATGAAGATAATTATATGAAGAAAAAAGGATTTACTCTTATAGAGTTGTTGGTCGTAATAGCAATCATAGGATTGCTCTCCACATTAGCGGTTGTTGCTTTAAACAACGCTCGCCAAAAAGCCGCCGAAGCTGATTGTGCTGACGGTAAATTAGAAGCCTGCGATAAACTTGAAGAAGTGTATGGTTTTACTTCTGATGAAGTAAAGGATATTTCAAGAGGCAAGGTTAAAAAAACTCTCGTAGATTGTGAAGGCGATAAAATTAACTGTCGTGCGGCTTGCACAGAGAATAGCTTTGTAGATTTTGACACTTGCTTGTCAAAATGCGAAGTCCGCTACGAAAAATGTGAATATGACCATCAAAAATAAACTTAATTCAAAGCCCCATCCACGCTTGTATATTTGGTTACTAATTGTAGCCTGTGCTCTTACTGTGGGTGTTTTTATTTACGCTAATTGGGTGTTGAAAATAATTCATACGGAGCTTTTCTTAATGGAAGTAGAAAGTCAACACCAACAAGACAAAATTTTCTTACAGATGATTAAGAAAGAAAAAGAGGAAGCAATGATTTCAGAAGTAGAGCCAGAGAAGTGGAGCAAAGCGACAATGACAATGTATAATGTCGGCGACCCTAATCAAAATAGTGGCGACCCGTGCATTACCGCCAGCGGAGACAATGGTTGTGAGCTATTAGAACAAGGCGGTAATTATTGTGCTTCTAATTTCCTTCCGTTCGGAACGGAAATTTTTGTTTGTATAGAAGATGTCGGCTGTTTAGGTAATTGTTTGGTAATAGATGTTGTCCCTAATAAACAAACCCACTGGATTGATTGGATGATGCCCTTTGACGGCGAGTATGGTGCGTGGAAAAAGGAAGCCAGAAAATGGGGTGTGCGACCTATCTTATACAAAATTGAAGGAAAATATGATAAGATAGATGGTGTATATGTCCAAAAAATTGAATGACAATTTAAAGTCAACTTCACCTTTCTCCCCAGAAGAGTGGGAGATGATTTTTGGTAATTCAATAGAGCGTTATGAAAAATCGCACCCGCTAACTAACTTAACAAGGTGGGCGGTAAAAATTATGATTGCAATTTTCATTATTTTTTTTATAATTTTTATGACGGGGATAATTCGTATTTGCATTAAAATTTAATTCGTGCTAACCTAACAGTAAGCATACCTTAGAGAGTTATGGATTGAACAGTGGAACACTCTTTAATCGTAAGACCACATTTAATCCTTTTTTCTGGTGGTAGCCCACGCCTTGATGATTGTAGCGGTCAAGGATATATAACTCTTGATTTTTCCTGCCTTTAATAATTGCGTTATTGGATAAGGACTATTCGGACTTTAACCCCTTGCACTTCTAAATCTCATCAATATAAGGTGTCAAAAAGGGGGAATTGTCCTCACATTCCCTTTTTTTGCACCAAAAAAACCCTTTGAGTAAGGGTCTTTTTTAATTGGTTTGGTTATTTGAATTTAGATATAACCCAGCTAATCACGGCGAGAATAACTACCCACGCTCCCAGTCCCCCAAACGCCTTAGCTACTTCTTTGCCGTCGTCGGTCTTAAATTTAAAGTTCATCATAATTGTTTTCTTCTTGGGGGTTGGTTAGTTAATCTTGGTGTTGTCCGCAGTTCTTACAACGGGTGTCAGCGTGTCCGCTTGGCTCATACTTCATTCCGCAGTGGACACACTTGCGGATAATCTCGTAGCAAAAGCTATCGCTTCCAGTATCGTATTCAATAATCTCAAAGCTCGCTTCTGATATGACACCCTCAACGGCTTCCATTACTTCTGCAACACTGGCTTTGTGGTCAAACACCAGTGAGCCGTCAGGGTAATTTCCGTCATCTGTTTTGGGTAATGGTTTTGTTTGCATAATTTTTGTCTTGTTTAATTTTTATACTTCGGGTAGATTTTTTTACTTCACGCAATTTTCGTTTGACTTCATCTTTACTGGTGGCAAATATGGTCGTCAAAGTTCCGTCAGGATAATGGACTATATATTTCTTATCTATGCGTTGATTAAAAAAATTTAACATAAGACCTTTATTTTTTATGAGCTTTGTTATACTCATCAATCAATTCTTTTTTGTCTGCTGTGTCCCAACCCTCTGCCATTTCGCAGACAAATTCTTCGTCTAACCAACCAGAAACCCATTTCCAGAATTCTTTATCGTCCATTCTTTCACGAATAATGTCGGTAAATTCTGCATCAATGTTTTCAGCTTCATCTCTAAGGTATTCTGCACAGCTTTCGTTTGTGCAGTATTTATTTTCTGTCGGGCTACCGCAGAGATGACATTTTCTATTTTCGTCTTTCATAAGATTATTTGTTAATTGCTTGATTTTTAATTTCTTCAAGCAATTTTTCGTCTAATTCCTTATCTTCGTCGTTGATAAGGTTTAATTCGTAGTCAGCACTGGAAGAATTGTCGTCCCACATCTCAACTAAGGTAGCTTCTACCACCTCAATATCGCCATTATCGTTTTCTAACTCGGCTTCAATCGCCCAGTAGATAGTGCGACCAGTTTCGTCTTTGTGTATGTCGTGTATTTTCATAATTTTTTTTCAAAATCATTAAACATTTTTTTTATACATTTTACACACCCCTCTGTTCCTCTTGTATAAATAAAATCTCTACCCGAAGCATATTGCTTGTATGGGTCTGTCATTCTCATTGAAAAACAGGAGTGTTTTTTTATTTTTTTGCCACAATACTGACAAAAATTATTGTTGATAGTATAACTTATCTTTTTTTTCATAAGATTATTTTAGGTCAGGTTTAATCCTGTCCTCTACGATAATTGATAAGGCGTCCCAGTAGCAGTCCTGCATTGCGTCGCCCATTTTGCTGGCAAGATATTCCATTGTGCCGTCATCAATTTTAGCAATTTGCTTTTTAGTTAAGCATTCCACTAAATCTGCTCTACAAACAGAAGACACATTGAAACTTCTCATTTCCTTGTTGTCGTCAACAAAATACTGGCACTTGCTCCAAAGTTCAGTCAGCTTCTTAGCTAATTTCTTATCACATTCAAACAGGATTTTTTCTTTACCGCCTTTGGTAAGTGTATAAACTGCGACCTTTTTTGCTTTTGATTTTTCGTTGTAAAATAATAACATAAATTTTAAGCTACTAAATAAATTTGATTAACGACCTTTAATTTGGGATTGTAATGCACTTCAAAAGTTCCTCGTTCACTGCCATAGATAAACCCCTTGCCGATATAGCGTTCAGTCATAGCCACTTCTTCGTCCTCATTCTCTCGGTAGAAGTTTGAGAGTTCTCTGTCATACTGATATTTCAAAGACCCCTTAATTCCACGCTTAACATCTTTGGCAATGTTAGTGGCAATGGTTTTGAATATCTTTTGTGGCATTTTTGTAATGTCTATGTGTTGAGCCATATTAGTCAGCGATAAATTTAATAACAGCTTCTTTGACACGCCAGTCAGGTTCTTCATCTGTGCCGTAGTTCTTGATTTTAGCAATGACAGGATAACCGCCGTCGCCAAAACCTGATGTCATTGCTACGCCCGCTCCTGCGTGTCCGAGTGCAAAGTTAAGTTGCCCGCCCTCATCACCCTCTTTGTCTTTAAGGGTAGCTTGGCAACAACCAGCATAAGAAAATTCGCCGTCAAATTTTTTATTAAAAATGTCGTCGTCGTTCTTGGTTTTTTTCCACTCGCTATCAATGTAGCACGGGTCGCAAATAAGTATTTGTCCGCTATCTACACCAACAATTCCAATTTCTTTTGTGATTATTTTATTCATAATTGTTGTTTTAATTGTTTTAATTCTATTTGTGGGATAACTTCTAAATAACCTTTCAACACCAGTGAGCCGATATTGGAAGTGAGCCAAAGTAAAACTCTTTGCACTATCCATTGTTCAGGCAGTGGCTCATAGCCACCCTTGAATTTAACCTCGCCGTCTTCTTCGTATCTGTCTTTGTAGTAATTATAATAATGTGGCACGCCGTTCCTTACTTCCCTGCATACTTTTTTAACCCAAATTTCCTCTGCTTCGTTATATAAAATTTTCTCATCAGTTTTTAACTTGTCGCAAATTAAGGCAAACAAACTCTTTTGTGCTTTGGTAAGGTTTGGTCGTTTAACAATTTGTAGTGCCTTGTCATTGTTCATATTTATTCGTCGTTAGAAAAGCAACACCCGTCGCCCTCTATCATAAACGGGAAGTTTGCTTCTATTACGCCTTTAATTTTTTTAATTTTGTCCCAAACTTCTTCGCACTGGTATTCTAAATTCTGCACCCGTCCGCTACTGTGCTGTCCCCAAACAGTTTCACCAACTTGTTTGTTTTTTTGGTCGGTGCTATCAATTTGAAAATCAAAGTTGCCGTGTTCATCACTTTCTTTACGCATTTTTAATAGTGTATCAACGACTTTTTGTGCAGTTGCTTCATTGTCGCAAGTGATTTCAAAGTCGGTTTGTGCAAATTGTCCCATAAGATTATATTTTAGTTAATTATATTCTTTGGCTACTTCGTCTATCCAGTCCTCTACCTGTCTAATATCTTTTTGTTTTATACCCGAAGTAGTGGCTTCTGCTATATATTTAACTTCTGCCATTATTCTTTTTAATGCGTTGTAGGTTGTTTCGTCCATATTTTTTATTCTTCTGCGTCTTCTAATTTTTGCATTAGACCTTTTCTTACCCACTCTTTAAATGTGTATTTTTTGCCGTTATTGACTGACACAGTTTTTTTGTCTAAGTCAATCGTATAGTAATACTCGCAGAATAAATCATCATCTTTAAAATCTTCGGCTAAATCTACTCGGGTGATAGTGCCGTCGCTAATCAATTCTAAAATTCCAGCCCCAAAATCTCTATTCAGTTCAGGGTATAGTTTCATCAGTTCGTCATTTTTACTTGCACTCACAAATTCACTGCCATATTCATCACCATAAATTCTTTTTTTGTCAGCAATAAATTGTTTGTCTTTGAAGTCAAACTTTTTTAATTTATTTATCTTACCTTTAAATGCTTTTAATCCCTCATCAGTGAGTAAATTCTCTTTAATAAAATCAGCTATGGTCTGTCCTTGACCCGTAGGGTAGCCGTCCCATTGACCATATTGGGCGACTTTTGTTTTGTTATCGTTTTTAACGATAGTAAGATTTCGTGTTCCCATATAATTGTTTATTATTGCTTGAAAAATTTAACGGGGATATAAATATCCATTTTCAAGCAATTTAGTTAAGTGATTAAAATAAATCTCGGCGTGCCATTTCTCTCTCTAATAAATCGTAATACCAAAGTTCGTAGCGTCCGATTGATAACACAGTTTTAAAATCAAAAGTCCAGTCCTTAAAGTATTGGATAAACTTTTTATTGCTCATTTTGCGTAGTTCCTGTTCTTCTTTTGATATTTCTTTTGACATAAATGTAAGTTAGTGGCTGATATTTAGACGAGCGACGCCGTGATGACACTTAGCTTGTCCCGTGTGTTGGCTTAACAAGCACCACAAATAAATTGTAAGTTAGTGGCTGTGTCTTTTGACAGGTGCGACCCGTCGCTTCGGCATTTAACTAACAAGCCCCTAAGGGTTCTGTCAGCACCACAATTTTATTCGCCGTAATGATAAAAGTGATGAATTGCAATAGGTAATGCTTCGTCAAGCTGGTCGTCAGTTAGGTTTGGCATTTCATTTGCAATTTCGTCGCTTAAACGGCTCTCTATTATTTCACCTAAGTAGTCCATTGTATTTTCAGTAATGGACTTAATCTTTTTTTCTTGTCCGATTGTAAGTAATTTAGGCATATTTTATCTTAATGCGGGAGTGCCGTATCCACACTTCTCGCATATATTACTTTCTACTAAATTTGTGCCGTCCACATCAGTCATTTTAGATTTGAGTTCTATCTCACAGTGCGGGCAAACTTCTTTAATCTCACAACCATAGTCAAAAATGTTGTTGAGTATGGTTTCGTTGCTGGTTGCTAATTCTTCTTCCCAATTAGCGACCGCTTCTTCTTCGTTGTCTGCTTCTACGATATGTTCGTAGTTGATTTTAATGTTGTATAAAGGCATAAAATAATAAATTTAATTATAGTTCTTGGACTTCATCAATGTTGTAGGTATCACCCCACTCTTTTTCTTCACCCTGCCAGTCGCCCTCAAAGAATTTATCTCGGGCTTCTTCTTTTGACTTGGCTTTGACTTCAACTTCACCCTCGCCGTCAAAATAGTATTTGATAAGATATTTAGGCATATTCTTTTGCTTTGGCTTGTAGTAGTCGCAAAGGGATTGAGTAGCCACACTCGGTGCAGTCGTAAAAGAGCGTAAAGCCCACGAGCGAGGTATAGCCAGTTCCTTTGCATAGCGGACATTTAATCCACTTCGGGCTGTGATATTGTTTGCGTTTTCCCGACATACTTTACCTTAATAGTTAATTCTTTAATTTGTTTGCCAGCTTTGTCCTTGCGGTATAGTTTAATCGCACGACTGGTAGCCGTGTTGAAGCTGGTTGCTTCCACTCGGTAGTCCTTTTCAACGGGGTAAGGCAAGTATGATTTGATTGTGATTAAAAATAGTTTCATACTTGTTTTAAAAGGTTGTGGCGTGTTTTATCCACCTTAGTTTCCTACTGGCTCGTTCAAAGCGATTTAACGCTGGACTGATTTAAGCGACCTCTTGTGTCCGCACCAGTAGGCGTGGCTCGGATTACTTTCAGCAGTCCGATTTCCTGCTACCACTACCCTCTCTTTAATTATACACCCGATAAGTTTTTTTGTCAAGTGGATAACTTTTTATTAAACATTTTCATAGCACTCATCACAATAGAATTCGTTGGTATCACCTTCCCAACTTTTTATTTCGTTGAAGTCGCCGTCAGGAGTGATTTCATACAACTGGTAATTTTGTTGTAGGTTGAGAGTAGCTGGCTTACCACACCCGCATTCGTGGTCGTGAGTAATTTTGTCGCTCACTTCCTCACCCTCGTTGTCCTCATCTTCTTCTACTTCAAAATCAAAATTGTGTGTAATTTTTTCTAATTCTGCGGTAGCTAACTTCTCGGCTTCGTCCTTGTCCTTAGCGGACACTTCAAAAGCAAAGTTAGGGTAAATTGTGTAAATTTTCTTTTTCATAAGATTATTTCACTAAATTAGTTTTTAATATAATGGTGTCAGAAAAATCTTCGTAGTTCCACCCGCCGTCCTCTCTGTAAATTCTATCTTTGTTAAAATCAGCAACAAAATAATACTTGACGATAATATCGTCCTGCTCGGCGAAGTCCACAGCGTCCTGTAAGCTATCAAATATCTCATAGGTGCTATGTTCTATTTCATTTTCGTTGGAGTATTCAACTCCAATCATTAGTTTTGTTTTCATAAGCGTAGTTTAATGCTCTATCGGGTAGAGGAAACCCCAATAACCTCTACCCTAACAACATTCAACCATAGTCCGTCAATCCACCACAACTCTGTGTGAGCCAAAATGAATTTGGCTTGGCTTCACAAGATTTTCTCCAAATTATTTAACTCACACGGAGTTAAGGGCAAACTGTATCAAAATGATTGCTATACATATCAGCACCACTAATCGCCACCTAACTATAAAATAGGTGCGTGAGCCGTCCTCACGGGTAATTATTATTTTAAATAGTTCTTTATCTAAAAAGCTCATTGTATTTATCTTTATTCACCACCAGCAAGCCGTGAGCGTTATACAGGTGGGACGGCAAGTGTGCCGACCTCTGATTACACACAGGGCAATTACAAGGGGTGCGTTGGTTTATCTTTTTAAGGTTTTTGTAAGCTCGTTCCATTGACTGCTCGCTAAAATAGGTGCGTTTAGGTGCTTGTCCTTTCTTAAATCGGTATTTTTTAGCTTTGGTGGTAGTCAGGTTGGCGAGATATTTTTCTCTGTTCTCTGCGTAGGCGTCTTGCTTCTTTTGCTTCACATCATCATCAATCAAAGCAAATTTCAAATCTAAGCCAAACATTTCTTTGTAGTCCCGTGCTTTCAACTTGTGGGCGTGCCAAATATGGCTTCCTAAGTGTCTATAATGTTTTTTGCAGATTTCGCATTGCATAGTTTTTGTTGTTTTCTAATTTTTCTCTTGTATTCTCGGTTGTATTTTTTAAACTTCTCTGTCTGTCGGTATTTCTTTAAATACTCTCTTTGGTGTTTTTTAAACTTTTCTGTCTGTCGGTATTGTCTAAAATGTTCCTTGACTTCTTCCCTGCTACGATATTCTTTTTGGTATTCTGATTGATATTTCTTTACTTTTTCACTGTTGGCGTATTGCTTGCCCTTAGGCGTTTTAATCCATTTGGCTTGTCTGCTTATTTCAGGCATATTAGTATATCTTAAATCCCCCCGAGTTTTTACAAAACTTAGCAAATTCCTTAACATTTTCCACATCAAAAGCATACCAAGTGGCTGTCGCTTTCTTTTCGCCAGTGCCGTTGCACCCGTTGCACTTGCCCTTAACATACTTGTCATTGCGTTTGCCCGTGCCTTTACAGTGTTGGCAGATTTCCAGTGGCAATGCTTTGAGTTCTTTATTTCTCTGTTTTCTGTATTTCTCTGTGTGTCCTTGCTTAACAAGGAGTTTTAAGCGTTCGGCTATCTTCTCTGCTTTTTTAGCACTTATTAAGTGTCCGTCGTTAAATCCGCCTGCGTTCATATCGCTGTCAGTTAAAATATCGTCGCAAGTGCCGACAACATAGTCCCAAAGCGGACGCCACCACCACACATTATTGCGGAAGTAGTCGCCTTTTTTGTTTATTGGTTTGTGTCCGTAAATGTCAAATCCCATATTGTTATATTTTTGGTTAATTATTAAAAATCAATAAAATCGTGGTCAATGAAGTCCCAACAAGGATAATCACACACATCACACACGGGCTTGTCGGCGTCGCCGTGAGTAGTATCGTCCTTTTCGTAGCACTTCTTTTCTTTATTCCAGTTCCACACAATGACGATATTTTGTGTCTGTGCGACACAATCTAATAATTCGCCACAGCTAACACAACGGGGCTGGCGGTTTTCCTTGCGTGCCAGCTTCATTTCTTCTTCTTGTGTTCTTTTTAATGGTTTATTCATAGTTTTATATGTTCCCGACAACTTCGTTGGTGCGAGAATTTACTATTCGCACCTTAGTTTCGGGATTATAGTATTTTAAAATTTGTATGTCTGCGGAGTGCAAAAACGCCCACGCCTTTTCCAGTGTTTCAACGGCATTGAGTATCCAGTGCTTGCCGTCAGGAGCAAATTCGCATTTGTATTTATCGTTAGGCATATTTTCCGCTTTGATTATATTTAAGTATTAAATCTCTAATAAATCCCTGTTCTGTCCTTGCTGGTATCACACAACTGTATCCGTCCCTGCAAATTGGAGCGGTGCGGAAGTCGTCGTGTCCGTTTTCAACTACAATTAGGTAATAGTGATTTTGGTAAGCCATTAAAAACTCCTCGCCTGCGTTGCTTTCAAGTTCCCCGTCTGCGTTATAGTCGCATAGCCAGCTTTCTATCACTTCGCCGTTGCGTAATACTTCTGTTGCTCGTTTTAAGGTCATATTTTTATTCACTTAACTGTTTGGCTTTTTCGTTAATATCAAACAGTTTGCAGTAGTTATTTCCCCCGCCTGTGTAGTCCTTGTCGTGTTCGGCGGTGCGTATCAACACATCATCAAACCACCCGTTTGGGAAGTGTCGCACATCACTGCAACTAAAATACACGAATTTGTCAGTTTTTCTGTTTTTTAGGAAGCCACTAAAATAAAAGTGTCCCCTGCTAATATCAACCAATTCAAAATCTTGCTTAGTATTGTCCTTGATAAACTTGCGAATATCAAACATAAACTGTGTAAATTCAGGCGTGCGTCCTGTGGAGCTTTCAAATTGATAATCCACCCATTTTTCAATGGTGCGTTTGCCTTTGAGTTTTGGAGTTATCTCGGTTTTTTTTATGTTAGGATTATTTAAAATATCCTTGACCGAGAGCGATAAGTTTGGATTTTTTTGTCTGTCAAACAAATCTTTTGAATTGACACTAAATGCTTTTGTCATATTTTTAGGGTTAATTTCTTTATGGTAGGGATTACGCTCATATAATCCCCACTAAAAGCAATTAAGCTGTTCCCGCTAACTGTCCGATTACACCATTTAAGCGGGCTTCTTTGTCGTCCTCTGATAATGTGTCCCAGTCGTCAGGCATAATTAAGCCCTTGCCCTCTAATCCTGCCTTAATCATTCGTGTTTTCCAGTCGTTCTTTTCCTTTTTGTCCTTGCCGAATACCTCGCCCAGCTTAGCAATACTTGCAATAGTGCCAAACTGTCTGTCAATCTCTTGTTTTACCTTTGCCTGTGCGTTCTTTAAAAAGTTTTTCTTTTGTCTGTCGGTGAGTTCGTTGGTTTTATCCAGTAAATCCTGTATTACAGTTTGGTATTCGTAGCTTTCCCAAGTTCTGTTAATATAACAGCATTTCGCAAATTCAATGTCCCTGCCGTTCTTTAATAGCGTGGCTTCGTGCTTGAAGCCGTTGCGGGTGCGTTTGCTATCGCACACTACATCAAAATCTTTATTTATTCTAAATGTTTTCATAGTGTTGTGGTTTAGTAGCTGGCTTGCCGTTCTTCTTGCGAGGTGGGGCTATCAAACGGCTTAGAGCGTGCCACCTACCAGCTATTATGTTTTACATTGCACGACCTTTAATCGTTTGGGGTTGCAATGTCTTTTTTGTTAATATAAATATGTTCGTTCAAATCTTTATACCAGCCCAGCGTCTTGCCTAAACAGATGATTTCGCCTTGTGGCATAAGCACCGCATTAAGATAAATTGGTGTAATTTCTTCGGGTTGTTTTTTTATTTTTTCTATTGCCATATATTATTATTCGTTATTTTCTAATCTATTTAATACTGCGGTCTGCACATCATCAGGCAAATCATCAAAAGAGATTTCTTTGCCTATGTCAGCCCCGTCAAACACATCACCGCAAAATTGATTAAATCCCTGCGGGCTTAGCGGGTCATCACTAAATCCAAAAGCATTGCACGATTTCCCAAAATGAAACGGCTCGGTTAGTAGTGTATAGCGGTCAATGGTTTTCCCGCCGTTGTCAAAAATTTTGTGGTAGTTCATATATTTTTAGGGTCTATCTTAATTATACACCCGTTAAATTTATTTGTCAAGTAGTAGTTATCCACTTGTCAAGTATCAAGTAGCGACTTAATCGCTAATCTTAGCCATTAAATACTGCGTCCGTCAGGGTGCGTTCCCTAACCTATCCACAAACGGCATTCTTGCGTCCCTACTCTGCTTCAAAATCTATCAAAACCTCGTTGCAGTCCTCGCATTCAATCGCCACATTTTGAGGTGGAAAAGCTGGCTCGCCCGTGTCTAAATCTTGCAATGCGTATCCTACGCAAACAAGGTTGTGTCCGATATGTTTTCGTAATTTTTTGTAGTCAAGCATAGTATTAAATAATTGATAAGCGACAAGGCGAGCGTCCCGCCCTGTCCGTCTATCAACTATAAATTTTCTAACATCATCTCTTGCAGTTCGCCGTCGCCCTCTATATGCGAGAAGTCCCCGCTGGCTAAATCGCCCTCTATCTCATTTTCAAAAGTTTGCTCCCAGTCCTTGTCTTTATGTTTGGGGCAATAGAAAATCCAGCGTCCTGCCGTGATATTTTCTGTTGCTCCGCAAATGTCGCAAGTATTCATATTTTTGGGGTTAATTATTTATATTTTTATCGTAAAGTTCAAATAAAACTTCTCTTATTCTGTTGGTTAAATCTTCAATATCTTTTATTGTGTTTGGTTTTTCCCAATTTATTATGGGTTTTAATCTTTTTCTTAATATGTCTTTGTGTGTTTTATTTTGCATAAGTTTGGGGTTAATAATAATTGACTTGCGACGAGAGCCAGCCCAGCCCCCGCCCGTAAATCAACTAATAAGCCGACTTAATCCCTGCTTCCCTGCACCTGTTTGAGCCGATATTTTCCCAATTTGTTTCGCCGTCCTCGTCCTCCTCGTCTTGCAAGCCAGCGTCCTGTTCGTAGTAGTTATAGCATTTTACAATAGCGTCCCCGAGAGCGTCCAGCCAGTCCCGTCTGTATCCTTTAATCTCATCAGAAAAATCACTTTTGTTAATTGAGCCACGAAGCCCGCCACCTAAATAATTACAATAAGCACCAAATTTGTCAGGCAATAGCCAGTCGTCCACATCACAAAATCTTGCAATGGTTTTGGCATAAAAGCCCAGCGTTCCGCCCCTATAAGATAAGTCAGCAATGTCAAATCCGTCCACCTCTAAAAGTTCAAAAAGTTCGTCGGGAGTTTCAATGTCTTTAATTTGTTGTAGTTTAGATTTCATATTTTTGGGGTTAATAGCAAGGTAGTGAGCCAGCCCTGCTATTTATTTTTTAATGGTTGCGACCTTTAATTGACTTGCGACAAGGCGTTTGTAGCCCTGCCCGTAAATCAACTAATCTAAAAATGAATTGATAAACTTCACGGCGTCCTGCTTAGTTCTAAAATCCCGAGTTAAGCCGTCCTTATCTTCAACTATCCATTTATACGACGGCATATACTCGCTTGTCTTTGCGTCGCAATTCAATGCGTCCCGTTGAGCCGTGCCTTTGGCGTGCTTCAATGCTTCAAAAGTGCGTTTAAATAGTTTGAGAGGTTTTTGCATATTTTTGGGGTTAATTGATAACTTTGAGTATTTTGTGAGTATCTAACATCAAAATATAATCGGCTTCGGTATCAACTAAATTGCTTGACCAGTCCCAGCCACCCTGCCAGTCCTTGCCGTCGGCGTCAATGTTAAAAGCATAACAGTCAGCCGAGCCAGCGTTTAAGCGGTGTATATCGCCGAGTGCGTGGTTTTTTATGCGGTTAAATAAATCATAACTGCATACATCTTTTATTTTTGTTGGTTGATATTTCATATTTTTGGGGTTAATAGTAATTGACTTATAGCGAGAGCCAGCGAGTGCCAGCGTCCCGACTAAATCAACTAAAACGGGAATTCAAGTTTTTGGCGGTTGTTGTCCTTTGCCAGCCAGTCCATAAATTGAGCCAGCGTCTTGCCTTGACCATATTCAGCCAGCCAGCCGAGCCAAGTTTTAAAAGCCGTGTTATTGCCCGCAAATGTTATTTTTTGCATAAGTTTGGGGGTTAATTGTCAAGCGGTGGAGCGGGGTTTGAGCGTCCCCGCCCTGCCGTTTAGCAATTATGCAGTCCGCAAGCGTCTAAAAAGCGTTTTTCGTCAAAATTCGGGTTGTCGTGCTTGAATGTCCCGACTAAATCGCTTGCAATGAGCCGTCGCATATCTTCTTTGGCTTGTTGGCGTATTTTGTTTTTGTCTTTAATATAGCCACTTCGCCAAATTGACTTTGCTATCAATTCAAAATGTTTTTTTGTTAGCATATTTTTGGCTTTTATGTTTTGTCGCCAGCGTCCCTAAAATAGTGAGCCAGCGACAAAACTTAGTTTTTAATGATAAAATGAGCTTTTTGTTTGGTTGGTTTGTGCCGTGCCAGTATAAACGGGAGCGAACGGCGAGCGGTTGAGCGTCGCCCGCCGTTCCGTGTTTTATGCTTCAATGAATGAAATCGCCCCGTTATAGTCCAGCATAACACTGTCTTGATTGAATGCCGTGCGTATATTTTGAGCCAGCTTGACGGCTGTTTGCTGTTCAATGCCTAAAATGAAGATTTGCATTGATGGTTCAGCCCCGCCCTTGTATAGTCCCAGCCCTTGCGTAATAGTCCCGTATTCAATGCCGAGAGCTTGCAAGGCGTTGGCTGTTATCTTCCGCCAAGTGAGCGAGCGGACGGCGTTTTTAATATAGCCGTCTTTTGCTTGCTTGTTGCTAAAATATAGCCGTGCCGTGTTTTGTGCTTCCATATAATAGCCCTTTGATGTTTTGGCGAGTGCCGAGCTATCGGCAATTTTGCCAAAAACTTAACTTTTTAATGAGCTTGACGGGTATCTGGACGGCAAATTTACCGTTAAATCGTATAAATCAGCCGTCCCGAGCGTATAGCCCCGCCGTTAGAGTTCAAGCATTCAGCCCGTTTATATATACATTGATATTTTTTGGCTTGCTTTTTACTCCCTTGCTTTAATTATACACCCGATAAAATAAAAAGTCAAGTGTATAAGTCAAGTTTGCATTATATACAGTTAAAAGCCCGTTAAAATGCGGTTTTTATTTTTACATAAAAAGCGAGCCAGTGCGGACGGCGTGCGAGCGGACGGCGTGCGGTTGCAGTGTGTGGATAAAATGGGGATAAGTGGCTATATAATGAAAAGGGGGGGGAGTGGTCTTTTTAGGGTGGTGGGGGAAATGCAATTATATATCATGTGGGACTCCTTCGTGTGCATACGCATTTGAGAAATAAAAATAATAATTCCAGTTTTCCACTTGACTTGTTGTAGGCACTATGCTACAATGAATATATGAAAGTAAAAACCACACAAGTTGAATACACCGATGTCCCCCTTAAAGAGTTAAGATTACAGGCTGGCCTTACCCTACGTGAGCTAGGCAGGCTGTCAGGGGTAGGATTCGCATACATTAATAAAATTGAAAACGGATTGCCTACGACGATGGATACGTGGAAAAGATTAAAGCCACACTTAACCATACAGAGGGATATAGCTCAGCCGGTAGAGCAACGGACTGATATTCCGCAGGCCGCAGGTTCGAACCCTGCTATCCCTACCAATTAATGGAGCCTTAGTTTAGTGGCAAAACGTTTGGTTGTCTCCCATAAGTCAGGAGTTCGATTCTCCTAGGTTCCGCCAATTAGTTATTATTTGGGGGAGTGATGATAGAGATTTGATTAATCTTAAGTTGTCCTCTCAAAGCCGATTAAAGGGTAGGGTATCCTATACGGCATTAATGAAGAATTCTAATAATCTAATCAATTATTACTTCATTAATCGGATTCCCTCAAATGATAATTAAGCTCCTTTAGCTTATCGGGTAAAGCCCTAGTTTTGTAAACTAGTCTGCGGGGTTCGAGTCCTCGAGGGAGCTCCAAAACATATGAATAAAAAAATAAAAAAAGCATTTGAAAATCTTTATGAGTATCTCAGCATTCATTGTCCTGACGCTGTGGCTGATGTTGAGCTTATTGAGAAAGAATTAAAGAAAACAGAAAAAAAGATAGTTTGTGAGATTTGTAAAAAGGAAATTATTGGTGAACCAATATATTTTGAAGATGGTTGGCTGATACATCCAGAAGATGAAAATCCAGAATGTATGAAAGAGGCAATGAGACAAGATGCGAAGATGTCTCCAAGTAAATGATAAAAATATGAAGATTCAGAGTGACTTCTACAATTTACTGGCCGTTGAGAGCGGTATAAATGACCTGTCAGCAGTAAAACAGGTCTATCATGGGTTAAATCGTCTAATTGGTAAGAAACTACGCACAGAGGGCAAAATAGAGCTTCCAGAGATAGGTGAGATGCGAATACGGCCGTGTGCGGAGCATATGCTTCGTGGCCAGCGGATACCCGCCAGTAAAAAGGTAATGTTTGTTTTCAAACGTAGCTTCAAAGACAGGGTTAAGAACTGGTAAATGATTGTCACTTGTGGTATAATAATTGTGTTGAAATATAAAAACAATAAATTGATGCTGGCCAGCTTATTCGCCCGCCAACGACTGAATTTCCTTATATGACGCTAATAGAGAATAAGCACTAGTAATCAATAAAGGGTAATTATATTAAACGTTATATTTTGGCCTTGATAGCTTTATTGTTACTGTCCGCAGTAGCATATAGTATAACTATCGGGGTAAAAGAGTCTACGGTTGCATATTCAGTAGGCTCATCGTGGGAAATCCCTCCTAACTTTTCGCCAAATATTGACATTTGCATGATACCTCCTGAAGAGCCCGAGCCGATTGGTGGTGGCTTGGATGAGGACGAAGAAGAGATTATTGAGGATGGTAAATACCAAGGCAATCCTGTATCGCTGGTCGCAACGTCAACTCCTAGTGAGTTGCCTGACTGGTTTATACTACCGCCTGTGGTATGTCCTCATTACACTCAACGTTATCATGCTAGTCATAAAGCCGTTGATTTAGTTAATCGTAATTGTAATGGTAGTAACTGGATTGTTGCGGTTGACGAAGGTATTGTCACCTTTACTGGATGGCGTGCAGGTTATGGAAACAGGATTGAGATAGAGCATGACAATGGCATGGTTTCCACTTATTCGCATTTGTCAGCGATTGATGTGGAAGTCGGGCAGGAGGTCAGTCTTGGTCTAAAAATAGGGACGATGGGTACTACAGGCAAATCAACTGGCGTTCATCTTCATTTTGAGGTAATATACCAAGGTGTGAAGATTGACCCGGATATTTACCTTGTAAAATAACTGATAGTGTCTCATAATTTCCAATGAAATAACAAAATGACATCTTGTTTTTCTTAGAGTTGGGTGATTATTTTAATTCTGTTTCTTACGGGAATAGGATTAAGACAAGCACTGATTACAGGAGGTGTGAGATGAATAATGTACCTATTGAAGTATGTAAAAAATGCGGTCGTGTGAAACGATTTGGTAAATGGATACAGGTTAATGAACCAACAATGCAACGCTTACGGCAATACGGAGTGACTAAGGTAAATATGTGCACAATCTGCACGCATGAAGGAGTCGAGAAAATTCGCCAGAATATTGAAGCTGGAAAACATCACATCGTTTACGAAGGAAGCTAAGTCGTTTCACCACCTTACAAAGAGAGAGGGGTAGGCATACCACCCCAACCGAACAAAAGTAATTTACCCTCGTGTCTAGCACACGTCAAAGGTTGAAATTACGTTCAAACAAAATGGTCGGTACCGACCATCCCCCTCTCTCTTTTTTTCCTTTATTCGTTAAATAAAAACATATGGCAACTGGAGTTTCGACAGTGAAGACTAAAGAAAGAACCAGATGCGAAGTTTATAGCCGTGTTGTTGGATATTTGCGTCCTGTTCAACAATGGAATGACGGCAAGCGAGCAGAATTTTTTGATAGGCAAACATTTGACAAACAAGTAAAGGATGCTAAATTATAGCGGGGTAGAGCAGTCTGGCAGCTCGGCTGTTTCATAAGCAGCAGGTCATGGGTTCAAATCCCATTCCCGCCACCAAGGGCCCATAGTGATAATGGCCAGCACAGTTGCTTTGCAAGCAACAGGTCTGGGTTCGATTCCCAGTGAGTCCACCAATTAATTAAAACCAGTCAATATGAAAATGCTACTAAGACTATCGTTGTTATCATCCCTTCTCAGCTCGTCCTCGAGCTTGAGTAGTTTAGATGTGCTCCGGTAGCCGAATTGGCATAGGCATCTGGTTTAGAACCAGAAATTTGAGAGTTCGAGTCTCTCCCGGAGTACCAAGCCCGGGTAGCCCAATCGGCAGAGGCACAACACTTAAAATGTTGCCAGTGTGAGTTCGAGTCTCACCCCGGGTACCATCCAATATGGAGGGTGCCGAGGTCGGCTCCTCACGCAGTCTTGAAAACTGTGGTATGGTGAAAGTCATAAAGGTTCGATGCCTTCACCCTCCGCCAAACACCTTTATGGAAGGGTGGCAGAGTGGCAATGCGTCGGCTTGCTAAGCCGTAGCCTACCGCAAGGTAGCAGAGGTTCAATCCCTCTTCCTTCCGCCATTGGCCCACGTAGCCCAATCGGCAGAGGCACCAGTTTCAAGAACTGTTCAGTGGTGGTTCGAGTCCACCCGTGGGTACCAAATATATGATTATAAATTTACTACATCCCCATAGCCATCATCCGAGTCTTTTACCAAAGGCTAATTTTATGGTGACTATGGTGTAGTAGTAACATACTTGATTGTGATTCAAGCGTCACGGGTGCGAATCCCGTTAGTCACCCCAACAGGGTGTAGCTCAGAGGCAGAGCGTGCGGCTTGGGTCCGTAAGGTCGGGATTTCGAAATTCCCCGCCCTGACCAAATTTATAAAATTAAAAATATGATTAACAAAGCTCTTACATATTATTGGCGATACTATAGCTACTTTTTTTGTAGCAAGTTTTTTAGTATCCGTCGGTAGTCACGTAGAGAGCGTGGGGTGTCTGTAAAACACTTGTCCCTAGGGCCCTATAGGTGCGACTCCTATCCGGCGGACCATTATGCTTCTTTGGTGTAGGTGGTCTGCACGCTGGTCCGAAGAGCCAGAGGTCCGGTCTCGAAAGCCGGAGGGAGCACCAAGCTCTGGTCGCCAAGTGGTTAAGGCTATGGATTGCAACCCCATTATCGTCGGTTCGATTCCGTCCCAGAGCTCCATGAGCGAGGGTCGGTTAATTGGCTAAACCAGTGGCTTCCAAAACCACGACTGCGGGTTCGAGTCCCGCCCTTCGTGCCAAGTGGGTGAAGTGTAGTTGGCGACACACCTGCCTTCCAAGCAGGAGAGCAGGGTTCAATCCCCTGTACCCGCTCCAATAATAATTTAATTTATAAGTATGATTATCCTAACTATACAAAATAGGGAACAGAAACGAGAGAGACAAAACAAGTCTCGTGTTTTTAATATGGCCCTATCGTCTAGTTGGTTAGGATAACAGGCTTTCAACCTGTCGACCGGAGTTCAATCCTCCGTGGGGCTACCAAGTCACACGTGGGAACATAGTTCAACGGTCAGAATAACTGGCTTTTAACCAGCTGATAAAGGTTCGATTCCTTTTGTTCCCACCATCAATATGGGAACATAGTTCAACGGCGAGAATAAGAGACTCTTAATCTCCTGATGAAGGTTCGATTCCTTCTGTTCCCACCATGGGGATATAGCTCAACTGGACAGAGCTGGTGCCTTCGAAGCATCGGGTTGTGGGTTCGAGTCCTACTATCCCTACCATGGGGATATAGCTCAAATGGACAGAGCAGTAGGCTTCTAACCTACAGGTTAAAGGTTCGAGTCCTTTTATCCCTACCATGTTTCGAGGTGGACGAATTGGTAAGTCATCTGGCTTTGAACCAGAAGGTTGCAGGTTCGAGCCCTGCCCTCGGAACCATTGAGGAATAACTCAATCGGTAGAGTGGCAGTCTTATACACTGCTGGCTGGAGGTTCGAGTCCTCCTTCCTCAACCATGTATCAGTAGCTCATTGGCTGAGCGGCGGCCTGTTAAGTCGTTCGAAGTAGGTTCGATTCCTACCTGATACGCCATTGGGATGTAGCTCAACTGGTAGAGCAGCAGTGTTACATACTGAAGGTTGTGGGTCCGAGTCCCTCCGTCCCAACCAAAGAACTCCCTAAAGCGGAGTGAAAGACATAATATATAAATTTATGTCTGAAATAAAACAAGTGAAAGACGCCGTCCAAGAGGCGAAAAACGACTTGGAAAAGGAAAAACAAGAAGCCTTAAAGAAAAAAGTTAAGGCAATTATAAAAGCCACTCTGGAAAGAATTGAGCAAGAAGAAAAACAAGTAAAGGCTCATCAAGATAATCTAGCTATCCTCAAGAAAGACCTTAAGGATTTAGAAGCTGGTCGTCTTGATTTGATTGAGGAAAGACAAAGCAAGGATAAGAAAGCCAGAGAGGTTTCAGTCGTGACTGTTAAAAAAGTCGAAAAATATGTTGGGCCCGTTAAACACGGTACTGCATATCAACCATGGTATTGGCCATTCGAGATAACCCCAAATCCAGTAGACTCAGGATTTTTTACTGATTTTTCAGATGCTATAAGTCTTACTTGCGGGGGAACAAGTACTGAATTGCTTACCTTAACTGGTAATATGTGCTCTAGTTTCGCACCCGGAACATACGAAATGAACTCTGGGAATACTATCGATATTAGACCACGATTTAATTAATAATTATCTTTCACTCCGCTTAGGGTGTTTTTTTGTACACAAAGTTGTGAACTTGTGCTATAATAGAAGTAAGAAATGAAAAAACCCCTCCATTCTGGTAGTCATTTTGAGTTTTTGATACCATTTTGGTAGTAATTTACAAAAATATGCCTAAAAATAACCCCATTTCAACAAAAATCCCCTCAAAACAGCCAGAATTGGCTCCAGCAGAGATGAGAGGTGAGCTTGAATCTAGTTTAGAGGACGTAAAATCACGTGAAGCTGCCCTAAATAGCCAAGAATTAATGAATAAAAACAAAATAAAGGAAGTTAAAGCTAAGGCTATACAGTCTTTGTTTGGCTTGCTTGAAGATTTCGGAGTTGATGCCTCTAATTTAGAGTCCATCAATTTATTTTTGACTAAATTAAGGGAAAGAGACCCGGATTTGGCAGCTTTGTTTGAGATTGCATTTACTGATTTAACAGGAGGTGTGGAAAAGGCCCAGCAGGAAGAAGAAATGGCTAAACAGGCAGAATATAAAGATGCTGGGTTAATGAATAAGTTTCAAAACTTGGGGCCAGAAATGATGATGCCCCGAGAATAATTAATATGAAGAAATATCGCAAGACCTATGAAGACGTTTTTACTTCTGAAAGGAGATTGAAATATTGTAAAATTGATAATGTTTCAAACAATATTGACATTAGCGAAAAGGAATATAGGAAAAAAATGAGCGACCTATTTAAAGACCAACAAAACAAAACATTTGATTTTTTGGTTAAATATTATTGGTTGTCTCGAAGATTCTGCTATGATGGAAAATTACGTAGCAAATTCAGCAAAAATGGTTATAAATTAGATAGACCATACGGAATATACTTACGACATTTTGTTGGTGTTGACAGTCGATTAATTGTTAGTCGCTTAAATGGAAGAGTTATAAGTTATTTTGATGAATTTTTCCCGGACCTAGACGCAGAGAATCCTTTTAAGAAGAAGTTTAGATACCCTTACAAATACATGAATTTCGAGTGTTTGTCTTTGGTTTATGCTATGCCTGAACGATTAGAATTATTAAAAGAAGGCGAAAGAAAAAGGTTAAAATACACAGAGTTTATAGATTATG
>Ga0272441_10003946_pt1 | contig 27549 bp, 17 predicted proteins | sample SSMProp6N_FD_193582 | JGI IMG/M metagenome (GOLD analysis project Ga0272441, IMG submission 193582) | Marine sediment archaeal communities from Little Sippewissett salt marsh, Falmouth, MA, United States - SSM-Prop-6N | ecosystem: Environmental > Aquatic > Marine > Wetlands > Sediment ... | reverse complement strand
GCGGGATTGCCAAGTAAACGGTCAGCCATCGCACGAACCGCTTCGACATGAAGGCGATGACGCTTTGAGGTAGCGTGTACGAAGTCGAGACGTTTCAGGGCTGATTCTACCGCCCCGATCCTGAGATCTCTCATCGCCTCGGACAGCGAACGGTCGGCCGTGCTGAGCATCGCCATTATGCTGTCCAGCGGAGCGTTGCAGTGAGGGCACGTTGATGGGACGGGGGACGCGACCAGCCTGTCACATACAGGGCACGACATCTCCTCAGGGGCCGTCTTCACCTCTCTTGGTTCAGACTCCGCAGCCTCGTCTGGATCGCCGGACATATGCTCGTCAAAGTGAGTCATTATCTGATAGATAATGATACCATGATTTTAGTCATTTAAAAAATGCCCAAAAATGAAATTTAGAATAACAACAAAAATTTAGGGTTAAAAAAATGAGAGAGGGGAATAGGAGAAGAGGAGTTGAAAATAGGAGGTTTTCGGATTGGTTGAAGGAAGGTAGGAAGGAGTTCCCGCTCTCTCGCAGACCTATTGTATTGAAAAAATGCCTCTTGTCAAGCTTATGTGTGAAAAAATTTCATTTTCATTGCACAAATATGTATAAAAAAATGCCGAAAATTGGCTAAAACACCTGAACATCCGGCCAGTGCTGCATAAGAACCTGAGTCGGACTCTTCGGAAGATCATCCTTCTCTATAATATATTTATAGTCCCTTATGTACTCCTTCTCCTGCATCCTGGCCGCGAATTCACTCCCCGGCTGGAGTGTGAAACTCAGGTGAGGCAGCGCGATATGCATCGGGAAAACCAGTTTCGGCTTCAGTTCCTTCACTATAAAGGTTGCATCGGATGCCCCTATCGTAAGGTGTCCGCCGCAGGGTATGAAACAAAGGTCAAGACCTGTCATCTCCTCCGAGAACCACCTCGGAGGCACCGCCCCGATATGGCTCAGGTACCCGACATTGAATCCACCAATCTCAAACCGGTATGTGATCACCGACCCGTAATCCTTACCCTTCCGGGTGTCATGCCACCACGGGAACCCGTTGAACGCGATCCCGCCCGACAGGGTCGGCCCCTTTTTATTCACCAGTTCATATCCGGATTTCACAAGGTGCGATGCCGACGTGTCGTAATGGTGATGCGTCAGGAGCAGAACGTCGCAATCGTACTTCGGCACCTTCAGTCCGATCTTCCCATCAAACGGGTCAATCAGAACAGCAGCCGTATCATCCCCCTGCAGCCTGAAGCAGCAGTGCCCCAGCCATTCAACAGTCAGAGCCATATTTTCATTCCCGGCCGATCCCCAATCTCAGCACTTATCCTTAATATCCTCTGATATTGTCTTTCGGTTTACGCTTTCGGGCCTGTTTGACATTAACCACTTCATATCTGTAACATGCCAGCGGAATTCTCTATGAAATACCGTCTTGTCGAACTCCTCGCATGTCCCGAGCATCCTGATGAGCTCCTGAGAGTAATGGGAGCCACCATCAGCGAGATGTTCCCGTGCTCGGACGATTTCCAGATTCCGCTCTGTTCTATCGGCTGCGGGTATCTCGGCAACTGGTTTATTGACATCCCCGCATCCCTTCCCGAACATCACCGGCTCGACTGCCGTCGATGCCTTGGAAACGAGATCGAATCTGCCACACTTGACTGCCCGATCTGCGGCAGGGTTCTAGAGATCGCCGATGGCGTGCTCCTGTCGCCTGACCCGGAACCGTCGGACGATTTTGAACTGCCCCCGATAAACCAGAAAATATTCAACATCATTGAGAAGAAAATATCTCTCAAACCGGGCGAACTGGTACTGGGGCTGGCCGGTATTCCAGATTCAGTAATTGAAAAATGGTGCTCGCTCGGTATCGAAAGTTTGCTGATTGAAAACGACCTTTCCAGGATCATTGCGAAACACGCTCGCACATGCACATCCGGTGCGGCTCTTACCCACCTGATCAATGGGCCCGTCGATCCCGGCATCCTCCGGGATGAAATGTTCGACGTTCTGGTGATGACCATCCCAATTACAACTCTTTCGGGCACTCCCGGGAGCATAGAAATAATCCCCCCGCTTCTAAGAAAATCCGGACGTGCGGTCGTCCTTTTCCCGAGGGCTGCATCGCGGCTTAAATCCGACGAGGACCGCAAATGGATGTACGAAGCCTCGATTCCCGAAGGTTTCGCAGGGTACACCAGGTCCCTTTTCCATGTCGGTGATTACGATGTGATGATCCTGAAACCCGGAAGACCGGCATCCATTAAAGACAGGTACCCTGATATCGAACTTCCGGATAAGTAAACAACTACCACCAGTCGATCGGAATTATGTACTGCACCTGCGGGGTTATCTCCTCGTCGTTGTCGACCTCGAAGCCCACCCAGCTTCTCGGACGCCACCTGTATCTCGCACCCCAGCGGTAATCGTCGGTTACGTCGGGACCGAATTTCTGGGTGTAGTACATGACGAAATTGTTGAACACTTCCTTCTCGAGATAAACCAGCACGTTCTGCGACTCGTCCAGGCTTAATTCGAAATCCGAAAAACCCGCTTCTCTCCTGATATACCTGGAGATGTAGGATGTCGCGAACGGAAGCGCGAGGCCTGAAAAATCCGATCCAGAGAATCCCGAATCCAGTCCGCTGTCACCCATGAGCGTGTTACCGATCGTCCTGATAACAACGTCCTCGTACGCGAGCGCCGCAAGTATCTGGTCCTGCGACAGGGGAGGGTTGCTTGACAGGTCTATCGACCCGGTTATGTTGCTCAGGCGGTCGTTGATTCTCGCGGTTATTACAAGCTCATCCTCGAAATTACCCGGGCTTTTCACCTCACGCAATGTAGTCTGGGCTACCGCTACAAGCCGTGGATCGGTCGGAGGGTAGATCGACGTGAAGATAAACTCTAGAGGTTCTATCAGCACGAAGTGGTTCCCGATGATATCGAGCCACCCGGTCGGGGCAATAATATTTCCGGTGAGCGATGGCCGGTCTATCGGCCCGGTGGCTTCAAGTTCCCCGTACTCGAAAATAAAACTGAACTTGTTCCCGTTGATTATTCTGAGCCCCTCGCTAAGCTCCAGTGAGACATCCAGGTTGAAACGTCCCGGCTCGTCCGATTCGGCAGGCGCTGCGATTGGCTGAAGGTCCTCGAAATCGACCTCCCCTCCCGCCATGTAAGCCTTGCCGGAGATCACCGCACTCAATTCGAGCGGTGTGCCGGTCAGGTTCAGAGAGGGCGCTTCTTCTTCAATACCCAGAATAAAATCGAATTCGAATCCCGGCCCCGACAGCCTGATCGGTTCCTGTGAAACCTGCACCACGCTGAGCCTTGAACCGGATATCTCTCCCCGCATGAATGCCTTTAAATCCGTGTAACCGTCCAGTCCCATCTCCCAGTCATCGCCGATTATCCTGAACATCTGCGGGTTTGTGGTAGCAATGGAATCTGTGAATAAAATCGTTCCATTAACAGCCTGTATAATCTGCGAATCGTCGTACCTGATATCGCTCATCAAGAAATCCATCGAACCGTTGATGTCCGGTTCGGACGAGTCGCCGGTGATTGCGAGATCCACGGGGCCAAGTCCCGCGTTAAGTGAAATAATATCCGACACAACTCCCCTTGGGATCGGCAGGTCATATCCCGTTGGTGAAACTACCGCGAGGTTAAGCGAATGTCCCGTATCCCCGTTACCCGGAAGAACCCATTCCCCGGTCACACCCAGCCACTCCTGACCCTTGCGAAGCTCACACTCCTCCACATAAACAATATGATCACCCGGACGACTTTCAGCCCGGAGTTTCAGGTCTCCAAGCGTGACCCTCTCATCGTCCTGCACCAGTTCAACACCTGTAATGTCCATGTCGTAAAGGATTTTCATCCCGAGCGCGTCGTGAGCGAGCTGCACGGTCGCGGACGCGGTTCCACAGAGCGGGAATTTCGCGTCGGTGAGTCGGGAAATGACATCAAGGTTGAATTCATCGACCCTGAGCACAAAATTCGGGTTCGCAAGTGAAAATTGCTCCAGGTCGACAGCACCCGCCCCGAGCGCACGGAATCCGTCCAGCCCGTCTATCGATATGCCGGACAATTGAAGAAGTGGTGCATTGTAGCTGAAATTGGCCTCGCCGCGACTGAGGGGAATCCCGAGCGCTTCAGACTCTGCGAAACTTAGCTGGAATGAATCGATCGATGGATCGTTCAGCGTTCCCGATACGACCCCGGCGCCACCAATCGAGCCGGACGTACGGTCCGGTTCGTCTATCCCTAAGACACCTAAGATGTCCCGGATTCCCGAGTCATGCACAGCTGCCGACAGGCTGAAAGGACTGTCCGCGATTATTTCCGCCCGTTCAATCTGCCCCGAGAGATCGAATGCCCCAAGCGATCCAGCATCAACCGCAAGCCCGGTCGTCCATCTGATGCCGTCCACGCTTGATAATCCGAGCGATATGGAGGGAATGATCAAATCACCGTATGTCAGGCCAGTGCAATCAAGATTAATTTCCCCATACGCGTTTCCGAACAGGTCGTCGAGAGTTATATCGAAAGCCAGCTCACCTTCGACCAGTGGTATCACCGGCACCGCAATATCCTCTGAGCCGGACAGACGACCCGTCACGACTGCGGATACCTCGTCAATTATCCTCGACGAGTAAGGGGTGAGTTCCCGTCCGCGATAAACCGGAGCTCCCGCGGGAGTCGATGAGAGTCTTCCCGATGCTTCCAGTGTGACTTTCCCGGAACCACCTGTTTTTATTCCCACACGCAGGCTGATGCCATCCGTACCGGTCACGATTGCGTTCGGACCCACCCGCGCGGTCTCGTCGCCTATCCGCATGTCGAGAATTATTTTCTCTTCCACGGGATCGTAATCCAGGCTCCCGCTCACGTCGAGTGAGGTAGAGAGCGCAGAGCGCGAACCCTCGGGCAGAAGCTGGCCGAGGTTCAGCCTGCTCAGTGTAAACGATCCGTTTGACCCATTTACGGTTTCTCCGGTGGGTATCAGAATGTCTCCGGACACCTCTCCGCCACCCATGAACCCGGACACGTCCGTAAGCCGAATCCCCCCGCTACCGATTTCAATTCCCGCCGACAGCCTCGGTATCGAAATCCCATGGAAGGACCCGTCTGATAAATAAAAATCTCCCGCAAGGTCGAATCCCGATCCGGCACGATAACTGAAATCCCCGGCACTCGCTATCTGTCCTCTTAATTCGGCTCCCGTGATAATCTCGGCTATATCCCCGTCATCAACCGTAACCGCGAACGACCCGCTTAACCCTGACTCCATTGAAAATGTTCCCTCCATCAATCCCGTCAGTCCGGATGCCGCCACGGTTCCGCCCGTTACCCTCACGGTTTCTCTGTCATAACTTATCGGAAGCTCGATCCTGGCCGGCGGCAGCCCGTAATATGCAGGAACTGCCACCGAACCGGCCCTGATTATTCCATCAAGTGAGAACTCCTCCCCGTTACCACCCGACAGCATGAAATCACCATCAACCGGCCCCGATGGAATGTACTCCGTTCCCAGTTTATCTGTCATGAACGGGACAATACGTTCCGCAGGAAGACCTTCCGCGGAAAGTGCAATGTTGTATGACGTTTCATCTCCGCTGAAATCAACATACCCGTTTCCCGAGATCCTCCCCCCGAAGAGGCCTATCTCCCCATGGTCAATTACGAAGCTGTCCCCGGAGAACCATCCCCTGAATTCGTTCAGCGAGTATGGCAGTCCGTGATATATAAGATTCGGCGCGTTCGCCTCGATAATCGCCTTAAGCCCGTCCGGATCGTACTCGACCTCAATCATTACCTCTAAGTTCCCCATACGGGGAATGCCGCTCACATCGACGAGATACGTCCTTAATGTCGAAGCCCTGAAGTTGTCGCTCAGCACGACCACCTTCGCCGACATTTCGCCGTCAAGGAATCCCGTCATTCGTCCGGCGATCCGTACATCCGCCTGGTCCACGTTTACGAGCAGGTTAGGGGTGAAGATCGAGTTGTCGGTAAAGTGAATCCTGCCCCTCGCGTTCGTAACGGGCATATCCGTGAATTCCGTCTCGCCCCCGACTCCATCAAGATCGGCATATCCCGCGAAACTGAATCCACGCTCCCCCGCGTCCGGTCCGATCACGACTACCGTGTTAACATCCGCGCTCCCATGTAGCGTTTCCACTCCGTACGGCGTGAGAAGGTCCCTCGCATAACCGATATCAATACCGTTTGTTAAAATCCCTGCCCGAAGGTTACTAGTCGCGGGATCATATGTACCGGTTACCGAGAAAGTGGAAGCACCGTCACCGATGTCATTTAACAAACCCTCGAAATTCAGCCCGATGCTGTCGTCAGGTTCGATCCTTGCATGTCCATTGAGCCTGGTAATGCGTGCTTCGCCGATTACCATTCCCTCACCGACAGCCCCTCCCTGCCAGATTACAGTTCCCTCGTTTATTGAAACCGATATACGTCCCGGAAGCGCGCGGGGTTTCTCCTCTCGTTCTCTAAACAGCTTCTCAATATTGAGTTTTCCATCCGTCTCGGAAATCGTGACCGACGGATGCTCCACCTCGACAGATGTTACCGCCTGGATCGGATCCTGCCTTCTCAGAATAAGGCTTAAAAGACTCGTTCGTACTCTCAATGATTCAGTCGTGAGAATTTCCGATCCAGTCTCGCTGTCGCTGACACGTATCCCGGTGATCGTGAAATCGCTTATCTCGCTTATGCTGTACCCGTCCCACTCAAGTGTTAACTCGTATTCCTCGTCGACCGCTTCCGCCGCCGTACGGAGAATTATCGGCGCATAAACCCTGAGAAGCGACCTGTGAAGTATGATCGCCATCGACACAAACCCGATTGCAATAAGGAGTAATATTAAAAGGACCCGGCTTAAACGGAAACGTGCGCGACTTTTAGTCACAGGCTGCCCTTGTTCTTCTTTCGATCCTGTACCAACGGGCATTGTTTCCTGCTTCCTTCAGAATGAACCTCCCTGTCAGAACCGGAAGGATAGCGCAAGGTTCAACTCCTCTTCTTCGAGAAGGTCTTCCACGCCTACCATGAGATCGATCTGCGGGAAAACCGCGTAGCCGGCGTAGACGTTCCAGCTGAGATCGTTCGGATCGTACAGATCGCTTACTACCCTGAAAGCTTCGGCCTCCCAGTCGATTCCGACTCCAAGTTTTCCGCGACGCGCACCGACCCTGGCTGAAACAGAATCGTCGAACCTCCACCCGAACTGAGCGTTAACCCGGTCCGTCTCTCCTATATCGTCAATGCCCGCGGTTACGTAGCCGGGCAGGTCCTCCATTCCGACCCAGAAGTTAAAGTCGCTGGCCCACCTCTCGGTGTCGTTGTTGTATCGGACGGTCAGGTCGGCACCGGTGTCTATTGAAGTCATCGTGCCCATCGTGTCGGTTGCCCCGGTTATCGCCTCGTTGGCGAGATCCAGCGTCGATCTTGCGTCGGTGATCGCAGCCCTCGCCTCCGAAATCGAACCAGATATGTCTTCGCGAAGCTCCTCGTCCGATGTGTACGCCTCCACGTCCTCAAGGATCGAGACAAGCTGCTCCGATGCAACCGACAGGTTCTCAACGAGGTCCGTTATGTTCTTACGAACTTCTGGATCGTTGTATTCGGAGAATCCCGCGATCATCTCTCTTGCATCCGAGGTCATTCCCTCTATGTTCTCGAACGTTCCCTCTATGTATGGCCTTGAGTCCGCAAGAATCGCGTTCAGTTGTCCCGTAAGATCGACTATGCCTTCCGAGATAGTTGAAATCTCATCCGTGAGTGTCTCGAACAGGTTCTGAAAATCCTCGGGACCGAGCAACTGCTCAATGTTGTCCAGAAGCGATGAGAACTGCTCCAGTATTATCGTTACCTGCCCGGTTACATCGCGAAGCGCAACATCCGCAGTCGCGACAAGGTCTTCCGGTCCGGGATCACGCGTTCCCGATACCACGTCCCTCGGTTCGAGCGCATTGTGAATAATGAATCCCCTGGGACCGTCCGACGTAAACCTCGTGGGCACAAACGCCATATCTTCGTCAAGTACCGCGCCGTTTGGCGAACTGACCCGGACGCATTCCGACAGTGAACCGCATTCATCCACCGCCAGAATCTGGCCTATTGTCACCACCTCGCCGGTTTCCTCGTCTCTGATAACAACCAGCCCACCCTCGTCAACCGATCCCTCGGCCACCCTTACCGTGAACTCGCCGCCGCTGATCCCCGACGTCATGCGTCCCGCACGCGACTCGCTGATCATTACCATGTAGCTTCCGAAAATGCTGTCACGGCTGATCGTGAAATCCGCGTGGTCGTGGATGATCTGTCCATCTCTTATTAAAAGGGCTACCTGGACTCCACCGAATCCATCGTTCGTGATGTCCCCGACTTCCCCCACGTAGTTCCCGTTAAGCTGGACATCAGCCCCGCGATTGAGTCCCTTTACACTGATAAAATTCGCATAGACCGGGTAATTACCCCTCGCGGGTGTTGTAAATGGAAGAGTCCACCCGAGTCCCTTGTATATGAATACAAGGACAACGACCACGAGAACAACTGTGAAGCCCACTTTCGCTGCAGACGTTACTTTCATCTTTTTCCCCGTATTGGGAGTTATTATAACTGATTTAAATTAGGTTGTAAGAGAGTAATGGCAATAGAAACGAAATTAATTGCCCGAAAAAGAAAATCAGCCTTAAAAGGCTGTAATTTCACGGCACTCATTCATTGATTATTATCAGTCCGGAGATATTGCTCGTCCGATCGCGGCACCTAATGCGTACCCCAGAATTGCCCCGGCTACGGTTCCTACAAGTTTTAAAACAAGAAAACCAATTATCGCTAAAATTATTCCGGCCCCGGCACCGATTAATATCGATCGGTCTATTGCTTCCTTCTTTGGTTTTGCTAGCGGGTCGGTAAGCTCCTTTGGAACTCCCTTTTTCGGTTTCTTGACCTGTACCTCTTCATCCGGCTCTTCATCCGGACTGTACCCGATGTCCCTTCCGTGCGTGCTTTCCGGACGTGACCCGTGGACGATCCTCTTCCACAAATCACGATCCAGGTTGTAATAATGCGTGTAGCTGTACTTCAGTATCTCGATGCTTCTCTTTATTTCCGGGGGCGTAAAATTATCCAGCTTCTTTATTACGGACTTTACACCCGATTCGTATTCGTCATCCGACTTGTGCCCGCTGTAATGCACGAACTTAAGAGCCGCGAGCGTTTTGATGGGCTTGATGATATTCGAATCCTTCTCGATGTTCTTCCACATCGCCTCCGCTTCGATTATCGTGTCCACCTTCTCGTGAAGCTCATCAAGGTCCTTGCAGTCGGAATCGAATTTACTCGCAAGATTCAGAAACTGCTTGGAAGCCTTGAAGAACTTGCTCTTAATTAATTCCGTAGCGGTCTGCGCGAACTTGGTCGCTACATATTGCTTCACATCATCGTCGTCCGGCACAAGGTCCTCGATCCTCTTCGCTACCTCCATTACCTTCTTCGAGTTCCCGACACGACCGTGTATGTTGAGTAAATAAAACATCGCATCGAAATCCTCGAACGTGGGGCTTTCGATCGATCTCACATTCTTCTCTACCCAGTTAAGCGCCTGGTCGTATTTTTTCTCCTCCATGTAGGTCCGGGCTATCGCAAGATATGGAGCCGTGCTTTGCGGGTCGAGCGTGAACGCCTTTCTGTACCTCGAACGGGCCGACCCGATCAGCGGTTTCCGGTCCGATTCGGGGGAGTTCTCGGCTTTCTCAAGGAATACATCTCCGTACCGTATCCAGTAAAGCGGTACATCGGGACGTTTCTCGACGAGCATGCTGTACGTGTTCAGGGCGTCATCCGTAAGTCCTAGCTGGGCCTGGCAGAATCCAAGGAGGTCAAGCGCCTCGTCCAGCCGGCTGTTCCTTACGAGTATCTCTTTCAGCCTTCGGGACGCGCCGATGTAGTTGCCGTCGGTCATCGACCTGATAGCCTCGGTCATCAGCTGTTTCGTTTCGTCGTTATGCGACCACAGCGCATTGTAGTGATGCCTTGCGCGTGAATCGCTCAGTGTCTCGTACGCCTGCTTCAGTTTCTGGTAGGTTTCCGGGTGCTTCTCGTGTGAGTAGATGTTTGAAAGACGGAAATATGCACGCTGCACATCCTCGTGTGATGCACTCGGCGGTACGCCCAGTACCTGGTAAAAATCGGTTGCTAACTCGGGATTCTGCATTTAACCAGTCTAGCCTTTCGTGTTAACCGGCCTTCTTATCTTACGTTCGAATCCGCTGATCAGTGCCTTGTCGCTGCCGTGTGACCAGCATCGTGGTCACAATGCAACCAATAAATCGTTGCCCGACTTCAATTAGATAACACCAGTATCCTCGCTTACCGGAGAATACGTTAAAACCTGATTTTTTACTGAGTTTACTGCTACTCCACGCTATACAATCACTAGCTCCCGGGGCCTTCTACCCTACTTCGTCAGGAGCCGGAAATCTTCAGGAGACACCAAAATGAAGACCTGGCTTCGGCGTCTTCTTCCAAAAAAATAAAGCTGTGATTAAATCGAACTTCCTACAACTAATGCGTTTCCATTATATAAACTTAATCCTCAAATCACAAGCATGATTCTTTAAATTTTATGGCAAAATATCCCCCGACCCAGTCCGCCCCAATAGTCAGCCTGCGGGGACCTCCGGCTCCGAAAACTTCAGTCCGTGTGTCCAGTGGTTAAACCTCTCCAGCTTCGCGTCGTCAGGCGGGGAAGTCGTCGTGTCACGCCAGCAGACCTCTATAGTATTCCCGAAATGAATCACCGTCACGGTGAACGTATACCCGCCGTCTTCCTCCCCAACTGGTACCATCCTGAAGAGCCTGTATGTTCCAATTGGATCAATAACCCCGTTCCAGTCGAGCGTTATCTCCCGCTTCTCGACCATCTCGAATTCGTATGTCTCGTCAGCACCAAACATCTCGTGCGAGATTTCATCAAATAACGGGCGCTCATCGTAATCCCACTCGCCTGAAATTCCGGTGAATAACAGCCTGTTATCCGGGTTTTCAACCTTCGATGAAGTCCGCGGAAATATAAGCGTATAGGGTAAATCCACATCGTGCGGCACCGTCTCGCCAAGCGGGGATGAAACGACATGACGTCTCGGGCTGAATTTTATCCCCGCCTCAGGATAATCGAACCCGATGCGCTCCGGCGTCGGGCCGACCGCGCATCCGCCAAGGAGGATCATCACTGCGAATATCAAAAAATAGCGCGAAGTCTTCATAATATGCCTGTCTTGTCACTGATAATAATCGTCCTGCTAACCTGTACCTAAAGCAGGTCCATCAGGTATTCAACAGCGTAATTTAGCTGGTCGTCGATCCCGTCGCGCAGGTGGTTCAGATCCTGCTCAATATAAATGTCCGGCTCGACTCCCATGCGCTCCATGTTTTCGAAATCATCGGTCCACCAGCCGTTTCTCGGAACACGGATCCGCGTGTACCCGTCCACCATCGTTATCGTCCACGTCCCGATAACTCCACCACTGGTGGGTGTGCCGATAAGAGTCCCGAGTCCGAGCGCTTTCACACCGTACGGGAATATCTCCGAATCCGAAAAACACCTCTGGTTAATTAGAACAACAGTCGGTTTGTCCCATCTGAGCGATGGCTGCTCCACGTACTCGCCGCCGCGCGTTCGCGACCATGAGAACAGCGGACGATTCAGGATATCCAGAAGCTGCTCGTGGGTGTTACCGCCACCGTTGTACCGGACATCGATTATGATCGCGTCCTTCTCCATGTTCTCCGCGAAAAGTTCCCTCGCGAATTCCTCAAGCTCCGGACCGCTCATACTAGGAATATGAACGTACCCGATCTCGCCGCCCGAAATATCGTCCACAATCTCACGCTTTCCCTCAACCCAGTCCATGTACTGCACCTGCCAGAACTGCGATACCGATGTGTCCGCCGAGTACCACGTAATCGGCGCGAGCGTAACCTCTCTCGAATCAGTCCCGTCCTGATCTGCAGCGACCAGTAATGTCGTCGATCGCGCCACACGATCGTCCATGAGCGCCCAGAAATTCATGTCTGTCGATACTGGTGTTCCATCGATCTCTAAAACCCATTCCCCGACCTCGATCCTCGTCTCGTCGTAGTCCGCAGGACCCCTGTCGTACACTTTCGTAACCATAAGGCCCGGACCCTCGGTCGAATCATCGAAATCTATTCCAAGGTAACTTGATGAATACCCGATTCCCTCGTTACTGGAGCTTGCGTAACAGGACAGATGGCTTGCCGACAGCTCCCCGAACATCATCCGCATCAGGAGCGAAAATTCTTCCGGAACCGCCGCTTCGGCGATCAGCGGAGTGTAATCCTCGACAATCGAGTCCCAGTCGTAGCCGTGCATGTCGGCGTCGTAGAAATGGTTCTCAAGAATCCGTCCCGTCTCATCGGCCATCTGGAATCTTTCATCATAGAGATTTACCGTAAGACGTCCGTACGCGGTCACACCCGATACCGATCCTCCATTGAAAAAATACACCCTGCGGTTCGAAAGGTAGTACGCTCCCGACGAGTCCGGGAGCCATTCAAGCTCGCTTATTCCCGCGTACACGTTCGCGACATGATTCGCGCTACCCCCCTCGAACGGTACGCTCCAAAGCCCCATCGATCCAAGCGCGTTCGACTCGTACAAAACCGTCTCCATGTCGGGTGATATCGCGCACGCGTAGCCGCCGCCGTTCGTCGGATTGAGCCTTCTGACCCTCTCCTCGATCCTGTCAAAATCTATCTCTATCACCCATTCTTCTTCCTCAGCCTCCTCATCCGAATCAGCCGCTTCCTCGTCCGCTGTTTCTTCAGCATCTTCGGTATCTTCTTCCACACCCTCATCGGTTTCCTCTTCCTCAAGCGGAGGGAATTCAAGGTAATCGCTCAGTGGGGGCGGATCGTTCTGAAGCTCGATCGCGAACATCGAGTAGCCGAATCCCCATGCGCCCCACGGATTAAGGCCCGCTACAATATCGCGACTGCTCGCGAAGTAAATCACCGATCCGTCCTGACCCCATCCGCGAAGGTATTCGCCGTCGTGGTGAAGCGAGATATTCACCGGATCGGGAGCCGCCCCGTCCTCATCAACCGTGAAAACGTATATCCCGTCGTTGTATTTTCCATCGTTTCCGTTGAACGCGATCCAGTTCGAGTCCGGCGACCACAGGTACGTGTTCGCCCACGGCGATGTCTGGAGAAGCTGGTGAAGCCTTGTCGTCTCCTCACCCGTCTCGGTGTCTCGAAGGATAAGTTTGTCATTTCCGCGATAGTACGCAAGCCACTTTCCATCGGGCGAATAATTCGGAAGATACTCCTCCTCATCCGTCTCGGTAATCTGCGTCCACTCGAAATCCCTCAGGTTGATTTCAAATACGTCCTTATTTCCGTCACGATCGCTGATAAGAACTAAGCGGTCACCGTCCGGATGCCACGCGACATGCTCCTCGTGCGATGCGTTCTCGGTCACGCGAACCGATTCCCAGAACCTCTGGTCACCCATCGGCGCCGATGTTCCCGGCCTGCGTACCGGCGAAACATATATCTCGCCGCGCGCTACATACGCCACGAACTCGCCCGTCGGCGATAGTTCAAGCTCATCTATCTGTCCCGACATGTCGGTCCTGATATCCTGCGAATGCTTCGGCTCGCTCGCAAGATCGATATCGACCATCCTTGGCTCCTCGCCGGGATCCAGCACGTATAGTCTGAAATTGCAGGTGAAAGCGATTCTTCCCGTGTCTGCCATCGACAAAAACAGCACCGGGTAATCATCCATGAACGTTATCTGATCCGCATCTCCCCCCTCTGCGGGAATTCTGAACACATTCTCGTTACCGCTACGGTCCGATACGAAATAAATATATTCGTCATCCGGCGAGAATCGCGGCCAGTAATCAAGACCATCATGCGAGCTCTCCACCCACCGCATATCGGTTCCATCCGCGTCCATCACATAAAGGTCGGTGTCGGATGATCCCCTGTAATCACGCCTCGTCCATCCCTGCGATCCCCTCGCGACGACGATTTTCGATCCATCCGATGAGTAGCACGCCTCGCGGTTTACATCCGAGTCGCTGGTTACCCTTCTCTCAAGCCCACCCTCGGTGTCTACGAGGAACAGGTTCGATGCGTACATGTCGCGGTAGCTCCTGAAAAGGATATCCTCGCCATCGGGCGTAATGTCCAGCGGGACATCGTAGGTTCCATACCATGTGTGACGTGTCGGCGTTCCCCCGTTAGACGGTACCGTGTACACATCCTCGTTACCGTCGCGGTAGGACGTGTACGCTATTTTCGTACCGTCCGGGAACCACACCGGTGCCCAGTCGTACGCGACATGATCGGTGACCCTCCGGCACTGGCCCGTCTCTATTTCGGCCACCCAGATATCACCGCCATGACTGAACGCTACTTCGGTTCCGTCAGGGCTGATTACCGTGTAGAAGATCACGTGACGGCCATCGTCCGTAGCCTGAATCTCCGGTGTGTATGTACCGCACACCAGAATCGCAAGCGTCAGAATCGCCAGACCTTTTATCACACGTGATGTCACTCGTCTTAATAATGTTGATTTCATATTCTTATTCTCCCTTATCGGGTAGTGGGTATGGAAACCCGTCGAAATCCAATTTTCCGTAAGTTTTTTATCTCAACTGATCCATAAGATACTCAACTGCGTACTCAAGCTGCGAATCGACGCCATCGCGTATATCGTTCAGGTCGTTCTCGACGAAAATATCCGGGGGTACGCCGTAATTTTCAAGATTCGTATGGTCAATCGCGTACCATCCCTCGATCGGGAGCCTGATACCCGTCACGCCGTCTATCAGTGTGTATCCCTCGGTGCCGATAACCGCACCAAGCGTCGGTTGACCGATGATCGTCCCGAGTTCGAGTGTACGGAATCCCGATGGAAATATCTCCGAATCCGACGAGCTTCTCTCGTTGATCAGGAGCACGACCGGCTTCTCGTACACTTCCGCCGGCTGCCTCAGGAGATTTCCGTCGCGCATCTGCGACCACCCGAACTGATCGCGTGAAAGTATCTCCAGAAGGTATTCATGGATGTTCCCGCCGGGATTCCACCTGATATCGAATATCATCGCGTCCTTTTCAAGGTTCTCCGCGAAAAGTTCCCGCGCGAATCTCTCGAGCCTGCTTCCGCCCATCCACTGGATATGTGTATAACCGACCCTTCCGTCGGACATGTCCTCGACAATCGTACGGTTTTCGTCCACCCACGCCTCGTACGCAACCTCGCCCCAAGACGGGTGGAACTGGTACGGGCGCGACATTTGCATCGGCAGAATCGATATCTCCCACGTTTCATCGGGATACTGCTCCGACCCGGCTGTAAGCACCGTCGTCCTCGACACCATGTCGTCGAGAAGCGACCAGTAATTCATCGATGTCGATACATCCGTACCGTTAATCTCAAGAACCCAGTCTCCCGCCTCGATATCGATTTCCTCATAGTCCGCCGGGCCTCTCGGCATCACGTTCGTCACCTTCAGCCCCGGACCGCTCGTAAGCGGATCGAATTCAAGTCCGAGTTCCGCGTGATTGTAACCGCGACCCTCCCGCGAACCGGACGTCCACGCGCCAAGGTGGCTCGCGTCCAGCTCCCCCATCATCATCTTCAGTAGAAGTTCGAATTCCTCCCCGACCGCCGTCTCCATCGCGAGCGGTGCGTACAGCCCGACAATCCCGTCCCAGTCGTACCCATGCATATCCTCGTCATAGAAATGGCTTCTCAGAAGCCGTCCCGCCTCGTTTACCATCCGGTATCTTTCGGTAGCGAGATCGACATCAAGCCTTCCGTAAGTCGGGACCTGCATAACCGATCCCGACCGCTTCTCCCAGAAATAAATCCTGTTCCCGGCCAGGTAAAGTGCGCCCCGTGAGTCCGGAAGCCACTCGATATCAGACAGGCGTCCCGGAAGTCCCGTAACCTGCGATGGCTGCCCGCCCTCGTACGGTACCCGCCAGAGCGCCCAGCCTCCGAGTGGATTACTTTCGAACAGGTAGGTCGATCCGTCGGGTGAAAGCGACGCCACCTTCCCGCCGCCCTGTATATGCGTCACCTGCCATGCACGCTCGTCGATTCTCTCGAAATCGATTCCTCCCTCGTCCGCTTCATCGCCCGATTCACCCTCATCACCAAAATCAAGGAAATCACTCGATGGCGGTTGGATATTTTCAAGTGGTATGTTATGAAGCGTGCCGCCAGCCCACCACCATCCGTACGGTTCCAGCCCGGTTACATAATTTCTCCGGCTCAGAAAATAAATGCTCGAATCGTCCGGCGACCACCCGCACAAATCGTCATTGTCAAAGTGCATCGTTATGTTCACCGGCTCCGATGGCCGGTCGATTGTCGACGCCACGTAGACATCGCACGTGTAGGTTCGGTTCGTCGATGAGTACGCGATCCACTCCCCGTCATGCGACCATTCGAACGGCGCGATCCATGGCTGCGTCACGAAAAGCGAATCGACAAGCTCGCGATCTCGTCCGCTCTCAAGGTCCATCAGGCGAAGCTCATCGTTACCAAGGTAATACGCGATCCGGGTTCCATCGGGTGAGTATTTCGGCCCGATCTCATCCTTATCTGTTTCAGTCAGTCTCGTCCAGGCGTTCGTCCTGAGATCGATTTCATATATCTCGAAATTCCCTTCGATATCGCTGCAAAGGGCAACCCTATCGCCGTCCGGATGCCACGTCACGTACTGCTCCCTCGATGGTGTCTCGGTGACCCTGACCGCTTCCCAGTACCTTTCATCGCCCATCGGTGCTGACTCCGACGGATCGTGAAGCGTGATGATAAACAATTCACCCCTCGCGATAACCGCGAGATGCGTCCCGAGCGGACTAAGCGCCATCTCGGTTATATTCCCGCTGATATCCGTCCTGACCACCTGCGAATGCTTCGGCTCGCCCGAAAGGTCGAGATCGAGTGTCCTTAAATCGCTTCCGTCCGCGTCCATCAGCCATATCCTGAAATTCTGAACAAATGCCATCGTTCCGTCTTCTGAAACAGACATAAACAGTACCGGACGATCGTCGAACGATGTCAGCCTGTCAGCCGAACCGTCACGCAATGGCTTTCGGTAGACATTCTCGCAGCCGTCGCGGTCGCTCACAAAATACAAATGTCCTTCACTCACACACGGCCAGTAGTCCATCCCGTCGTAAGAATTCTCCACCCACCTCATGCCGGTGCCGTCGCGATCCATCGCGAATATATCCGTGTCGCCGCTTCCGTTATAGTCCCGGCGCGTCCAGTCGATTATCCCGCGCGAAACATAGACCGACCTTCCATCCGGGGCGTAACTCGCAGTAAAGCATCTGAAAGAATCGTTTGTAAGCGGATGCTCCAGCCCTCCGTAAATATCAACCTCGTAAAGATCTATAGAGAAAAGGTCACGTGAACTGCGGAACATGATGTGTTCCCCGTCCTGAGCGACATCCAGCACTATGTCGTTCTCGCCGTGCCACGTGTGACGCGTAACCGCTCCTGTTTCGATTTCGACCGAGTAAACATCGTCGTTCCCGTCACGGTTCGAGCTGAACGCGATGCGGTCTCCCGACGGGAACCATGCCGGGTGATGGTCATACGCGACATGATCGGTGATTTGCCTCGTTTCACCAGTCACCGTGTCCGCGATATAGATGTCGCCGCCCCAGCTGAACGCGACCATCCCGCCATCATCTGAAATTTTCACGTCGAATAGCGCGTACCGCCCGTCGTCCATCGACCATGCGGGTCGCACAATCAGCGGGCTGAACATCAGCAGTACAAGTATGACAGCAAGTGGAAAACGGACCGGTCGAAACAACAAGCGTCTCATTGTGTCCTCCGGATAAAATAAATCCCCCTGGAAAGAGGGATATTCTAGCATCTATTAGCCCCCACCCGCATTAACTGATACCTTCACACATCACGCACAACCTGTCACGGCCTTACTTTATGTTCCACGCACGGCCCGTGCGTGGGCAGTCGCACGGATTGCCCATCCGTGCGGAAACTTTACTTACCAGCATCCGCCCGGAAGGAACTTCGACACGAACACGTCCTTGTTTCCAACGGAGTTAATCAAGTATGGATCGTTGTTGCACGGTGATTCGGTCGGTGCGAAATCAACGAGCCCGGTGAAATAACCGGTGACGTACTGCAGCCCGATCTCGTCCACCGCGATACCATAACCGCAGTCGGCGTCATACCCGCCCCACGTTCTCACGTACTGGAAATCACCCGACGAGTTGAATTTACTCATGTAAGCGTCGGATACGCCATTGGACGTTCTGTAATCCGTACCGCTGCCGGTGTCGAAATCGGGCATACCCTGGAATCGTCCGGTCGCATACGCATTCCCCGAATCATCGACCTCGATGCCGTAACCGATATCGTCATAGAAATCGCCCCACGTGACGGCCCACTTGTACGTGCCCGCGGTGTCGAATTTGCACGCGAAAATATCCGCACCGCCATTGGAAGTCCGGTTCTCGACCCCGACTCCCGGCTTGAAATCAACCGTGTCCGAAAAGTACCCGGTAAGGTACAGGTAATCATCCGAGCTGGTCACGATCCTGTGAGCGCTGTCGAGCCCGGTACCGCCCCAGTTTCTTATCCACTGTACCTCACCGATCGAATCGAACTTCGTGAGGTAGATGTCATTATATCCAAGCGCGGTCCGGTTGTTCTCCGTTCCCGACGGATCGAGATCGACCGTCCCGTAGAAATTTCCGGTAACGTAGATGTTGTCCGACGAATCCAAATCCAGTCCGTACCCGTAGTCGTTCCCGCTGCCGCCCCACGTCATCGTCCATACGTGGAAACCCGAGGAATCGAACTTGCTCAGGTAAACGTCCCACATACCGTTCGACGTGTGGTACTCGAAGCCGGTACCCGGATCGAAATCAACCGTGTAATGAAAATCTCCGAGCACGTAAATATTACCGGACGAGTCCAGCGCGATCCCGTACCCGCCGTCCGTTCCGCTTCCGCCCCACACCCGTGTGAACAGGTGGTTTCCGGAAGAATCGAACTTGCTCATGAAAATATCTATCCCGCCCGTCGCGGTATGGAACTCGTAACCCGGGCCAGGATCGAAGTCGACTGTCCCGGAAAATCCACCCAGCACGTAGACGTTGTAGTCCTCGTCAACCACGATTCCGTTTCCGTATTCATGACCGCCCGGTCCCCAGGTGATTATCCACTCCTCCGTGTCGCATGGGCCGTACTTCGCAAGAAATACATTGCTCACGGCAAAGGATACCTGGCTCAGACCGTTCACGTAGTAATTGCCCTGGTCATCGGTCGCGATTACCCAGCCCTCGTCGCGGAACCCGGTACCCCACGTAACCGCCGTGCCCGGACTCAGGATGGAAAATGTGTCATCCGACTCATCGCTGACCTGCGGCCAGTCCATCGACGTTATTCTTATCGCACCGCTTTCAGTGTGTTCGCATGGAATGTCGTACCACGTGAAGCTTCCGGTATCCTCTATATCCGTAGCGAGTATCTTGGAGTCAGACACAAAATTGTCCGACGAGTACTCGATCATAACGTTACCGAGGACGTGCTGCGAGTCCCATGTAATTGCCTCGTCCGTTCCGGGCTCCCAGACCTCCCCTCCGTTCGGACTCGTAACCTCGATAGTCGGCTCCAGGATCGTGAAATACCCGTCCGACGTGTCCGAAATAACCGGCGGATTGCTCGTTTTCACTCTCACCTTCACATGGTTCGACGGATCGAACGGGATTCCCACCCACGGGAAATTCCCGACGTTGGGGTAATTTTCAGCTATTACATTTATATCGTATACGAAGTTGTCCTTCGAGTATTCTATGGTCACCTCGCCGAACACCTCGTACGAGTCCCAGAGGATGACCGTATCGGTTCCCGGAATGAATTCCTCGCCCCCGTTGGGATCGATGACCTCGATCCATGCGGGTATGTAGTCAAGAACCCTGGCGTTGGTACGATAAAACGCGGCCAGTCTGTCCTTCCAGGCATCGTTCAGTATGCCGTGTTCGTTCGAATAATCATGCCCGTCATATTCCATTATCAGCCAGACATCCACGTTGTCGTTGCTCGTGAGGATATCCGCGTCAATCTCGACGTTGTAGGTCGAGAAATTTTCCTCCCCGAACGATACTATCTCGCCCGGCTCGAACTCGTGCACGTAATCGAGGCACGGTGACTCGATTAAAATCCTCGACGGCTGCTCTCCGTATCCCGCTAGCGAGAAATCGATCGCCAGCTTTCCGCCATATGTAGTCGAGTTCAGCCAGTACAGTGTGCTCGCGAACGTGTCCGCTTCCATCCCAACAACTTCCGGCGCGTTGCACGGGTGATCGTCGGGCTGATCACTGTACCAGCTCGCGACTATCGCGTAGTTGAACCTGACACTTGGTTCGGGAGATGGAAACCTTATGTAATAGTTCCTTCGATTGGTGTATCCCGCCGAGAACACGTTATTCCCCGGTCCAGACTTCGTCGCGGTGAAAACGAACGCTTCCGCGTGCGAGCTAAGACCGTCCGCGAACAGCTTGTACGGGTTAAGCGTGGCGTTCCCGGTGTAACTGCTTGTGGACGCGTGTCCTTTCGTGTAACCGAACAATCCCGGGTTGTAAAATTCCTGCGGATTGTACCAGCGCGTGTAACCGTCCGGATCGCCCCCGTCGTAATCGTCCGGATCGGGAAGCATGTACTGGTCCTCATCGATTACCGCGTACTCAAGGTCACTGTTATAGTCCATCGTGCGGCTGGCATTGCCGATGAATACCCCGCGGACATCGTACCCGTTGTACTGATCCATACCCGGAAACGGGTGAGACAGGATCACGTCAATGTCAACGTCGACATATTCGACGGTGGAGATCACCTCGTTTATGTCAAATGACATTTTGGTGGGGTTGGAGTTGATGAACATGACCACGTTGGCCTCGAACATAAGCGTCCGGTTGTAAACGGCCTCAATGGTCCCGGCCTCGACGTCGAAGTAAACGTCGTAGTAACCCCAGAGAACTTCAGAATTTTTTCCTATATCTTTGTCCGCTTCGGTGGTTAACTCGTTTGCGACTGTGGGGGATGTGGGAAGCGTATCACTTCCCGAGCACCCTGCCAGCACCATCACCATGACGATGATGGCTGTCGCAGGGACTGTCCATCGATGCATACAAAGCCTCCTGACTGTGGTTCATTATTTAAATACCACATAATTTCAAATAATCAAAGTATTTAGATGGTTGGAATATCTGCTTTCGGATGCGATAATATAGATGATGACCTTATATGATAAAAGGCATCACGCCAGGAACACAAAACTTCCTTCCCCCGAAATCGACAGTTTCGCGCTTTCACTCTCCGAAGGTGACCTTCGATCGTTTATCCGTGGATGCGACTCGCTCGCACGGGGTCGCGAGGATTCCGCCTACATCCAGTTCAAGAAAACCGTCAGGTCCTACCCGGAATGCTGGGACGCATGGTTCATGACAGGAATAATCGACCTTGCGAACGGTCGCGCGGAGCTTGCACGCCAGGCGTTTCTGAGAATCCTGAGTCTCGACAAACCATACTACGGTCTCTGGATCATCCGCTTCCTGCCTAAATTCCGTCCCCTGGCAAATCTTTACGACGAATTCACGTTCCACGTAATGCCGTGCACCCCGGATATCGCCGCAATCCTTGCACGGCTCTACCTGATCGAGAATAAAGTCAGGGAGGCTAAAAAGATAATACATCCCGCGTTCAGGGAGTTCTTTACAAGCCCGTCCGTTCAGGCTGTATGGGCGCAGACAATGATCATGGACGGCGCATCACATGTTGTCATCGAGGAACTCGATCGCAGGATACCCTATCACCGCAGCGCTACCGATACCGACCTTCTAGTCTGGTACCAGATAGGAAAAGCATTTTTCGAATCGGGCGACTTCCGCTCCGGTATATGCCACTGGGAGGGCCTTCTCCATCACGCGGCAGGAAAGAACCCGAGACTTATCGACCACTTCAGGGTCGTGCTCGCAAAAACATACGAGAAAAAGGGATTTATCGGTGACTCGATAGAAATTCTGTCACAGGTCAGCGACATGTTCACACCATACGAGGCGGATGTGTCGGTCGAGTTCAAGAGGGGCGAACTGATAGAAAAGGTAAACGCATTCCGAAGGCAGGGAATTGTCCGTCCGCTGTTTTGCCGCGAGGCGCACGAATACAAGAAACGTACATCCACACCGGGATTCCTTGAGTTCGACACTCCCGGTGGTGAATGCGGCTGAATAATTGTGATATGAGCGGAAGATTTAAATATCTCGAGGATGGAAACGGGCTGCCCGCATCGGAACTGCCCCGGCCTCTCGATGAGGATATCAGGTATCCGGTGCTTGCACGCTATGATTTCAGCGGCACCGGACCGCGTGCGGGCGTTGACATGGATGTCCGAATGTACAAGCTCGCAGCCGAATTAAAGACCCGCGGCGAGCTACTCGCGCCGCGTATAGTGCGAATCGGCTGGATTCTTCTGAGGCTGGCGGTTGTAGTCTTTATCCTGTTCGTTTTACTCAGAGGGCAGGAGTTCTCATGCTTCGGAAGAATCATTTCATTTGAATGAAATGTAATTAACGGTGGCATATACCCATGTTATGGGTTAAATTTAAAATGGAGGACAGGTTTGAATTCGTAATCATTACCGGATTATGGAATAAAAGCCTGAAGGGAGTACATCATGAGTGGATTTTTCCTCGCCCCGCCTGTACTTGTACCATTTATGGAAATTCCAACGGCGCTTATCGCGCTCGGGTACCTCGGATTCGAGGTCGCCGGTGGAATTCATTCCGTCGCCTGTAACAGAAAAAAACAGATCGTCGATCACGTTCTCGTGAGCAAATCCGGACTCCAGATAGGGGTTCGTCTCGATGCCGAGGGCAGGCTCGAGCTTCTCGTCGATGAGGACGAGCTCAGAACCAGGGAAGGGCTTGAGCTTCAGGACTTCGAGAAGCAGGTCCAGCAGAAGTACCAGTACGCCGAACTTCTCGAGCGTCTCAAATCAGAGGGTTACACCGTGGTCGAAGAAAACGAGGAATCTGATCAGACCATCAGACTGGTGGTGCGGCGATGGCGATAAAGGAAGAATTCGAGATCAGGATCAGCCCCGACGGGGAAATGAAAATCGTCGCGAAAGGTTTCAGCGGAAAGGAATGCGAAATACCGCTGGAGAAGATTCAGCAGGCGCTGAAAGCCGAGGGACAGCGGATCGAGCACACGGATGAGTATTTTAAAGATTCATCCACCGTTGACGCTAAGATCAGGGAACAGTAGTTCCCGGCTGGCATAAAGAACAGAATTCGCACAATTGATATATAAGTTTCGCCAGGAGGACCTCATGTCAAGGAGATCTACAGTACTGCTTTACGCGATTATCATCGCGCTGATTGTCGGATGCTCCGGTCATGCACCAACCGATCCGGCACTTACCGATGATGACAGCCAGACGGCTAATACTTTTATCGGTCATCAGTCATGGGGGCTATGGGACATTTCGATCGATCCTGACACGGGCGTGGTCGAATCCGTTCCGCTCAGGACGGCTGAATTCAACGCAAATGTGGTCAAGTTTCTTCAGCCACCTTCCGCGCCGATCAACCTGCTCACAATTACGATAGAGCCCGGTACCGACCTCGCGTCCGGTTACGTCGTACTCGACATTTCTATACGTCATCCATTCTTCAGCTATCCACAGTTCAGAGGCTTCGATGTGCGCGGTATTCTAATGGTTGAGGGTAACACAATTGGAATAAACGATCCGGGGATCGTCTACACCAGCACCGATGGTACCTATGTGCTGAATCCGGACGGTTACACCCGCTGGTGGAACCAGATGGAATTCACCACTTACAATACGATCCTCGGCTACACCGAAGGCACTCGTGCGACTCCCGGATTCTCCGCGACCGCAACGCTTAACCCATACAAGCTGTTCACGGATTCACTCGATGAAATCCAGCCAGTTCACTCAATGAACCTGGATGAACGCGCGACTTTCAGCACCGATCCGGGGATCAACGTCCGTCGTTACAAGATCCAGTTCGACATGGACAGTGGTCCATACCCGATGAGCTTCAAGTACGGGGTCGATGCGTCATGGTCGCTTCCCGACCCCGCGTTCGAGCCGGATTACCCGATCGAAGCTTACGACCTTTCCGCAAACTGCCAGGAACCTTTCCTTGCCTACGTTCCCCTGTTCGAGGAAATCCCGTACTATGAAAGTCCGCTTATTAACGGTGGCGACGCTGTTTTCCTTCTAACAATCGGCGACTGGCAGGCTGATGGTCCCGATTATATCCTGAACGAACTTAGTCATATCTGGGTCGAATCACAGACGCTTCTCGGTGCTCCAGTTGACGTTTTACCGACAGCGGAGTTTGTAAGTTCCACCCATCCCAAAAAGGCTACATACCGCATCACGGTACCCGGCTGTCACCCGTCCGGTCTTACCGATCAGCAGTTCCTCCTGACACTCGAATCAGCTAATCCCGATTCCTTCATGCCGCAGATCGAAGGTGATCCTTACAATTTCGACTGGCCTGACGCACCACTCGCGGCTTACTCTATCGTCGATGTCCCGATCGATCCGGAGGGACCCGAACCCCAGGAGCATCCAATAGTGTTCACGCTTCCCGATCTCTACCCGCTTTATTCGGACAATAACGACGATACCGAGATCTTCTTTGAAAACCTGATCGGGTGGGATATCGAAGGGCCGTACAATGAGAATACAACAGTCAAGTGGTGGGAGGGCCACCTCACAGAGCCGCCATCGGCGTGGCAGGTCTGGAGATTCGAGGATGCCGCACTGAATCTCGGGTATAACTTTATCAGATCATCCGAACCCGAATTCAGCCCGGCAGGCTGCAGGCTCATAGTAATGAGTTTCCACAAATCTGGATCGTGCCAGTTCATTCCGGTCACGGAGGATGAAATTGCTGAAATGAAACATTTCATAGCCGGTGGAGGCCTGCTTGGATTCGCGCTCGAAGGTCCGTCATGGTGTTTTCACAACGAATTCGACGCCTTCATGGACCAGATTAATATACCTCTCAGTTACACGGGAACCGACAGTGGCGATCAGGCCACGACAAACGACATAACACCACATACTCTAACCCAGGATGTCTATAGCTGGCATTACTACACATACGGTGATTTCAATCTTGAACATGACGACTGCATCTGTCTGGTAAGGGGAGTTCTTGGACAGAATCTTGTAAATCTTGCTCCGCTTCTGCCGGACTAAAATCTAAATAATTAATCATGACCGTTAAGCAGGCCGATAATTCTGGTCTGCTTTGCTATTACCGCGACCGCCAGCATACGTATGTACGCTCCCCACGCGCGCGCCATTCCGACGACCTTCTTTGAATCAAGTTTTCCTTCTTTTCCCATCTCACTATCCTCCTGATTCAGTTTTCTTCCGGCTGACTAAGCAGCCTTGCTTCCATGCCCTCAAGCGTTGATTCAATGCTTCCAAGCGCTGCCGCGGTGTCGTGAAGTATCGAAAATGCCTCGCGACCCACCGCCGTGACCTCGTCATCGCGCTCAATCATCATCTCGGAAATCTGTTTCTCCCTTGAAATCCATTCCTGCCTTAACACATCGTACCTCGCTGAATGCATCTGCTCCCTGCGCCACCATCCCCATCCAAGCGCGACATTCATCGCGAGGCTTATCGTAATCGCAGCGCACGGGCTTCCGGCAATCGACTCGATTATCTCTACCAATTGCTCTAGCATCTCCAAATCACCTCAGTCATCCGCGTAAAGCCACTTAACTTCCCCGGACATGTACCCGATCTGCAAAACCAGTTTCGGACGTCCCTTAACGACAAAACCGTCCGGTAAATCCAGCCTGAAAGTAAGCCTTCTCGCGCAGTTCGACGGAGTATCGCCCACCCCGTGATACATACCGCTTTCGGTAAGCCCTCCGCCGATCGGCGTGAATTCCGTCTCGGCGTCATCGACAATTCCCGCATCGTCCGGGTCCGTTACTCCGCTCGATTTCACCTTAACCAACTTGCTGTCGACAATATCTCCTGCATACGGATTCGTCGCAGCGACAGATATCCTCACATCTGTGGCGGTCGGTAACGCGGCGTGATCCTTCATGTTCCACAGCCAAACTTCTATCTCGCGACTCGACTCGCCCGACTCGATGATCCCGAAATCAAGCGAACATATACGCTCCCCGTTATCACGGTCGTACGCGAGCATGTAAGGTCCTTTTCTCATCACTTACCTCATTTTTAAATCGGGCTGAAAGCGAAATTGAACTGCTCCGGCGGATATGTCCCCGGGTCCATGTACTCCACATGCTCCACCAGGCTGAACGCATGAGTGTCGAACGGCTGGGTCAGCATGTATTCATCCCCGACCTTAACTCCCGCCGTCGCCGGTGTGGGATCATCCGAATGAAATCTCAGTATCCATGTATTTTCCGGGCATCCGGGCGGTGGATCGTTCGATGTGTAAAACTCGTCTATCACCCTGAACTTTACACCCGTCGCGTCACCCGAAAGCATCTCAAGCGTTCCCGGATTTGTAATGGAACCCCAGTTGATCCCCTCCCAGTCGGTATCCTTTTCGCCGACAAGCCTGTCGGATGATTTCACGAAATCCAGAACACCCATGTAATAGAGGCTTCGTCCCTCGAGCACGCTGAACTTGCGATAACTGTCCTGGCTGACATCATCATCAACCGTGAACCCGCTCATCGATGCCGAAAGCTGCCAGCTTCCCGACGGATATCCCGGTTTCATCAGGTCCACCAGCTCTTCCACAGGCGGGACCTCCGCCCAGCCCGGTCTGCTGACACTCACCGGGTAATTGACTCCCATGTAAAATACGTTGTCCCACCTTCTGTACCCGAATGGCGGCAGATGATCGATCCGTCGCGCCCATCCGAACCAGTAGAGCGGGTCTTCCTCCCCCTGCGCATCCATCCACGCGAACGTCGTGAATCCGGTGTGCCCCGGGGTAAGGTTACAGGTAACCGGTTTGTAGTAATGGCTGTACTGGACCTGTTTCTCGTACTCCCAGTTCTTTACCTTTCCCGTGTAATTCCCCGCGATCCCGGGTATCGAAAGTTCCGCAAGTTCGAGCTTCAGGAAATCCGTACTCGATCCCTCCTCGCGGTAGTGACGCATGTCGATCATCGCTATTATCCCGACGATCCATCCGTACTTCCCGAGCGGATGCAGCCCGATTCGCCCCTGCTCGGGAATCAGGCCGATTATCCTGTTGTCGTGAAGCGGAATTCCACCGACCGGAAACTTGGGATCAGACATAACAGATCCTCTCCTTCCCGAACACATCCGATGTCCGTGCGACTATCATCCAGCTCACCGCGTTACGCGATGCCTTCGCGACCTGCACCGCCTCGCCGATCGCTATCTCTCCGAGCAGCGGATACGGCTTCAG
>Ga0272441_10003945_pt1 | contig 27553 bp, 18 predicted proteins | sample SSMProp6N_FD_193582 | JGI IMG/M metagenome (GOLD analysis project Ga0272441, IMG submission 193582) | Marine sediment archaeal communities from Little Sippewissett salt marsh, Falmouth, MA, United States - SSM-Prop-6N | ecosystem: Environmental > Aquatic > Marine > Wetlands > Sediment ... | reverse complement strand
CAGGGCGAAGCAGAGGTAGCGCTGCTCCATGTTGCGGGGATCGTTCGCGGGATCGCTCTTCGTGAGCCTCATGAGCATCTCGGGAACGGCGGCCTTGGCGGGCTCGCCGATCCCCGCCAGGGCCTCGGCCGCCAGGATGCGCAGCCACAGGTCGTCGGCGCGGAAGGTCTTGAGCAAGGCCGGCACGGCCGACCCGCCGCGCCCGCGCTGCAGCTTGATCGCCTGACAGGCGCCGTATCGCGTGTGGAGGTCCGGGGCGTCCAGCAGGCGGATCAGCCGATCCATCACGTCCTCCTGCCGGCGGCCCAGCGCCATCCCCGCCCGCTCCCGGACGACGGGCGACCAGCTTCCCAGGCGGGCCAGGAGCTGCTCGGTGCTCAACCGGTCGTAGAAGCGGTTGCGGTCCTTGTTGCTCCAGCCCCGGCCGTCGTCGATCAGGCCCTTCGCGGTCGACGCGTCCACGGGCGGGATGCAGCGGGTACGCTTGCCCGTCAGGTGGAGCGTTCGAAGCGGCATGGCGTAGGCCAGGAGATAGGCCCCGGTGCAGTCCCAGCCCGGATACTTGTCCTTCCTCAGTGCCGGCGGGCCCTGGTGGACGAACGTCCCGTCCCAGCGGCGGGCCAGATCGTAGTACCACGCCCCGAACTCCTTCATCCACGCCCCGGTGGCGTGCGGGCCCGACTGCGCCACGCCGGGCAGCGACCACAGCATGTTGAAGAAGTTGCCCGTGTGCCCCGTGTCCCGCTCGGGGCCGTGGGAGGCGACGCACATCCGCGAGAAGTACCGGGTGCCTTCGGCATGGCCGAGCAGGTTGAACATCAGCGCGGCGATGCCGTTCTTGCCGTTGTCCTCGTGCGTCTGGATCCAGGGGCGGTGGTCGCCGTAGGGGATGCTGCCCTTGCCGATGTAGAACCGGATCAGGCGGAGGCTCCTCTCGATGGCCCGGTCCAGCCGGGGACTCTTGACCCCCGCTCGACGGGCCAGGATCAGCGACGTCGTCAGCGGCAGGCCCGGGGCGTTCATCATCCCGTAGCCGCCGAGCCGCCCGTCGGGGTTCGCGAAGCGGTGGCCCCAGGAACCGACAATGCTCTGCCCGTCCGCAGCCTCCAACGCCAGACGCCGCAGGCCCGGCAGGACCGACTCGTCCCCCGTCGCCATCGCATACTCCGACAGCAGCATGATGACGAAGCCGTAATACCACGTCTGGAAGCTCTCGGCCGAGTACCCCGCCGCCCAGTGGGCTTCCTTCTTCACCAGCGGGAGATACTCGCCCTTGCCGCTGGCCAGCAGCGCCAGGGCATTCAGGCTGCGCGGGATCGGGTTGGGCCGATAGGACGGGTCCGCGACCCGTTTCGCCAGCGCCTTGCAGCCCTGCTCGAGGATGCGCTTCGACTTCGGGCAGTCGTACGGAGCGGTCGGGCTGTACGTGCCGAGGACGGGCAGCTTCACGACGACCGTCTCCGTCTTGCCGCCCCGCCAGCGGACCAGCGACAGGGCCCCTCGGCCGGCCTCCGTCTCGGCCTCGGTGAGCGCCTTGCCCATCTCCGTGCGCGGGTCGTAGGAAAACGGCTTGCCGCCGACGCCCAGGATCACGTCGCCGACGGCGAGAACCCCGTCGGCCGGGGAACCCCCGTCCACCTTCGTGACGTAGATCTGCCGCGCGTCGGCGGTTACCAGCTTGTCGCTATACATCCACCCGCGGGCCCCGGTGGCCCCGAGCGCCCAGTCGTGGTTCGCGCCGTCGGGGATCGGATCGCCCCGGGTGAAGTCCGGCCTCTCCGCCCCGGACGCCACGCCGGGCCAGACGAGCAACGCCGCGAATGCCACGAAGAGGATCCCAACGAACCGACGGATGCTGGTGCTCATGATGATGTCGCTCCTGAACAGGGGTTTTCCACACAAACTGCGAATCGGGGCCATCGTCGGGCCTTTCCGTTGATTCTGCCAGGGCCCCGGCGTTGGGTAAACGTGTTTGGCCCGGATTTCCTGGGATCGCCTCCGAGGTGTGAACCTCATCGGCGTTCCTGGCGCTCGGAGGGGGATCGCCAGACCGCGGTCGAGCCCAACGGCTGGACCGAATCGTGCGTTTCGGACAATTTGAGCACCTGCCCCGGCTTGGTGCTCACAGTCACCAGCCCGGTCGGATCGATGACGGCTCTCTTCCCGTTGACGTACAGGGCCTTCCACGGGCTGAGGATCTGGAGCTGTTTGTGGGCGACGCTGCCGATCGTGGCGGACGCCACTCGTCCGTCTTTGAACTCCGCCGACACGATGAACCCGCCCTGCGCTCGCAGGCCGGCGAATGCCGCATCCTTGTCCTTTGGCCAGCACGGGAACAAGCGGATCCTGTTTCCCACGCTCTGCAGCAGGAACTCGTTGATGAGGCCGGCAATGCCGATCATCTCTCCCATGTAGGTTCCGTGTCCGTGGCCGGCCCACACAAAGAGGCCGTTGGGCAACTCGCGGGAGGCGAACCAGCGTTTCGCCTCGGTGAGCCCTTCGGGCATGGACAGACGGGCCCTCGCGATGTTGAACATGACATGGGCGTTCGCGTTGCGGAAGCGCGTCGCCTTGATGGTGTTCCTGAACCGTGTTTTCTCCGCCTCCGAGGAGAACCACGTCACCTGGTCGCAGGGAAACACGGGGGCTGCGGGCACGGTGATGTTGTGTTCCTTGATATAGCCGCCGCCTTGGGAATCCACGACGATCTCTGCCCCCTCGTGGGTCATGGTGGGATAGTCGCCCAGCAGCTTCTGATACTTTCGGCACAACGCGACGAGTTCGGTGTCCGCTTTCAGTGTGGTCGCCGCCTCGATCAGGGCGTCGAAAGTGTAGTGGGCATAGGCGATATCGAAGGGGCAGTTGAAAATGCCCATCGGCGGATGCTCCGGGCTGAAGGACGGCCCCAGGAGGATCTTGCCTTTGCCGTCCGTTTTACACCTGGCCATGAACGACACGTAGAACGTCGCGGTCTCCTTCAGGAACGGGTAGATTTTCTCCTTCATGTACTCGACGTCTTGATCGCACAGGTACTTCTGCCACATGCTTTGGAACGTCATCGCCTGAAGACCGATAGTCAGCCCCCACGGGTTCATGGACATCTGGCGTTTGTTCTTGCTCTTGCATTTCGCGGGGTCCGGCTCGTGCAGGAACGAGGAGATGGGGACGTGCAAGCCGTCGAGGTCGTACGTTACGCGCGCCAGGAACTTATACCTCGGGATCATGCGGTGGTTGTAGGCGATCCACGGATCGGCCAGCTCGGGGTGATTCGCCGCCGGCAGGGGCCAGAAGGCCTGCCATGTGTTGTAGTTGTGGTGATAGTCCGCATGCCACGGCGTCTTGTCGGTCGCCAGCGGCGGCATGATCCCCACCGGCGCGGCGCCGGGCCTGCACACGGTCCCGGCGAAGTACAGCATGCGATACCACCAGCGCTGCAACTCCTTATCCTCCAGCCGCACGCCGCTTCGGGACCAATACTCCCGCCAGCGGGCCTCGTGGGCGGCGATGAGCGCATCGGTCGGCTCGGCGATCGTGTCCTTGGCCAGCGCGATGGCGCGCTGGAGAACGTCGCCGCCGTCGATGTCGAAAGAGGTGACCAGCGACACGGCCGTCAGGTCGCCCTTGGCGGCGACGGCGAGGGCGTAGTCCATCCCCTCGTAGTCGATGTCGCCGGGCAGCTGCATCCGTAGCCAGGACACGCCGTCGGTGGTCCCCCGCTTTGCGTCCGGCAGCGTCGTGGCCTTGATTTCCTCCAGGGCCACGGCATTCGGGCCCTTGACCAGAAGGACGTTCCTGTCGTGCAGAACGCGAAGCGTCGTGTTGGCCGGTCCCGTGGACTTGATCGTAACGGCGGCCTTTTGGAGGTCCAGGTGGCCGGTCATCGACGCCGGGGCCGGCCCGAGACGTAGCGCCGCCGCACAGCGGGGCTGCGGATAGCGAAGCGAGTAGCTTGGCGGCGCCTTCACAGGACCGGTGATCTCGTGCGTCACGATATCCACGTGGGGCAGTTCGCCATCCTTCGACGTGTCCACCCGCGCATCCCAGATGTCATTCTTCGTGATGCGCATGAACAACTCGCCGTTCTTGGCCCACACGATCCCGTAGAGGTCGCCGTTGCCGAGGAGGAGGCTCTCGCGATAGGCGTCCTGCATCTTGGACAGTGTGACACTGGCTTGCTGCAACGAGGCCTGGAACGGAATCCTGTCCTGGGCCGAGATCGTTCTGCTGCCCAGAGCGCTCAGCAGGACGGCCGATACGCCCACGATCAGTTCACGTGATGTCATCTGTGCTTCCTGTTGGGTATACCACCTGACGTGTGTCGTGTTCCGCGGCCTTGCTGGTGCGACGCGTTTGGGCGATCGGCTTGAATCGATGGAACTGCGTGTGAAGCCGCCACCAGACTTCGTACGCTCGGCCGGGCTTCTCCTCCACATCGATGGTTTCGGCCTGCTTCAGGAGCGTCTCTCCGTGCTTCTTGACCTCGGCCAGGAATTCGGCCGCCCTATCGCCTCTTAACTCCGGCAGGTGGCTGGTCGCCAGAAGGTAATCGCCGCGACGGACCTGTTCTGAGACGGCGGCGCGACCGTCTTGCGGACACCCTCAGACCGCTTCCCGTTGCGGCTGCCTTTCGTCATAGGAGCGATGGTACTCGATGCTGCGGGAACGTGCCTCTGGAAAGCCGCGTCCGCGGCTGCGTACCGGGCGACAGGCCGAGCGAACGGCTCGGCCGGATCACCCCAGCCGATCGCACGATGGGTGCACCCCCAGGAGAACCGGGCCGCTGCATCGGTCACCGCTTGCCGGCCATGCCGCCCCGAGTGGGTCAGCGCGGGGACCGTATGGCGCAGGGTGACGGTTCCGGCCGGGAGCGGCAGGCTGGCGGCGACCTGGGGACACGGGGGGACGTGTGCGTCGGGGCGTCGACGCCCGGGAATCTCGGGCGACGTCCAGCGGAAGGAAGCTAGGCAGGAGTCCGTCAGACGATTCCCCTTGATCTGCGAGGCAAGACACGACGTTTCCGATGGGCGCCGGGGAACCTTGCGCTTGCGCCTTGATTTCCATGCGGCCGATAGGGATGCTACGAGGCGACCTTACGAGGATAATGCGACAGCCATGAGCGAGACGTTTTACGTAACGACGCCGATCTACTACGTCAACGACGTGCCGCACATCGGGCATTCGTATACGACGATTGCGGCCGACGTTCTGGCGCGCTACCACCGCGCCGCCGGGCGGGACGTCCGCTTTCTGACCGGCACGGACGAGCACGGCATCAAGATCGTCAAGGCCGCGGGCTAGAAGGGCAAGACGCCCCAGCAGCTCGCCGACGAGGTCGTCGTCCACTTCCAGCAGCTCTGGGCGGACCTGAACATCTCCAACGACGATTTCATCCGCACCAGCGCGCCGCGGCACGAGAAGCGCGTCCAGGCGCTCGTGCAGCGGCTGGTCGACGCCGACGAGATCTACCTCGGCAAGTACGAGGGGTGGTACGACGAGGGTCAGGAGGAGTTCGTCACCGAATCGACCGCTCGGGAGAACGAGTACAAGAGCGCGATCAACGGCCGCCCGCTCGTGCGGTACAGCGAGCCGAGCTACTTTTTCCGCCTCGCCAAGTGGGTGCCGGCGCTGATCGAGCACATCGAGGGCGATCCGGGCTTCGTCCAGCCCGTCGCCCGCCGCAACGAGGTGCTCAGCAAGCTGCACCAGGGCGTGGAAGACCTGAGCATTTCCCGCCAGCAGGAGCGCCTGGGCAACTGGGGCGTGCCCCTTCCGCACGATCCGACGCACTCGGTCTACGTCTGGATCGACGCGCTGAGCAACTACTACACCGCGCTGGGTCTGCCGGAGATCGGCGACGGGCGCGACGGCGAGGCGAAGCAGTACTGGCCCGCCGACGTGCACTTGATCGGCAAGGACATTCTCTGGTTCCACGCGGTGTACTGGCCGTGCATGCTGATGGCCCTCGACCTGCCGCTGCCGAAGTGCGTCTTCGCGCACGGGTGGTGGACGTCGGAGGGCAAGAAGATGTCCAAGAGCCTGGGCAACTTCATCTCGCGCGAGCAGATCGCGGAGATCTGCCGGGAGTACTCCCGCGACGTCTACCGGTACTTCCTCCTGCGGGCCGTGGCGTTCGGCGCCGACGGGGACTTCTCGCAGGACGCGTTCCGAACGCGGTACAACACCGAGTTGGCCAACGGCGTGGGCAACCTGCTCAGCCGGACCACGAACATGATCGCGCGGTACTTCGACGGGCGGGTGCCCGAGGCGGTCGAGGCCGTGCCGGAGGCTGAGCCGGTTCGCAGCGCGGCGGCGGCCCTGATCGACACGGCCTCGGAAGCCATGGCGGCGTGCCGATTCGACCGGTACCTGGAAGCCGTCGGCGCGCTGGTCACGGCGACGGACCGGTTCATTGACGAGACCGAGCCCTTCCGGCTGGCCAAGGACGAGGCGGCGCGTCCCCGGCTGGCGACGATCCTGTATACTTGTGCGGAGGCCGTGCGGCTGGTCCTGTTGTACCTCCGGCCCGTCATGCCCGAGGCGGCCGGCGCGGGCCTGGACCGCCTGGGCATCGCGGCCGGGGACGAGCCCCTGGCCGCCGCCGGCCAGTGGGGCGTCCTGCCGCCCGGGTCGCCAACGGAGAAAGGCAAGCCGCTGTTCCCTCGAAAGACGTGATGCAAGAGAAGCCCGACAAGTCCATGGAAGAGGTCATTCAGGCCGATGGGCGATACCCGCCCGAGGCCTTTGCGTTTCTGCACGACGGGTTGAACCGGGCGGTGCAGAGCGTGCACGGCGAGGAGACCGGCGAGGCCGGCGAGTCGGGGCAGCGCCACGTCAGCGGGGCGCAGCTCTGCATGGCGCTGCGCGACCTGGCCGTCGAGCGCTGGGGCATGCTCGCGCACGTCGTGCTGGACAAGTGGAACGTCCGCGAGACACTGGACTTCGGCAACATGGTCTACCTGCTGGTGGACAACGGCTTCATGCGGAAGACCGACGAGGACAGCCTCGAGGACTTCCGGGATGTGTTCGACTTCGGGCAGGCCTTCCGCGGTTACGATACGTTCGAGCTGAAGGAATGAGCAAGCGCAGGGCCAAGCCAAGGCAATCCGACCCGCCGCGCAAGCCGAAGCCGGACCTGCCTCCGCCCGTCAACGTGGTCGACGGCATCCCCGATCGCGCGGAGCACGCCCCGCTGTGGAAGTACCTCGCGGTCGCCGGCGTGTTCCTGGCCTGGCTGGCGTTCCTGGTCTATTGCGCCGCGGCGGGCAACCTGTGACCCGAACCGGCAAACACCCGTCGCGGTCCGGCCGAGTCCGAGTCCGGGCCTGCGTCGGGGTCCACCCAAGCGATGGACCGTCGCCGACCTGGGAGCGGCGGCGGGAGGAGTTGGCCATGCGTACACGGACACGGATGTCGATCCTCCCCGCGATGGTGCTGGCGATGTTGGCCCTCGTTGCCGGCTGCGAGCAGGAGGAAATCACCCTTTCCGGCGGTGGGATCCCGCCGAACGCCCCGCGAAGGATGCGACTCGACGAGGCCGCCAGCCGCCTGCGACTCCAGGTGGCCCACCGCAGCCGGACCAGCGCGACCCTCCGCGACACGATCAACACGGTGGTACTCTACTGCGACCCGCTGGGCGAGGTGTACCTCAATGGCCGGGCCCTGGCCGACAGCGGCGGCATCGAGGCGGCGGGGGACACGTTCCTCGTGCCCGTCCCGCTGGTCTCCCGGATCTGCGCGAGGCTTGTCCCGGCCGACCTTCCCGTGACCGTGGCCCCGTCCCTGCCGGCGCCGCCCCCGCCTCCGATCGAGCGCGAGTGCGCGATCGGGAAGGCCGTCCTCGACCCCGGGCACGGGGGTAAGGACCCGGGCGCGACCAGCACGATGGGGTCCCACGAGAAGAACATCGTGCTGACCGTCTCGAAGCTGGCCGCCTTGGCGCTGGAGGCCCGCGGCGCCGAGGTCCGCCTGACGCGTTCCAACGACCGCTTCCTGGAGTTGGAGGACCGCCCGGCCGTGGCAAACCGCTGGAAGGCCGACGCCTTCGTGAGCCTCCACGCCGACGCGGCCCCAAACCGCTCCGCCAGCGGGTTCACCGTGTACGTATCTCGCTCCGCAGACCGCGCGTCGCTTGCGCTGGCCAAGGCGCTGGTACGGCGCCTCGCCGCGACGGGCGCCAGCAGTCGGGGCATCCGCCGCGCGGACTTCCGCGTCCTGGTCCACTCGGCCCGGCCGGCGGCGCTCGTGGAGCTGGGCTACCTCTCCAACCGATACGAGGCCGCCCGGCTGGGGAAGCGGAGCTGCCAGCAGCGGCTGGCTTCGGCGGTTGCGGGCGGCATCGCGGATTTCATGCAAGGGAAGTGACTCGCGCTACGGCCGAGGGGTGTCTTGCCTGCAAGGGCTTGCCGCACAGGCCGTTAGTCACGTCGTTACGCCCCGAGTTCCCACCTGCCCCGGGCGCCCAGCGCTCTGGGCTCTCCTCTGCGCCGCTTCGGTAGTTTGCCTGCCGTCGAATCCGAATCGTACGGTTCAGGCGTTTGTGGAGGTCCCGGATGGTTACTTACCGTATCCGTTACAGGAAGCCGCACGGCAAGGGCGACGGCGAGGTGGTGGTGGAGGCCGCCAGCCCGACCGAGGCCATGGTGAAGTTCGAGAATGCCTGGGACGGCGGCGGCAGTGGCCGCTTACTGGACGTCGTCACCAGCGTACGAGCCGAAGACGATTTCTACTGCGCGAAGCCGGGGGCGTAGAGCAGGACGCCCCTCGGCTCGCCCGATGCCTCCCTGCACGGGCCGGCGCCCGCCCCGCACCGGGGTGCGCGCCGGCCCGTCGTGCGCGGAGAACATGGTGCGCCGGACGGCGGTTCCCGGCCCTGGCGCCCGGCGATGTACTCTCAGCCCGTAAGGACGCGCCGCAGCGTGTCCTGCCCGCATCGTTCCTGCGAGCCCCGCCAAGACCGGTGTCTATCCTCCACGTCTCGTAGGTTCAGGAAGGCCAGGTCTCCCCGGCCGGGGCCGAGCCGCCTTGGGGCGAGGAAGACCCACAACTCGTCGGCCAGGCCCGCGTCGAGCACGCCTCGCAGCACGATCGCTCCGCCTTCGATCAGCAGGCGCGTCCACTGGCGACGGCCCAGTTCGTCCAGCAGCGCCGGCACGGCCACGCCTCGCCCGTTCTCGCCGGCTGGGAGAGCCAGCACTTCCACGCCCGCGCGGCGAAGCGTCTCGGCCGCCGCGGGCCGGGCGGCCAGGGCCTGCTTCGTCGTCGCCACGATCACCGGCTGGGCGGCATCGGCCGAGCGGACGAGCCGGCAGTCCGCCGGCGTGCGGAGACGCCCGTCCAGGACCACGCGGACCGGCTGCCTGCCGACGCCGCTGCGGTTGGTCAGCAGGGGGTCGTCGGCCAGCAGCGTCCCCGAGCCCACGCAGATCCCGTCGCAGAGGCCGCGCAGCTCGTGGGCCCGCCGCCGCGATGCCTCGCACGAGATCCACCGGCCCTCGCCGGGCGGCAGGGCGAGGTAGCCGTCGGCCGTCTGGGCCCATTTGCCGATCACCCAGGGCCGGGCCCGCGTCCGCAGTTTGATGTACGGCGCGAGCAGGGCCCGGGCCTCGGCCTCGCAGGTGCCGACCTCGACCGCCACGCCCGCCTCTCGCAGCCGTGCAATGCCCCGCCCGGCCACCCGCTCGTCCGGGTCCACGATCGCCACGACCACCCGGGCGATGCCCGCATCGAGGATCGCCTCGGTGCACGGCGGCGTCTTGCCGTGATGGCAGCAGGGCTCGAGCGTGACGTACATCGTCGCGCCCGCCACGTCGCGCCCCAGCCGTCGCGCCGCCGCCAACGCCTCCCGCTCGGCGTGCGGCCCGCCGAACCGCCCATGCCACCCGGCCGCGACGTCCTCGCCCCCGCGGACGATCACCGCGCCCACCGGCGGGTTGGGCTCGACGCGGCCCTGCCCCCGCGCCGCCAACTCCAGGGCGCGGCGCATGATGTGTTCCTTGGTTTCCGCCATCGCGATGATTATAGAGGAAGCCTTCCGCGTTCAGCTATCCGCTGTCTGCGTACGGCCGGAGCGGACACGGCAGCACGGCGCGGCGCCTGTGCTCCAAGCGGACAGCCGATCGCGACAAACTGAGAGTTCTCGGCATGTTCCTTCGCATCCTCATTCTGGTCTTCGGCGTGTACTGCGGCTCGACGGCGGTGATCATGATCAAGGCCAAGCCGCCGACACTCGACCCGGTCCTGCTGGCGTCGCTGCGGTTGTACGTGGCCGCCGTCGCCCTCGCGCCGCTCGCCGTGCGGGACCTCCGCCGCCATCCGGGCCGGTTCACCCGCCGCCACCTGCTGGCAACGCTCGCGCCGGGGCTGCTGCTGGCGGGGCACTTCACGTCGTGGATCATCGGCGCGAACATGACCCAGGCCGTCAACGCCAGCCTCATCGTCAACATGGTGCCCCTGGCCATGCCGCTGTTTCTGTTCCTGCTGCTCCGCGAGCGGGTCACCCGCGGGGAGGCCCTCGCCACGGCCGTTGCCGTCGCCGGCGTGGCCGTCCTGGCCGCCAACGACTTCGACACCCGCCCCGAGCACTTCGCCGGTGACCTCGTCTGCTTCGGCTCGATGCTGCTGTACGCCTTCTATCTCGCCTTCGGGCGGCGGAACCGGCACTTCCCCACCATCTGCCTGTACCTCGTCCCGCTCTACTTCGTCGCCGGGACGTTTTGTCTCATCGCGGCCGCGATCCGCGTCAACCCCTTCCGCGCCTACTCGCTCCGCGAGGTCCTGATCATTCTCGGTCTGGGCCTGGTTCCCACCGTGCTGGGCCATGGCCTGGTGAACTACTCGATGCGGCACTTTCGGGGCCAGCTCGTCAGCGTGTTCAACCTCGGGCAGTTCGTCTTCGCGGGCGTCATGGCGTACTTCATCTACACGGAGGTCCCTCGCTGGGCCCTCTACGTCGCCGCCGGCCTGGTCGTCTCCGGTGTGATCCTCGCCCTGCGCAGCCATGTCGAGAACGCGAGGCCGAGCCCGGCCCCGCCGACCTGCTCGCCCGCCGATGACTGAGCCCGCCGGGCCATCGGCAAGTCGGTTCAGCACCGATCGGCCCGAGCGGGGTTCCAAAGGTCGGTGAGCATTTCCAGGCTGCGGGAGGTAGAGGCGATGGTCGAGCAGACAGGGAAGATGACGCGTCGAGGTTTTTTGGCCACGGCGGCCACGGCGGCCACGGCGGGCGCGGCGGCGACGATCGTGCCGCGGCACGTCTTGGGCGGGCCGGGCAAGGCGCCGCCCAGCGACGTCGTCACGGCGGGGTTGATCGGCTGCGGCGGGCAGGGGGGGGAGGACCTGCGGACCTATATCGACGCCCGGGGGGGGCAGTACAAGGTCTACGCCGCCTGCGACGTGGACTACAACCGCCTGAACCGCGCGAAGAAGAAGTTCGGCGCGCAGTGTGACCTGTATACCGACTGGCGGCGCGTGATTGAGCGGAAAGACCTGGACGTCATCAGCATCGCCACGCCGCCGCACTGGCACGCGCTGATGGCCGTCGCCGCCGCCCAGGCGGGCAAGGACATCCTCTGCGAGAAGCCGATGACCCGCTTCATCGCCGAGGGCCGGGCCGTCGTGAAGGCTGTCCAGCGCTACGGGCGGATGTTCCAGATTGGCACGGGCGGGCGGTTCGGGGCCTACAAGAGTCCCCTGAGCCGGTCGATCCACAAGATCATGCGCAGCGGCCTGCTGAAGAAGTGCGAGGGCGTGTGGATCAAGAAGGGCGGGTTCCCCGTCCAGCGGTACTGCGGGAAGGTCAACCTCCAGCCCCAGCCCGTTCCAGAGCACCTCGACTGGGACATGTACTGCGGCCCGTCGCCCCTGCGGCCGTACAACCCCCACCGCTTCGGCTGGAGCCACCGCTACTACTGGGACTACGAGGGCGGGGGCCTGGCGGACTTCGCCCAGCACCACATGGACCCGTTCCAGTGGATCTACGGCAAGGACGACACGAGCCCGGTCGAGGTGGAGGCCCTCGCCGCCCCGGCCCATCCGGAGGCCTGCGGCGTCTGGGCCTGGGTGGAGCTGAAGTACGCCGACGGGCTGACGCTCGTGCTGGACGGCGACAAGTGGGGCCCGCGCTACGACCGCAAGCCCGCCCGTCACGTCCGGGAGACCGACCTCGACGAGGCCGGCCGGGAGAAGCTCAAGGCCCTGCCCGACCCCGAGCCGCTGCGGACGTTCGTGGAGGCGGTCAAGACCCGCAAGAAGGCCGGCGGCCACGAGGAGGCCGCCCACCGGGCGATCACCATCGCCCACCTGGCCAATATCGCCATCCGCACCGGCCGGAAGATCCGCTACGACCCCGTCACCGAGCAGATCGTCGGCGACGAGGCCGCAAACCGCCTGGTCAACCAGCCGATGCGCGAGCCGTGGCACATCTGACGACGGAAGACAAATCTCAAATCCCGAATTCCAAATCTCAAACAAACGCCAAATGACAAGCACAAAGGACCAAACCCGGAGGACCGCCCCGGTGCCCCGTTTGGAGCTTGTATCCTGGTCCTTGTTTGACGTTTGCCGCTTGCGATTTGGAGCTCGGATCGTGAGGACACTACCATGGCATCCAACCAGGACATACAGGCCCTCGTCCATCGCATCCCCGACCCCAACAAGGGCGGGACGTATGCGGACCTGACCGAGCAGAGCGCGAAGCAAATCGATCAGGTCGTCGCCCAACTGCGAGCCGGCGGGGCCGAGAGCGTTCTCGGCGTGATCGACCTGCTTGTCGAACCGGGCAAGGGCGACGACATCAAGCCGCACTTCGCCCTGCATGTGCTGGCCGTCCGCGTCAGCGCGCCGGGCAACGAGAAGGACCGCGCGGTGTTCGCCAGGACCCTCGCCGCCCAGCTCGCCGCCGACCGGCCCCCGGCCGTGAAGTCCTACCTCATCGAGCAGCTCCAGGTCGCGGGCGGCAAGGAGGCCTTGGCGGCGCTCGGCAAGGTGCTGCGGGATCCGGTGCTGTGCGACACGGCCGCTCGCGCGCTGGCCGCCATCGGCGACGGCGCGGCCGAGCAACTCCTCGCCGCCCTGCCGGACGTTCAGGGCGCGAGCCACTTGAGTGTTTTGAAGAAGCTGGCCTTCCTGCGCGTGAAGGCCGCCGCCGGGGCGTTCCGAAAGGCCCTGGCCGACCGCGACGCGGACGTGCGGATCGCCGCCGGGTGGGGCCTTGCCCGCCTCGCCGACGCCTCCGCCGCCGACGCGATGCTGAAGGCCGCCGACGCCCACCAGGGCTGGGAACGCATCAACCTGACCGACGCCTGCATGTCCCTTGCCGAGGCCCTCGTGTCGGCCAGGGAGAAGGCCACCGCGGCCCGCATCTACAAGCACCTGGCCGAGACGCGAGGCGACGCCGCAGAGAAGCACGTCCGCCGGGCGGCGAAGGACGCGTTGGCTGCCATCCAGTAGCGGCCAGGTTGTCTCCGCCCCGGGCAGCGGCTTTGACAACGGGCTCGTTCCAGACTCCGCCACGGAGAAATGACCATGCGCTCGAGTGTGCCTCTTGCGGCTGCGAGTTTGTGCCTGGTGATGGGCTCGCGTGCGTTGGCGGGCGAGCTTGCGGCCGGGCCGGAGGTCCGCGGAACCGACGCGGGGCTGCGGGTGGCGTTTACCGTCTCGGGGCGGACAGATGTGGAAGTGGCGGTGCTGAACGCGGCGGGGGAGGTGGTTCGGCACCTGGCGGCGGGCGTGCTGGGCGGGGAGAAGGCCCCGCCGGCGCCGCTGAAGCCCGGGCCCGGACAGGAATGCGTCTGGGACGGCCGGGACGATTTCGGCAAGCGGGCCGGGGGCGGGCCGTTCCGCGTCCGCGTGCGGACGGGCCTGGGGGCGCGGTTCAGCCGCTTCCTCGGCGGGGACGACCCGTACTCGTTCGGCGAGATCGTCTCGCTGGCCGTCGACGAGGGGGGCAGCCTCTACGCCGTGGGCTTCCGCGGCACGCTGAACCTGGACTGCATGACGCTCCGCAAGTTCGACCCCGAAGGCCGCTATCTGCGGACGATCATGCCGTTCCCCGCCGACCTCCCGCCGGGCGCGATGAAGGACCTCGCCCGCTGGAGCGAACGGCGAGAGGCCTTCCTGCCGTGCTGCCTGCGGACGATCAACCCGGCGTTCTACCCGGGCATCAGCGGGCGGGGCGGCTCGGCGCTGCGGCTGGTGTCGGCGTCGGCGAAGACCGGCCTGCTGCTGACCAACGGCGAGACGCTTTACCGGCTGGACCCCCGCGGGGCCGTGCCCGGTGAGCAGTTCGCAGTGCGGGATCTCTGGCCGGAAGACGGGCGGATCAAGAACTCGGGCCACGGCCCCGTGTCCATGGCGGCCTCGCCGGACGGCAAGGTCCTGTACCTGTGCGGGCCGTTCTCCTCGAAGACCCGGTACGGCCACAAGTACGACCGCCGCTTCCCGCCCGGGCGCATCTACCGGATGCCGCTCGACGGGACCGGGCGGATGGCGGAGTTTGTCACGATCGACGTCGCCCACGACGAGGGCCAGGGCGGGGCGTGGTTCAAGGAACTGGGGCTGATCCGCCCCGGCTACTGGGAGTACCGTCCGCGCGGGCCGCTGCACGGCCTGGCGGTGGGCCCGGCGGGGCGCGTGTACGTCGCGGACCGGGAGCATCACCGGATCGTGGCGTTTACCCCGGCCGGCAAGGAGGTCGGCTGCGTCCCCGTCCAATGCCCCGACCAGATCGCCCTGCACCCGCGAACGGGGGTGCTGTACGTCCTCCAGCGGGCACGGGTCCAGCCGCGGGCGTGGATGGTGCGGCTGGTGCGCTTCGACCGGCTGGGTGAGGGCGTCCAGCCGTCGGCGAGCTATGACCTGTCCGGACCGGGCGGGGTGGTGCAGATGGCCCTCTCGGCGGACGAGAAGGGCACGACGATCTGGCTGTCGGGCACGGGGAAGGCGCGGCTGCTGGCGCTGGCGGACCGGGGCGACGCGTTCGAGCCGGTCGGGACGCACTTCACACCCCGGCCCGACCCGATGGCGACGTGGACGCGGCTGGCCGTGGACTACGCCCGCGACGAGGTCTACTGCAATGACGGCGCGGTGGACACGCGGCGCTACGAGGGCGAGACGGGCGAGTGCACGCGCCTGGTGAAGGACGGAAAGCCGGTGCACGTCGCCGACCTCGCCGTCGGACCCGACGGCCTGCTGTACGCCCGGCTGTACGTCGGCGAGCATCGCCCGGGCGGGGGGTTCAGCGGCCCGCTCTGGCGGCTGAACCGCGACCTGTCCCCCGCGCCGTACGCCCAGACGGGCACGCACGTGCTGAGCGGCTACATCTACGGCCGCTACGGCCACGGCTACGCCGATCGCGGCATCGGCGTCGGTCCCGACGGGACCGTGTTTGTCTCCTGGATGTACCGGTGGGCGAAGTATTGGCTGACGGCGTTCGGCCCGGACGGGCGGCCCGCGGGCGGCAGCTACATGACGGGCATGGTCGATCCCGCCCACGTGGACAAGGGCATGCCGAAGTCGCTGAACAGCGCGGTGATTGGCCCGCTGCCGGCGGGAAACGGCGGGGTGCGCGTGGACCTGAAGGGCAACGTCTACGTGGGGCTGTGGGCCTGGCCCGAGGGCGTGGCCGTCCCGGCCGAGTACCGGACGGACTCGGCCTTCCTCTGCGGGACGGGCAGCGTCTTCCGGTTCTCGCCCGGCGGGGGGCTGCTGGCCTCCCAGAGATGGGGCGGCATGGAGCGGGTACAGCGCACGCCGGATGCGGCGGGCATCGAGGTTCGCTCCGGCGCGCGGGAGCGCGTTCGGCCGCCGAAGTACGAGCCGAACGTCTACCGCGGCTTCGTTCAGGGCGCGACGGCGGCCTACCCGGGCCTCGCCCCGTTCAGCCACGCCAGCTACGGGAGCAACACGTGCTGCGTATGCCGCTCGCCCCGGTTCGACGTGGACCGGTACGGGCGGCTGTACGTACCCAACGCCTTTACCCAGTCCGTACGGGTGTTCGACAACGCGGGCAACCTCATCTGCGAGATCGGGCGGTACGGGAACTTCGACTCGCGGTACGTCAACCCCAACCTGCCCGCCGGCAGGGCGGGCCGGCCCACGGTCGCCGCACCGGGCATCCCCCTGGCCTGGCCCACGGCTGCGGGTGTCAGCGAAGGCCACCTCTACGTCTGCGACGCCTACAACCATCGCGCGGTCCGCGCGAAGCTCACCTACGCGGCGGCGAAGGTGGCCACGGCGAAGTAGGTCCGGGCGGCACGCGCCTCGCTTACCGGGCGCTCGCGGCGCAGTCGTCGGGCAGGGGCGCGTCGGTCACCATGTCCATCCGCGGACGCTGGCGGAGAAGCTCGGCGATCGGCTCGAAGGTCTTGAGGATCGCCTGGTAGTCGGGGTCGTCCGTGCCAGCGAAGATCGCCTTCCCGCACGCCTCCGTGCCCCCGGAGGACTTCGCCAGCGGGGCCAGCAGGAAGCGGTTGTTCTGCGGGTTCGTCACGCGGACCCACGGCCTGCGGGGGATGCCCGCCCGGCCGCGTACCGGCTTGTGGCAGGACGCGCACCGCCGCGCGGCCACGTCGTTGAGGACCTTCTCCAGGTCCGGCGGGAGCATCTGCCGGCAGCCCTTGCGCTCGTAGTGGTTGGAGACGCTCGTGCCGTAGTACGGCACGTTCAGGTCGATCCACGCGAAGATGCCGCGTTGTTCGGCATCGCTGAGCCGGACCCGCGGGCGGCCGTCTTTGTCCCGGTGGCCGGTGAAGACCACCTCCGCGAGCTTGCTGGCGGGCGAGCCCCAGTGTCTCGGCTCGATCTGCAGGATGTTCGCCTCCCGCCCGTTATAGGTGGGAATCCACTTGGTGTAGGGGTTGTCCCCGGGGTTGCCCTCGCGCGCGAGGTGCTCGTAGGAGACGTTGAAGAAGTCCGTCAGGTCGCCGGCGAGGTCCAGCCCAGCGGGCGGGTCGGGGGCGTGGTGGCAGCGGATACAGTGCTTGTCCAGGACGGGCTGGACGACGCGGGGATAGCTGAAACCCACCGCGCCCCATTCCGGCGGGGTCAGGGCCTGTGGCTCGCGCGAGAAGGCCGAGGGGTGCTCGCGCCCGTGGGCGTTCTGTGTCCGGGGCTCGTGGCAGCCGACACAGCCCTGCGTCTCGCCGGGCATGAGGTGCGTGAAGCTCCGCATGCGCTGCATGCCGCGCCCGTGGGCGTCGAGGGCGATGAAGTAGACCGGCACGCCCGCGGGGACCTGGAACGCCGCCGACCCGTCGTCGGCGACGTCGGCATAGCCCCAGACCTTCTTCGGCGCGTAGGTCGCCCCGCAGGAGACCACCGGGAACTGGAAGCCGAACGCACGGTATCGCGTCTGGGCGAGGCGGCTCTTCTCGATCTCCTGCACGACAGCGACCTGCGTGACCTCGCCGGGCTTCACGTCCGGGGCGAGGCCGTTGTTGACGTCCTGGAGGTACACCGTCGCCCACGCGCCCGCGTCGTCCGGCAGGGCGGAGGGGCGGACGGGCGGCCGGGGGCGCGGGCGGACCGGCTGAGCGCTGTAGAAGCCCATGCCGTCGCGCGGCGGGAGCACGGTGGCCTGCTTCGTTCCGGCGTAGTCCCGCAGGAGGATCGTGCCCGTCCGGGTGACGAGGAACAGCTCTTCGTCGACGGGGAAGGGGTTCTCGTACGGCCCGCGAACGCCGTTGCCGCTGCCCTTGTCCACCTGCCCGATGTTCACCTCGGGCGTGAGGTTGCGGATCGCTTCCTGGGCATTGACGCCGTGGATCGGGTCGATAATGCCGATCGCCCCGCGGCACGGGCCGTTGTGGGCCGTCAGCGTGCAGAGGATCGCGTTGCTGCCGGGGATGGCCCGCGGCTCGATGAACGTCGCGGGGCTCAGCACGCGGTTGCCGTAGAACACCGCCAGGGTCGTGCCGTCGGGGTTGATCGTCCAGAGACTCTGGATGGGGATGGCGGGGCGGTCGACGTACTCCCACCGGCCGTAGATGATCCGCCCGTCGTTCGTTACCGACGGCGTGAAGTCGTTGAGGTAGTTCGCCGAGAGCCGCCGCAGACCCCCGCCGTCGAGGCTCATCCGCCAGACCGTCCCGACCGGCGAGGTCCAGCAGTAGGCGAACTGGCTCTTGCGCGTCGAGAGGAACGCGATGTCCCCGTCGGGCAGCCAGCAGGCGTTGTAGTTGTGGTGGGGGCCGTCCGTCAGGCGGGTAACCTCTCCGCCGGCCGCGGGAACGGTGAAGAGCTGGTACGCCTCCTCGGCACGGGTTCGCCAACTGAACAGGACGGTCCGCCCGTCGTACGACAGGTCGTAGTCGATGATCTGCCCGCCGGCTGCATCGACCAGCCGCGTCAGCTCGCCCGTCCTCAGGTCCAGCACGAACAGGCCCCCGCCGGCGCGGAAGCCCTCGCAGTGGTAGGTATAGACGTGCGTTGGGTTCAGCACGTGGCGCTGGATGACCAGCAGCTTGTCGAAGCCGAGCGTGCCCGCCTTCAGCGCCGCGGCCAGCTCGGGCGATTCGGGTAGTTCGCGTACAGGCGGCGTGTGCCTGCGGCGCACGGGCGCCGCGGGGGCCTTGGCGAGGAACTTGCCCAGCAGCTTGTCTGACGGGCTGGCCGAGTAAACCTGGATCTCCGAAGCGCCGGGGTTGCTGCCCCCGTAGGAGCCGGTGAACTTCAGCGTCAGCCGCGTCGCCAGGACGGGCTTGGCCAGGCGGATTCGCTGCGGCCCGTGGCCGGGCTTCAAGGTCCCTTTTGCCGCGGGCTTGCCGTCGATCAGGAGTTGGTAGTCCTTGAAGTTCTCGGCCCATTCCCAGGCGGTTCGGCCGTAGTAGACGACCTCCGCGATCGTTACCGGCTCGGGCCATTCGAGCGAGAACTCCGCCCCGTTGCGATGGGTGTTTCCCTGGACCGCCCACGCCTTGCCCACGTCGGCCTTGGACATCGGCGGGGGGATCTTGCCGTCGATCGCGAGGGGGGGAGCGTAGCTGCGGCTATACGAGCTCGTCGCCGCGGCTTTCGCCTTCAGCGCGAGATTCTCCGGCGGCGCGCCCGGGGCGGACGCCGCAAGCAGCATCGTGACAACCAGGACCGGCATTCTCACCGCATTGCCTCCTCTCGAGGGCCTGTTCGTTTCCGCGGGCCGACGGTTCATTCCGATTGCTCTCCCGGCGCGTGCCAGAACGATCGCCAGTAGGCCCGGTCCGTGGCGTACACGTCGACGGGGTCCCGATGCGCGGCGAACGTCTTTGGCAGGATGCCGTAGCGCTTCATCTCTCGGACGTAGTGTACGTTGGGGCGGAAGCCGGGCATGTCGAACCGCTTGGTCTGGTCCAGGTGCTCCTTGCCACGGCGGATGCGGGCCAGGAGCTTGCGGTAGTCGGCGTCGTCCTTCGATCGGAACACCACCGGGTGCCGGCCGTCCTGCTCCCTCGGGTACCGCTTGAGCTCCGCCCACCCCCCGGCCTCCTTGGCCAGCGGCGCCAGCAGCAGGGGGGAATCCTCGGGCGTGGTGAAGTTCGCGAGGATGTGCGCGCTACGTGTCGCGGCCGGAAGATATACCCCGACCCATCGCTCGTGGGCCGGCATGCCGGGCCGGCGGGGGTGGTGTGCGGCCGGGAGGGGCAGCTTGTCCCTCGGGTGTTTGAGGTCCTTGCGGGGGGGGCAATGGCAGCCGGCGCAGCGGCGGCCCAGGACGGCCTGTTGGGGCACCCAGTACCCCATCCCCGTCTCGCCGCAGCCGAGGGACGCGTACGTGCCGGCGTAGGGTGCGGCGGCCTCGATCCACAGCCAGATCATCCGTTGCTCGCGCGCCGAGAGCTTCACCTTGTGGTGCGAGCCGTCGATCTTGTGCATCAACGGGCTGGCCGCGCTGCCCATGCTCCGCGGCGGGGTATTGCCCAGGCTGTTGCGCCCGTCGACGACCTGCCCCCACGCCAGCATCGACCAGTAGGCGTGGGAGTATCTCGGCCCGCGCCCGCCGGCGAGGATCACCCGCCCGGAGCGCTTTCGGTAGTTGTGGCAGCGGACGCAGTGGCGGTCGAGGATCGGTTGGATGTCGCGGGGGAAGTCCGGCACGTCCGGGTAGCCCGCGAAGGGCTCGACCCGGCTGGGCGGGCGTCGCAGGGCGGCCAGATTGGCGCTGCGGGTGATGGTCTCGCTGCGGTGCTCGTGGCAGCCGACGCACCCGGCCGTCTCGCCCGGCATGACGGACGTGAAGCTGTGCATCCGCTTGACCGACAGGTCGTTCGCGTCGAGGGCCACGAAGATCACCGGGCGGTTGGCGGGGGCCTCGAAGTACGCCGAGCCGTCGGGCTCGACGGGGACGGTCCCCAGCACGCGCTCCAGCGTGAACGTGCCGAGGTAGCTGACCGGCTCGGGCCCGCCGCTGAAGTTCACCGGCTTCGGCAGGCTCTCCAGGACCAGCAGCTTCTTGATCTCGCCGGGCTTCACGCCGTCCATCCGCCGGCCGTGCGTGACGTCCGCCAGCACGAACCGCCCCGTCGCCTGCGCGGGGTCGGCGCGGTCGGCGAGGACCGTCTCCCGCTCCCGCGGCCGCAGGGCCCGGGGCTCGTGGATCTCCAGCCCGCGTTTGCGGAGGGGCTCGGGCAGGTTGTGAACCACCTCGGCCTTGCCGGCGTTGCCGTCGACCAGCACGAGCTGCCGCTGGCGGGCGACGAGGAACCAGCCGTTCCCGTACGGCTGGGGGTCGCGGACGTTGCGCGGGCAGCCCGCCACGGGCCGGGCCCATTCCCGCGTGTCCGGGCCCGCGTCGGGCGCGACGACGTGCAGGTCGCCCACGTGCTCCCGCCTCCCGTGGCCGGGGCAGAAGATCACCGCGACGCTGCGCGACCGGCCGGGAATCGTCACGGCGTCGATGAACAACTGCCTCGCGTGCATGTTGCCGAAGTACGCCATCTGTCCCGTGCCGTCGGGGTTGATCGTCCAGAGGTGGTGGAAGTCGACCTGGCTGCGGTCGACGTATTCCCAGCGCGTGTAGAGGATCCGCCCGTCGGGCAGGACCGCCGGGGTGTTGTCGTGCTCGATGTTGCTGGAGATCGGCCGGGCGTTCGAGCCGTCGGCGTCGCTGCGGTAGAGGATCGCCACCTGCGTGTGCCAGCAGTTGACCCACCGGTTGCACCGGGAGGAGCAGAAGGCGATCTGGCCGTTGGGCAGCCAGCAGGACTCGATGTCGTCCCAGTCGCCTTTTGTGACGCGGCGAATGCCCTTGCCCATCGCGTCGGTGCGATAGAGGTTGTATCGCCGCTCGCCGCCCTTGCGGTAGGAGAACAGCACCCCTCGCCCGTCGTAGTGGACGGCCGGGTCGCGCACGCTGCCGCGGGGGTCGTCCAGCAGGACCGTCACCTTGCCCGTCCGCAGGTTCAGCCGGCAAAGCTGGGCGCCCCCGCTGCCGTACATCATGCGCTGCGGATCGGAGCACCAGTAGCCGAAGTTGGCGTACCAATGGGGGTCCTGGCCCTGGGCGCGAACGGCGAAGACCACCTGCTCGGCCCCCTTCAGCGGCCCGGCCAGGGCCCGGGTCAGCAGCGGGCCCGGCTTGCGGGCACCCGCCGCGCCGCTCGCCATGACCGCGACGATCGCCACACCAACACAAAACGACCTTCGACCCATCATGCTCACAGGCCCTCCCGGCCTCGCCGGCATCGGACCGACGGAGTATCGAACGGCTCTCTTATACCCCGAAACCCCGTCCCCCGCCAAGCCGACCGGTGCATCCGCGCCGGGCGAATGCCGCTATACTGAGATGGCGAAAGGCGGCCTGATCATGTGCGGACGGTTCACGCTGCGGACACCGGTGGAGAAGCTCATGGCCGCGTTCGGGCTGGAGGACCTGCCCGAGCTGCCGCTGCGGTACAACATCGCCCCGACCCAGCCGGTAGCGACCGTGCTGGTGGTTACCGGCGGGCGGGAGTTTCGGCCCATGCGGTGGGGGCTGATCCCGAGCTGGGCGAAGGATCAGAAGATCGGCAGCCGGCTGATCAACGCCCGGTCGGAGACCGTCGCGGAGAAGCCCGCATTCCGTTCCGCGTTCCGCCACCGCCGCTGCCTGATCCTCGCCGACGGCTTCTATGAATGGCAGCGCACCGACGTCGGCCGGCTGCCGTACTACATCGCCCGCCGCGACGGCGAGCCGTTCGCCTTCGCCGGCCTGTGGGAGCGGTGGGCGCCCCCAACCGGCGAGCCCGTCGAAAGCTGCACGATCCTGACGACGGCCGCCAACTCGCTGATCGCCGAGTTCCACCTCCGCATGCCGGTGATCCTGGACCCGGCCGACCACGACCTGTGGCTGGACGAGACCGTTACCGACCCGGCGCTGCTCCAACCGCTGCTGAAGCGCTACCCGCCCGAGAAGATGGTCGCCTACCGCGTCGGCCCGGCCGTCAACCGCCCGGCCAACGACTCCCCCGACCTCATTCGGCCGTTGTCTGGTGAGGAGGTCTCGAGCGCAGGGCCGCTGTTCTGACACACCGGCGCGCGGTACGATGAATCCGGCCCGACTGCTGAGGGGCGCGCAAGACGGCGGGCGGCCCGTGGACCGCCCGCAGGGCACGCACGTCTGACTTGTCCCATCGCCCGGAATCAGTCCCTTGCCGCATGGCGGCTGCGTACGTACGAGAACAGCGCGGAGAGCCCCAGGAACAGGCCCAGCACCGTGACGGGCTCGGGGATCGGGCTCTGGGAGGACGCGAACGTAATGATCGCCGGGCTGTTGTCGTAGCCCTCCCTGTAGCTGGTGGCGAGGATTCCGTCGGTCCGCTGCCACAGCGGTGCGTTGGGAACATGGAATGCGGTCAGCGGGGCCGGGCCCCCGGGGTCGCAGTCCACGAAGCCGATCGTCGCCTCGCCCGGCTCGATGATGTCGTCGCAGTCATCGGTCCAGCAGAAGCTGGTCAGCGTCAGGTAGTGACCTGTCCACTCCCCCGGGGCCTTTTCCCACTCGATGAGGATCTCGACGTCCTCGCAGTCCACCAACTCGTCGTAGAGGAAATCCCACGTGGGATACGTGTCCTGGATCCACGAGGGGGCGGGGACGGTGGTTGCGGGGTCATGGGTCCAGCCCCAAGGGCTTTGGGCCTCATAGACGGTCAGTCCCGCCGCCTGGGTCTCCATCCACAGTTGCTTTCCGTACAGGAAGTTGTCCGTGAACGTGCCCCCGGGCGCCTGGGTGTTCATGTGGTTGGCGTTCGCGAGCGTCTGCCCGACCGCCACCATCTCCGCATAGTCGATCTGGTTGTTGCCGTTCGTATCCGGAATCAGCTTCTGGTCGTGGATAGACGGGTACCGATTCTGGAGGTAGACGAGCGAGTTGACCGCCGACGCCGGGCCACAGGCCACTGGCGCCACGGCACCCCCGATATCGTGCTGGTTGAGATAGCCGTACAGCAGCGGGTCCTTCTCAATGCAATACACCCCTGCGGCCAAGGCGTGACCCGCCGCAAAGACCATCACCAAGGCACTGATGCCTAGCTTCAGGACTCTCCTTTCTCTCTCTTTCATCAGCGTTCCTTCCCTTTTCTGCGTGTCGGGGTGTCTGCGGCCGCATCCTGCGGTATCGACTTGGTGTCACGGCGGCCGGGGCAACGCGTCACAAGCCATGGCCTTCTCCTCTGCTTGCGGGACATTCTCCTTTGCGGGCACGACGCATGCTCGCCGCACCCGCCACGTTTCGGCCCGGAGGGCGCGCACAGAACTCCGAGAAAAGCGAGGAACACACGCTCAGCCCTCGCCTGACAAAAGGCACTGGCCTGAGCAAAGATTGGTAAGAGCGAGCCGACACTCGATTGGGAAAACAACCCTGTCTGGCTCATTGCAATTATACGCATTCGCAAATCGCCATAGCAAGGGAGTACGTGCAAGGAGTTTCGAGAATGTCCGGGCGCATGCACGCGCGCCGGGCGACCGCGGGTCGCGGCCTGGATCGGGGGATGGAGGGCCCTTGGCTCTTCGCTGCGCGGTACCGAGAATGGACGGGGGCGTTTAACGTGGCGACTGCGGACCGACGTTCCCAAGCGAGGCGGCTCCGGCCCGGAGAGATCCAATGAAGCGATTGGCGATAGGCGTTGCGATGGCATTGGGACTGGCCACTCCGGCGGCGAGTGCGGCGGAACGCCCCGAGAACCTGGCGCGCAGGGCCAAGGTGTCTGCGAGCTCTCAGTACAGCGACGGCTACGCCGCGGCGATGGCGATTGACGGCAAGATCCCCGCACCGCTCAGCCGCGGCGACGGCGGGCAGGCGTGGGCGGTCAACGGCGCGACCCATCGCAACGGGGCGGAGCTCACGCTCCGGTGGGACGAGCCGGTTGCCGTGGCGGAGCTGGTCTACCACAGCCGGGCCGCGGGCGAGTGGAATGAGAACTTCAAGGACTACGCGCTCTACGTCGACGACGCGAAGAAGCCCGCCGCCACCGGGCGCCTGACGCCCGGCCGGGGACCCCAGCGGATGACGCTGCCCAAGCCCGTCCTGGCCAAGACGCTGCGGATCCGCTTCACCAGCTCCTACGGCGGGACCAACCCGGGCGCGTCGGAGATCCAGGTGTTCTCCGTCCGTCCGCCGGCGAAGATGCTGGGCCCGTTCCATGCCAAGCCCCCGGCCGGGGTCGCGGGAACGCGCCGCCCGGCCCGCCGCCGCCCCCGCCCCATGCCGGCTGTCCAGGAGTCCCCTGAGCTGCTGGCGGAACTGCTCGCCGGGGCGATGAAGGGCATCGAGGAGATCGTCTTCGCCGTGCGGAACCCGGGCGTGGACGGGCACTGGTACGCCAACTTCGCGTACTACGCCCGCAGCACGGCCCGCAAGGCGTACGGCGCGCCGGGCGGGAAGCTCTGCAAGCTGAACGTGCGGACGGGCGAGGTCACCACGATCCTGGACGATCCCGCCGGCTCGGTTCGCGACCCGCAGGTCCACTACGACGGCAAGCGGATCGTCTTCTCCTACCGCAAGGGCGGGACGGAGCACTTCCGGCTGTACGAAATCGGCACGGACGGCACCGGCCTCCGCCAGGTTACGCCGGACGCGCCCTATGACGACATCGAGCCGTGCTACCTCCCCGACGGCGGGATCATGTTCTGCTCGTCCCGCTGCAAGCGGTGGGTCAACTGCTGGCTGACACAGGTGGCCGTGCTGTACCGCTGCGAGCCGGACGGGACCGGCCTCCGCGCGGTCTCGGCGAACGTGGAGCACGACAACACCCCGTGGGTCCTGCCCGACGGGCGAATTCTCTACCAGCGGTGGGAGTACGTCGACCGCAGCCAGGTCCACTACCATCACCTCTGGACGACCAACCCCGACGGCTCGACGCAGATGGTGTACTTCGGCAACATGCACGCGGGGACGGTCATGATCGACGCCAAGCCGATTCCGTCCGCCCCCTTGCCACACCAGAGGTGGACCGAGAAGACCGTCGCCCTCTTCAGCCCCGGCCACGGGCGGCGGGAGCACGCCGGGCCGATCTGCGTGATCGACCCGCAGATGGGCCCGGACGACAACGGTGCGGTGCGGCGGATCACGCGCGGCAGCAACTACCGCGATCCGTGGGCGTTCAGCGAGCACGCCTTCCTGGCCGCCGAAAGCCGGCGACTCGTCCTGCTGGACGACCGGGACCGGCGGAAGGTGCTCTACACCGACCCCGACATGGAGGTCCACGAGCCCCGGCCGGTCATCGCGCGCCCGCGGGAGCGCGTCATCGCGCCGCGCTCGCAGACCTCCCGCACCACCGGGCGGCTGGTCCTGGCCGACGTGCACGTCGGGCGGAACATGACCGGCGTGAAGCGCGGCGAGATCAAGAAGCTGCTGGTCGTCGAACCGCTGCCCAAGCCGATCAACTTCACCGGCGGGATGGACCCCCTCAGCTACGGGGGGACATTCACGCTGGAGCACGTCGTCGGCACGGTCCCGGTCGAGCCTGACGGCTCGGCCTACCTGGAGCTGCCGGCGATGCGGAACTTCTTCTTCGTCGCCCTGGACGCCAACGACCTGTCCGTCAAGCGGATGCAGAGCTTCCTGACCGTCCAGCCGGGCGAGACGACCGGCTGCGTCGGCTGCCACGAGCAGCGCACGCAGACGATCCTGCCGGGCAATCTCCTGGCGACGCGGCGCGAGCCGAGCGTGATCCGGCCCGTCGAGGGCATCCCGAACGTGGTGGACTTCCCGCGCGACGTCCAGCCGGTCCTCGACCGCCACTGCGTCCGGTGCCACGACCACGATCGGCACGAGGGCGTCGACTACGGGCCCCGGGCCGGCGGGGTCATCCTCACCGGCGACCGCGGGCCGATGTTCTCCCACAGCTACGTCACGCTGACGCTCCGCAGGCAGTTCGTCGACGGTCGAAACGACCCCAAGAGCAACCTCCCGCCCCGGTCGATTGGGACGGGCGCCAGCCCGCTGATGGAGAAGATCGGCCCTTCGACAGGCTCCGGACCTGGCGGCGGGCACCATGGCGTGAAGCTCTCGCCGCGAGAATGGCGGACCGTCTGGGCGTGGATCGAGACCGGGGCGGCCTACCCGGGGACCTACGCCGCCCTGGGCACGGGGATGATCGGCGGCTACGACGAGAACCGCCAGGTCCTGACCGACTACGACTGGCCCGAAACGCGGGCCGCCGCCGCCGTGATGCAGCGCCGCTGCGATATCTGCCACAAGAACACCACCCGCCTGCCGCACGCCCTGTCGGACGAGAACAAGCTGTCCTTCTGGCGGCCGAACTGGAACGACCCGCGCACGCGTAAGGTCCGCCACTTGATGTTCAACCTGACTCGCCCGGAGAAGTCGATGGTCCTCCTGATGCCCCTGGCGAAGGCGGCGGGGGGGTACGCCGTCGCCGCCGACCCGCCGAAGCCCAAGGCCGCCGGCGCGCCGGTGCGGCACAAGGTGGTCTTTGCCTCGACGAAGGACGAGGACTACCGGACGATGCTGGCTTTTCTGCGGCGCGGCGCGGAGGTCCTGCACGAGATCAAACGGTTCGACATGCCCGGCTTCCGCCCCGAACCGGCCTACGTCCGCGAGATGAAGCGCTACGGCGTCCTCCCCAAGTCCCTCGACCTCGCCACGAATCCCATCGACGTCTACCAGACCGACCAGGCCTACTGGCGGTCCCTGTGGTACAGGCCGACGCGGTGACACCCGCCCGCGATGGGGCAAGAGGCACGCGACATGACGGTCAGCCTCCAGCGCATCGCTGCGACGCGCACGCCCCGGTTCTCGCGCATTCCCACCTTGGCCGGCGTCGCCGTCCAGGCCGCCGGGCCGGGCTCCACGGACACGCCCGAACTGCCCGCCCAGAGATGGAGCGTGCCCCGAATGTCGCGCCACAGGCGTTGCCTGCCCTTCCCGTGGGCGGCCGAGGAAAACAGGATGGAGTGACGATGCGTACACGTGCATTTGCGATGGCGGTGTGTGGGCTGGTGCTCTCGACGGTCGCCGGCGCGGGCGAGTATGCCGGGCGGTTCACGCCGGATGCGAACTACGTGCTGAGCGGCCGACTTGCCTGCCACCTGCCCGCCCTGCCCGACGTGCCGTTCCGCTACGTCCGCAAGGGATATGCAGCCG
>Ga0272441_10003944_pt1 | contig 27554 bp, 40 predicted proteins | sample SSMProp6N_FD_193582 | JGI IMG/M metagenome (GOLD analysis project Ga0272441, IMG submission 193582) | Marine sediment archaeal communities from Little Sippewissett salt marsh, Falmouth, MA, United States - SSM-Prop-6N | ecosystem: Environmental > Aquatic > Marine > Wetlands > Sediment ... | reverse complement strand
GGAGGAAGCTAGAAATATACTGCTTTTCCCAAAAGACCCAAAAAAATCATTATTTCTTTCCGATATTGAATATTTTTCAGTCAAAGAAAATAATCTTATTATAATAAAGGAATACAAAGAAGAAAAATTCATCGAATCAATTAACTTAAAAGAAAACAAAAAGACAACCCTGTTAAAAGAAAGTTCTTTGGAAAAAGAATTATTAAATCCAGAAATAGTATTAGACCAAAATCTAGGAATAATATTTGTCTCATTATCCGAAAAAGATAATTTCATAGTGGCAGAAAATACCATCTATTCTCTAAATAACTTGGGCGAAATTAAAGAAATATCCTTCAACCCTTTCAACCAAGATGAAATTATTTTAGTAAAAGAAGACAATCTTTTAAAATATAATTATAAAACAGGGGCAAGGAAAATCATCTTTGAAAATATACTAACCTACAAAATATTTAATGATAATGTCTTCTGCTTAAGCAAAGAGGGATTATTATATAAGAATGACTTTGAAGGCAACATAGTAAGCGTCTTAAACAAAAATCCAATAAATACAGAAAAATCAGAATACAAACTAGATATAGAAAATGAAAAATATATCCTTTTAAAACAAGACGAAGAACTATTAATATTGCTTAATGATTCATTTGAATCTATTGGAAAATCAGTAAAAAATACTAGAATTTCCCCAGATCAAAAAAAGCTCCTAATGATTGATGGAGGCGAAATATGGATAATGTTCTTAGAAGATATAGAGCACCAGCCTTTTAGAAAAGAGGGAGAAAAAATATTTCTAATGAGGTCTTTAAATAAAAACTGCCAAGTTCACTGGCTAAATTCAAATTATTTAATAACAAGCAATGGAAAAGAAATAAGTATTATTGAAATAGATAACAGAGATAGAATAAATAGCGCCAAAATAGGAGAGTTTGAAAACGCTGAAATTGTATGGATTAAAGAGCTAGAGAAACTATACATCTTTTCTAGCAACAACGTTTATCTTATTGAGGGATTACTTCCTTGAAACAAAAGAATTATTTCTAAGATAGAAGCGCCAAGGCTTTCTGGCCCACTCTTTAGCATATTCTATTCCTATTCTCTCAGAGGATAAAATCTGGGATTTTTTAATTTTATCCCCGTCTGTTTCTAGCCAAATCCTTTTAGAATTTACTAAATCTTCTTTATCAAAAGACTTATCAAGTCCAAACCAGCGACAAAGTTTTCCAGGCCCATTAGTTTTGCCAACTATCTTCCTTTTCGAAACAGGTTCTGCTGCTCTAATAAGAATGCATTCTGGTACCCCCTTTTTCCTAGTAACAAAATTAAGCTGCCAATGTAGCCCATAACAAAGATAAATATATATATGTCCTCCTTTTTTAAATACTGTTTTATTTCTCTTAGTTACCTTCCCGCCAAAGGTATGAGCAGCCATATCTTTGGGACCCAAATAAGCCTCTGTTTCAACTATCCTAGCCTTTAATTTCCTATTCCCTATTTTCCTAACTATATTCTTGCCTAAAAGATCTTTAGCAACAGTTAAGGTAGGCCTAAGATAGAAACTCCTTTTCACTCTAGCCATCAATCCTGTGCTTTTTCAATCTTTTCTTTGAAACTCTCCCACTTAACATTATCTTCTCCTGCTATCTCACATATCTCTCTGAATTGGCAATATTTACACTGCCAATCGTTGGGAAATTCTTTTATTCTTTTAGGAACTAGGTTCTTTTCTACATTTATTTTTAATCTGCTAAAATTTTTTAATATCTTCTCAGCTATCTTTTTATCATAATCTATGAAGAACTCCTTTATCATTGAAGTGTCCTTTCCTTCATATAATAATATTCCCTTTTTAATATTAAAAAAATGTAAATAAAGCTGAACTTGTAATATATGGTCTTCTTTCGGCTCTTCCATTTTATCCAATATCATACTGTTAATGCTTTTAAAATCAACCACATATAATTCATTATCTATTCTAACTACAGCGTCAGCTCTCCCTCCAACATCTTCTGTGGGAGGAATATCTATCTCAGAAGCAACAACAACCCCCAAAGAAAATAAATCTCTCATTAGTCTTAAATGAACATAATTACCCTGATCAAATATCCTTAAAATCCTGGGCTCCATTTCTTTGCAGGGAGCCTTCTTAAACTTAAAAAATATCTGGCGAGGACATTTACCAGCATCGCTGATATAGAATCTTCTTTTTTCTCTCTCGTTTCTTTTATCTTGATAATATTTATCAATAAGTTCCTTTAGCATATAACATATAATACCCTATTTTCAGTAACATAATCAAGAAATTAAAAAAAGACAGTTTATTCTGTCTAATAAAAACCTTAAAAAATTATCTTTTTCTCCATTGGGGAGCTCTCCTGGCCCTTTTCAAACCAAACTTCTTCCTTTCTCTCATTCTAGGATCCCTAGTTAAGAAACCTACCTTTCTTAAGCGCTTTCTAAAATCAGGGTTAAACTTAACCAAAACCCTGGCTGAGCTATGCCTTACAGCATCAGCCTGAGAAGAAATGCCACCTCCTTTAACTAAAACGGAGACTTTAAACTTATCCAGGCAGTTCATTTTCAAAAAAGGCTCCTTTGCCACTTTCTGCAGCTTCTCTGCTGGAAAATAATCATCTATATTCTTCCCATTAACTTTAAATTCAGGCTTGGAATTACTCCAAATTCTAACTCTAGCTGTAGAAGTTTTTCTCCTTCCTACGGCTTCAATATATTTCTCTTTCTTTTTTTTAACAGTCTTCTTTGGCATCTTACTTAAACTTTAACCTCTTAATCCGCTTACTTCTTAATTTATTCTTGGGCAACATCCCAAAAACAGCTTTTACTAAAACATGAGAAGGATCTTTCTCGAATGACTTTTTAAAAGGAGTTTCTTTTATGCCGCCAGGATATCCCGAATGTCGATAATATTTCTTTTGTTCAGCTTTCCTGCCCGTAACTTTTATCTTATCTGCGTTCTCAACAAAAACAACTCCTCCCATATCTGAATGAGGTTCGAAATCTGGCTTATTCTTCCCCTGCAAAAGAATAGCAATTTCGCTAGCTAATCTTCCTAAAACTCTATTCTCTGCATTTATTTTATAGACTTCTCTTTTCATTTTACTAATTCAATTAAAGCCATTTTAGAACCATCTGTCTTTCTTGGTCCAATTTTAATAATTCTGGTATAGCCACCTTTTTTATCTTTGTATCTAGGACCGATTTCTTTTTCCAATTTCCTAACAACTGGCAAAGAGAGATCTTTTAACAAAATTCTCCTGTCTGAAAGATTCATTCTCTTGGCTTTCGTTATTTTCTTTTCAGCTAATCTAGATAATTCTTTAGCCTTAGCTTCTGTAGTTTTAATCCTTTCTTTCAAAAAGAGATTGTTCATTAAGCTAGACAATAAGGCTTTCCTTTGATCCTTTTTCCTATTGAATTTTCTACCTTTCTTTAGCTTCTTCATATCTCAATATCTATCTTCTTTAAAGCCTTTTTGACTTCTTTTATGCCCTTACTTCCTAGCCCTTCTATTGAAGAAAAATCATCTCCTTTTTTCTTCAATAATCCAGACACAGTTTTTATATTATTTTTTTCTAAAGCATTGAACGTTCTGGTGGATAGCTTTAGATCCTCTATTTTAGTATCGTCCAAAGACCCTTCTCTGGAATCTTCCTTTTGAGAAATATCTCCCATTATTAAAGAAAAGTGTTTAAATAATATTTCCGAAGCTAGAAACAAAGCCTTTTGAGGCTCAATTGTTCCGTCTGTCTCAACATCAATAGAAATCTTATTAAAATCTGTTCTCTCACCTACCCTCATATCTTTTACCTGAAAAGAAACTTTTTTAATTGGGCTGAACAAAGCATCTATGCTTATTTCTCCAACTGAAAGTTTTTCCTTTTCTCTAAGCTCCGCTGGCACATAACCTATTCCTTTTTCAACAAAAATCTCTATTTCCAAGCTAGCACTTTTCGATGTTAAGGTAGCTATGTGCTCTTTTCCGTTTGCTAATTCCAGTTGCGAAGGAAGAGTAAAATCTGACCCTTTTACCTCTTTTTCTCCCTTGCCTTTAAGAGTGGCCTTTTGAGGATCAGATCCATGTAATTTAAACCTTAGCTTCTTTAAATTTAAGCAAACCTCAATAACATCTTCTAACACACCGCTAATAGTTGAGAATTCATGCTGAGCTCCTTTTATCTTAACTTTAGTAATAGCAGCTCCTTCCAAAGAAGAATAGAGGACTCTTCTCAGAGAATTACCAATAGTATGACCATATCCTGGATACAATCCTTTTATTTCAAAAACAGCCCTGTTTTTATCTTTTTTCTCAACTAGTTTTGGTTTTGTAGGTAGAGGAATCATATTATTTTAATTATATTAATATTTAACGAGAATAGAACTCAAAAATCATTGGTATTTCTACAGGAGGAGAAATTTCTTCTAAAGAAGGCAGACTTTTTAACTCGCCTTCCAGCTTTTGTGGGTTAACTGAAACCCAAGAAGGCATTTGTTCCTTTTTAATTTTTTCAACTGTGTTTTTGAAAACACCCTTTTTATTAGAAGAAGTAGAAACAGAAATCTTTTCACCAACTTTAACATTATAGCTTGGAATATTTACTTTTTTGCCATTAACCAGAAAGTGTCCATGAGAAACAAGCTGTCTAGCTTTAGCTCTAGAAGAAGAAAAACCCATCCTAAGCACTACGCTATCCAATCTAGATTCTAGCATCTGAATTAATAAAGTAGGAGCATCCACAGACTTACCGGAAGTACTTGTTCTTCTTTTAAACACTTCTTTAACATAGTTTTTAAACTGGCTTTCACTCAAATTATACCAATTCCTAAGCTTCTGCTTTTCCCTAAGCTCTTTATTGTATTCTGATAAGCTTGATCTTCTCTTCTTTTTCTTTCCAGGAGGATAAGGCCTTCTTAAAAAAGTACACTTTGGAGAAAAACATCTTTCTCCTTTAAGAAAAAGCTTCGTCCCTAATCTTCTGCAAATTTTACACTTATTTTTTTGAGCCATATTATACTCTTCTTACTCTAGGTGATCTGCAACCATTGTGAGGAATGGGAGTGACATCCTTTATAGAAGTAATATCTATCCCGTGAGCAATTAATGATCTCACAGCTGATTCTCTTCCAGATCCTATACCTTTAACAAAAACCTCCGCTTTTTCTAATCCTAATTTCTGAGCACTCTCACAAATCCTACTAGCTACTTTGGAAGCTGCAAAAGGAGTAGCTTTTTTCGTCCCCTTAAAACCAATGTTTCCAGCTGACGCCCAAGCTAAAACATGGCCTCCTTTGTCAGCAAGAGCAATTAAAGTGTTATTATAGGAAGAGTTAATATATATCCTCCCTTCTCGAACAACATTCTTTGACTTTATTTTTACTTCTTTTTTTAGCTTCTCATCTACCTTCTCTCTTTCTTTTAACAACTCTTCTTCTGTTTTTTTAATTATTTTTTTCTTACCCATAAATTTAGGTAGGACCCAAAGATTTAGTCCTGCCAGATCCTACAGTTTTTCTTACATTTCCCCTAACCGTTCTAGTGTTTGTTTTTGTTCTTTGACCTCTAACAGGTAATTTTTTAATATGTCTTATTCCTCTCCAGCAACCTATATCTTTCAATCTCTTAATTGACATCATCCTTTCTCTCTTCAAATTACCTTCCACCTTATAATTCTTTTCAATAATCTTTCTAAGTTTGTTAGACTCTTCTGGTTTTAAATCCTTACCCCGTACCTCTGTTTTAATTCCAGCTTCCTTTAATATCTTTTGACTCAAAGATAAGCCAATCCCATAAATATAGGTTAAGCCAACCTTTATTTGCTTATTTTCTGGAATGTTTACACCGGCAATACGAAGCATGTTAAATAAAAAAATTTACCCTTGTCTTTGTTTATGTTTCGGGTTTTTACAAATTACATATATGCGGCCTTTACGCTTAACTATTTTACAATCCTTACAAATTTTCTTAACAGAAGATCTAATTTTCATTTTTTTCTATAAACTATTCTTCCCCTCTGCTTATCGTAAGAAGAAACCTCTACGATAACTTTATCCCCCGGTAATATTTTAATTCTAAATCTTCTCATTTTCCCGGAGGGATGGGCTAACACTTCAGAATTATCTTCCAAAGATACCTTAAAAAAAGCATTGGGTAGTGCTTCTAAAACAATACCCTCAAAGCATTTTTTATCTTCTTTGTTTGACTGATTTTCTAATCTGTTATTGTTTTTCTCCATTTAAAACTGTTTTTTAAGATAGCAAAAATATCTAAATTAGTCAATAGTTAACTTAAATCTAATCCTATCTGAATTTTCAGGTATTTTACTAATCCAGAAAGGCCAAATTTTAATACCAGCATTTAAAACTCTTTCATTTTGCTCTAAGATAAATTGAGCTTCTTCTATTTTTTTTCCTTTTATTTCCTTTTTCAGGTCAAGTTCTGAAATGCTAGGATATGTTTTTATAGAAAAATCTACTCCCAACACGATTCTTCCTGAGCTATTGATCTCAAAAGGAGAGAAATCAGCTTCCTTAACCTTGTAATTAATCTTAATACCATCGTAGTAAGCATCTCTATCCTCCCAATCTTTAGAAGAAATAAAATCTTTAATTATTTCTTTGATATCTTCCTCTTTAAAAACCAAAGCCGCTGATCTCATGCTAGCTGAACATTCAAAACTTTCTGTTTTTTGTCCTAGGTTAACTAAAGAAAAATCCTTTTTTGGTTCTTGAATTAATGCCCCTTCTAATAAAACCATTTTTTCGCCTTCAGCTTTTTTATTTAAAACCTGCTTAGCCTCATCTCTTAGAACCTTTTCTAACTGCTCCTCTGCTTCAGCTAAATCAGCTTCTGTTGCTTCTGCAGTTTCTCCTTTAAATCCTCCTTTCATTGGCTCAAAAGACTTGGCATAAAACTTAGTATATAATGCAGTTCCTGCTAATCCAGGAATTGAAAAAGTAGTGGGTTCAATATTATATTCTTCTCCCGACTCTGAAGCAATAACCTCTATATCAACTTGCCCCGGGACTTCTTCCCCGTTTTCAATTCTTTTTCCCGGAATAACTACTCTAACTGGTGTTCTAAATACTTTGCCAGAAGCTGACATAAATCTAGTTTCTTCCCTGAAAGCCTGGGACTGAGAAGAATATTCATTAAAAACTCTAATTACGCCTTTGGCTTTACTTTCTTTCAAAACCTTTCCAGAGGATGGAAAACTTTTAGTAAGAGAGTTCTCCTCTAATAAAACCCTACCTAAAACCACTTTTTCTGATAAATCAGTTGCTTTGTCTTTGTCTACAACCACTTCGATCTCATGACCAAAGTACTCAAAATTAGGAGTAATTTCTATTTCTGCTTTACGAGTAAAAGTCAAATAAGAAAATATACCCAAGGCAGCAATTATAATAAAAAGCACAAAGAACTTTTTCTTACCTCCTTTTTTCTCATATTTTTTAATAGGCTCCTCCTCTTGCGGGAAAGAATCTATCCCTCTTTCCTTTATCTCTTCTGGGGGAATGATATCGTAAAACTTTTCTCCCATATTTACTTTAAAATTGCTCTAATTCTTCTTACTCCAGCCCCTACTGACTTTTCTTTAATAATCTTAAAAATACCTAGCTCTGATGTTCTTTTAACATGTGGCCCTGCGCAAACTTCTTTAGAAAAATCTCCTACTGAATAAACCTTTACTTTTTCTGGATACTTTTCTTTAAAAAAGGCTAAAGCTCCAGAATCAATAGCTTTTTTATAAGGCATTTCTTCTTTTTCAACCTTCAAATCTTGTTTTATCTTTCTATTAACAATACTTTCTACTTTTTCTAATTCTTCCTTTGCCATCTTTTCAGGATGAGTAAAATCAAACCTTAATCTTTCCGAATTAATATCAGATCCCATTTGGCGCACATGATCTCCCAAAACCTCTCTCAAGGACTGGTGTAAAAGATGAGTAGCAGTATGAAGTTTTATTGCTTCTTTTGTAGCATCTTCTCCCACGCCTCCAAACTTCTTTTTAGCTCCAGCCCTAGATATTTCTTTGTGTTTTTTAATTTTATCTTCAAGCTTTAATGTAATATCTTCCCTAAGCTTGTTCTTTTTGCCAGTCTTTTTTTCAAGCTCATCAAAGACATACTCTGGCGGACAACCGCAGCTTTGCCAGAGAAAGAAAAGCTTATTAGCAATACTGTTTATATAGCTTTTTCTATCTATAACTTTAGGTATATCCCACTCTTTTTCAATTTCCTCTAGCTCTTTTATTACTTCTTTCTGACACAGAGCTTTTCCAAACTTTTCCTCCTCTTTTTGCAATACAGTGAAAATATCTATTTGTTTTTTCTGGACATCAGGATAAATATCTTTATAAATATCTATTACTTTCCTAGACAAAGTAATCAAAGAGTTCTCAGGCATCTCTAAAGATTTACAAACACAAAGCGATCTTCTAAGGATCCTTCTTAAAATATAACCTCTGTCTACATTAGAAGGGTTAACGCCTTCTGCTATTAAAAACACTGCTCCTCTCAAATGATCCGCTAAAATTCTAAACTTTTCTTTATTATTTAAATACTTATTACCTGTTATTTTCTCAATCTCACGAATTACGGGAATAAAAAGATCTGTTTCATAGGCCGAAGGCTTTTCTTGCAAAATAGCAGCCATTCTTTCCAATCCAGCTCCAGTATCTACACTTTTATGAGGCAAATTTTTAAAACCTTCTTCTTCCTTATAATAACCCATAAAGACTAAATTCCAAATTTCAACAAACCTATTGCATTTTGAACAATTAGGCTTGCAGTCTTTGCATCCAAAATTACTGCCTCTATCATAATGTATTTCTGTAGTAGGGCCACAAGGACCATAATCTTTTACAGGGCCCCAAAGATTATCTTCTTCCCCAAATTCCAATATTCTTTCCCTTGGAATTCCTTTTTTAATCCAAATCTCTCTTGATTCTTCGTCTTTTGGAATATTTTCATTACCTTTAAAAATAGTTATCCAAATTCTTTTCTTCTCTAATTTCAAAACATTGATAACAAAATCAAAAGCATAATTTATTGCTCCCTCCTTAAAATAACCGTCTTTGTCCTGCCCGACAGACCAATTCCCCAGCATCTCAAAAAAAGTGTGATGCGTGTCATCTCCTATTTCTTCAATATCTCCTGTTCTAAAACATTTTTGAGAAGAAGCCAGGTGCCTATTCCCAAATTCTTTCAAAACATCCTTTTCTCCTGACAAGTATAAAGAAAGCCTTTGCATGCCAGCTGTGGTAAACAAAACTGTAGGATCTGTAGGAAGTAGAGAGCTAGAAGGTAATATTTTATGTCCTCTCTCTTTAAAAAAAATTAAAAACCTATCTCGAATTTCACTCGAATTCATATAATAATTTTAACCTTTTATAGAATTAAAATCAACAAAAAAACTGCCAAAAAGGCAGTACTTAAAAATAGCTTGGTACCTATGAGAACCTATCAGCCACAACAGAAGCAACAAAAGCTTCAGGTTTTATCTTTGGCTCAAAACCATTTCCCCTTATAAGTCCTGTAACTTCTTTTATCATGTCTTTTGTAGTTTTATCTCCTCCAATATCTGCATGGATATACTTAAACTGATAGTTAAAAGAAGAAAGCTTTTCCGCTTCACTCTTTAATTTTTCTCTTAAATTCAAAGCTAATTCGCAAGATAATAACACCTCTTCTAATATCCTCTGATGCAAATTAAAAAACTTCTTTTTTCTATACTTTACTTTTCTAAGAAAAAATCTCCCTCCTTCCCCCTTTCTTAAAATAACTATAGCTACCGGGAAATGAGGAGACTCATTCGAGGAAGAATCACAACCCACAATTATCTCGTAAAACTTCTTGGGTTTTTCTGCCATCCAACCAATCATTTCAGCAATAACTTTATCAAACTCTAGTTTCCCGCAAGTAGGATTATAGAAGCCTGTTTCAAGCATATTTTTCATGATGCTGAATATTAACAAAGAAAAGCACTAAAGTCAAAGCAGGTCAACTTTTTTAACAATTTTTAAAAACTCTTTTGGCTTCAGAGAAGCTCCCCCAATTAACAAACCTGCTAATTTAGCCTCTTTAAGATAAGGAAGGGCATTTTTACTGTTAACACTTCCACCGTATAAGACATTAACATCTTTTGCCGCACTTTTTCCATAAATACCAGATATGATTTTTTTAACAAGCATTTGAACAACGTTAGCTTCTATGGGACGACAAGGTCTGCCAGATCCAATAGCCCAAATAGGCTCATAAGCAAAAAGTATATTCTTTAATTTATTTTTAGGAATTTTCTTAAGGCCTTTTTTCAATTGTAATCTTATAACTTTCTGGGTATTACCACTCTTTTTCTCTTCTTCTGTTTCTCCAAAGCACAAAATAGGAACGAGACCCAAAGAAAGAACAACCCTAAGCTTTTTATTAACCCACATGCTATTCTCTTTAAGAATTCTTCTTCTTTCTGAATGTCCTAAAATCACATACTTACAACCTAAATTTTTTAACATAGTTGCTGAAATTTCTCCAGTAAATGCTCCTTTTTCTTCCCAATAGCAGTTTTGAGCGCCCAAGCTAATCTTTTTTGAAGAATTAAAACAAGGCAAATAAACAAAAGGTGGGCAAATTACCACCTCGGAAATTTTAACATTTATTCCCTCTTTAATAGAATTAAAAAGCTGAATAGCTTTTTTAGAACTAGTAGGATTCAATTTCCAATTGCCGATAATGAAATACTTCATAAAATTTATTGTTTTCTTAGATAAGCTGCTGCCTTCTCAGGTTCAATAGTAGATATTTCCATTCTTGTCCCTATCTCAAATCCAGCCCAAACAGAAGTCTTTGGTAATATAGTCCAATGCCAATGGTAATAGTCGTACTTTTTCCCATCGCAAGGAGCAGTATGCAGATAAAAGTTATAGGCAGGATCTCCCAATCCCTTATACAATCTGCTTAATGCCTCTTTAAAAGCTTCGGCTAAAAATACTTTCTCCCTGCTAGTTATCTTTTCAAAGTAAGGTTTGTGTTTTTTGGGGGAAATTATAACTTCAAAAGCAGATTTTGAAGCAAAAGGACAAAGAACTATAAATTCCTCGTTTTCAAAAATAATTCTTTTTTTAACTTCTCTTTCCCATTCTCCCATCACACAATAAACACATTTTTTGCTTTCCTTGAAAAAATTTTCAGAATTTGAAAGAGCGTTCCTTAAATCAACATCTATTAATGGAGTAGTCAGTATTTGAGAATGAGGATGAGAAATAGATGCCCCAGCTTCCTTTCCATGATTATGGAAAATAGAAACATAGCTCACAAAGTCCTTATTCATTAAGTCCAAATATCTGTCATGATAAACATCCAAAACTTCCTTAATTTCCTTTCTTGTAAATTGAGCCATTTGCTTTTTATGGTCCTTGGTAATCAATACTTCATGAAAACCAACTGCATTCAATACTTCGTAAACACATCCTTCTATCCTCCTTTCTAGCTTAGGGTAAGGTAAAAAAGCGGGATATTTATTAGGAACTGTAATGGTAGTCCACTCAACACCTTTCTTGGCCGGTACTTTTTTCCCTTTATAATAAGCCGAAGTTGGAGCTTGTTGTTTTGAGATATTGCAAAAGGGACACTTATTCTTGGAAACCTCTTGTTTTTCCCTTTTTACTTCTTTAAAGGTTTCCGGCCTTTTTGCTCTTCCTGTAGCTATTACCACCCAATCTTTCGAAGCTAAATCAAATCTAAGCTCAGAAGGAAACTTAGGTTTCTTTTTTTTCATAAACTTTTTTAATTAAATTAATCCTTATTTTAATGAGATCCAATCCCATTTTCACCATGCTCTTGAAACTAACCTTGCTTTCTAAGTCATTTTCCCAAGTAATTGGAATTTCTTTTATCCTATAATTCAACTTCTTTGCAACTACCAAAATTTCAGCATCAAAGGAAAAACGATCAATTTTGCACCTTGGTAAAACATCCTCAACCGAATCTTTAGTAAAACCCTTAAAACCGCATTGAGTATCCCTTATTTTCCAAAGTCCAACAAAAATATTAGTTAATAGCCTAAAAGCAGCTCCGGTCATTCTTCTAAAAGAGGGTTGTGGAGGATCTAAAACAGATTCTTTCATTTCTCTAGAACCCAAAATAATATCAAATCCTCTTTCAAACTCAGGCCACATTTTTTCTATATGATCAACTGAAGTAGAGTTATCCGCATCAGTAAATAGTCTATAATCTCCCAAAGACTCAATTAGACCTTGTCTTACAACAAAACCTTTACCATGGTTTTCTTTATTATCGATTAATCTAAGATTATTAATTTCCGAAGACAAACTTCTTACAACGTCAGCTGTTCTGTCTTTTGATCCGTCATTAACTACAACTATTTCGTATTCATATTCTTGATTCTTTAAATAGCTGCCTATTGATTTTAAAGTTTTAGGCAGTCTTCTCTCTTCGTTGTAGGCTGGAATTACTACAGACAGTTTCATATAGATAATTATAGCATTTAAAATTAATAATTAAAAAATTAGACTTTTGTTAAAACTAAAAATCCATCTTTTCCAACTAAAACCTCGTCTTCAAAATGGCAAGAAAGAGAATTATCAGAGGTAATATAGGAAAAACCATCTTCTTTTTTCAAAATCCTATAACTTCCTACAGTCACCATGGGTTCTAAACAAAAAACCATTCCCGCTTTCATAACCTCTCCTTCTCTTCTTTTACCATAATTTAAAATTTGGGGATCTTCATGCAATTCTTTCCCTATTCCATGCCCGCAAAGATCCCGAACAACATTAAAACCTTGGCTCTCAATATACCTTTGAATAGTATTGCCAATTGCCCCTATTTTATTGCCAGGCCTAACTTTCCTAATCCCCAACCTTAAGGACTTTTTAGTAACCTTAATCAATCTTTGAGCCTCAAAACTAATCTTGCCCACAGGAAAAGTTCTTGCCATATCAGAATGAAACCCTTTATAAATCAACCCCAAATCCAAAGAAACAATATCTCCTTCTTTTAATTTCCTATTAGAAGGAATCCCATGCACAATTTCCTCATTAATAGAAACGCAAAGAGAAGCCGGGAATCCTTGATAGTTCAAAAAGGAAGGTTTAGCTCCAAACTTAAAAATATGGCTTTCAGCTGCCATATTTAACTCTTTGGTGGTAATCCCTGGCTCAACTCTTTTCCCTAGTTCCTCCATAATTCTAGCTAGCATTTGAGCCCCTTCTTTCATTATCTCAACCTCCTTTTTAGTTTTTACCTTTATCATTTTAAAGCCGTTAAAATGTTTTCATGAAGATCAGCTGGGGTTTGGCTCCCTTTTAATTCTTTAACGCTGTATCCTTCTTTTTTACAATAATCAAAAGCAGGCAAGGTTTGCTTTCTATACTTTTCCATTCTTAGCTTAACTGTTTCTTCATTATCATCTTTTCTGGTAAGCAACTTTGACCCATCAAGAGGACATATAGTAAGGTCCTTTGTTTCCTCATAGTACAAAATCGGATGACGAACCAAAGAGCAGATTCTCCTATGAGAACTTCTAAAAATAGCTTCTTCCTCAGGTAAGTCAATTAGAATCACAGCTATCTTTTCTTTACCATACAGGCTAGACAAAAGAGGCATAAGCTTTTCAGCTTCATAAAGAGTCCTGGGAGAACCGGCTATTACCATTTTTTCTCCGTCTTCTTTTAATTTCTTAACTTTATCTAGCATCCAAGAAGTAACTAATTCAGCATCCATAATTTCTCCACTTTCTCTTTTTGTTTTCTGTTCCATCAAAAAATAATTCTTTCCTTCAATCTCTTCAAAATCCCCTTCTTTGATATTTGAAAGCTTAGCATCTATAATTTTTGAAGATTCTAAATAATAATAACCAAACTTATCTGATATTATCTCAGCTTGAGTACCTTTTCCAGATCCCGGGGGACCCATAATGATTATTACTTTTTCATCCATATTAAAAAGTATCGTATTCTCTCATTTTTAATTGAGCTTTCACTTGTCTCATTGTTTCTAAAACAACAGAAACGATAATCAGTAATGAAGTTCCTCCTACTAAAAATTGGAAGGCTTGAATTCCTGTAACTCCTTGGACAACGGAAGGCAAAACCGCAACAAACCCCAAAAAGCTAGCTCCAATAAATAATACTCTGTTTAATATATATTTAAGAAAAGCTGCTGTTGGCTCCCCAGGTCTAATTCCAGGGACAAATCCACCCATTTTTTGCAAATTAGAAGATATTGCTTTGGGATCAAATGTTACTGCCGTATAAAAATAGGTGAATAGAAAAACTAGTACAAAATAGAAGGTTCCATAAAACCAAGGATTCTGAAATAAATTATTAACACCTTCAGCAAAGTTAGCTAAAGTTTGATTCCCTACATTGGAAAGAAAGCTTGCCATCATACCAGGAATTAACATTAAAGATAAAGCAAATATAATCGGAAGCACTCCAGCAGGATTAACATTAAGAGGAAGGAAAGTTGAAGCTCCTCCATACATTTTCATCCCTTTTACCCTTTTTGCATAAGAAACAGGAACATTCCTTCTGCCTTCATTTACCAAGACTACTCCAATAATAATAATTAAAGACGCAACAAAGAATAAAATATAGGAAGGAACTTGAGCTCCAGAACCTGTTAAAATCATTTGCCTAATATTTTGAGGCGTTCCTGCAATAATACCTGCAAAGATTAGCAAAGAAATACCGTTCCCTATCCCCTTTTCAGATATTAATTCCCCTAAAAACATTAAAAACAAACTTCCGGCAATAATAGTCAGTACCGAAGTTAAAAGCAAAGGTAAAGGTAAAGCTCCTATTATTCCTTGCCTTTGAAACAAAGTCAGCATGGCAAAAGATTGCAGCCCAGCTAAAGGCACCGTCATTATCCTTCCATATTGATTAATTTTTTGACGACCAGCATCTCCTTCTTCTTTTTGTAATCTTTCCAACTGAGGAAAAACCATTGTTAACAATTGCAGAATAATTACAGAGGTAATGTAAGGACCCAGTCCTAACATAACTATTGATAATCTACTTAAAGCTCCTCCTGTAAAGAGGTTCATTAAGCCAAGTAATTGGTTTCTGGAAAAAAGCTCCCTCAGTCCAGCCGTATCTATTCCTGGAATAGGAATATTTGCCATAGCCCTGAAAATAATAAAAACCAAGATAATAAAAAGTATCTTTTTCCTTAAATCGGGTATTTTAAAAATTTGAAGAATTTTTTTAAGCCAAATCATAATATTTTCCCTCCGGCTTTTTCAATTTTCTTTCTTGCCTGCTCTGAAACAGTGCAGTTTTTAACAGTAAATGGTTTTTTAACATCTCCTGAACCTAATATCTTAACACTAGGCAACTTCCCTTTTATTTTACGAATTATATTTTCCTTTAGCAAGGACTGAGGAGTAATTAAAGATTCAGCTTTAAATTTTTTTTCCAAAAGGCCGACATTAACTATTAATAAATTCTTCTTGCTAGGATTTAACTTATACCCTCTTAACTTAGGATATTTCTTAACAAACTCTCTAATAGCTGGTTTAAAGTTAGCTCCTGCTCTTGATTTCTGACCTTTCATTCCTCTGCCAGAATAAGTTCCCTTTTTTCCTCCTCTTCCAATACGCTTCTTCTTTTTTTTCTTATGTTTTGGTTTTAATTGATGAAACTGCATAAAAATCTACTTCCTTAACTTTTTTAAAGCTTTGATCATCGCTCTAGCATTATTAAGCTTATTTCTTGATTTGGACAAAACCTTAGAAGAAATATCTTCTATGCCAACCAAATTGCAAATAACTCTGGCTGTTCCACCAGCAACTAAACCTCTTCCTTTCCTTTGAGGCTTAAGTAATATTCTGGAAGAGCTATAACTAGCCTCTACCTCAAAAGGAATAGTCCCAGAAACCATTGGTACCTTAGTGATATTTTTCTTTGCTAGTCTTGTTGCCTTATCTATTGCCTGAGCTACGTCTAACCCTTTGGCTACCCCCAAGCCAATCTTGCCTTTTTTGTCCCCAATCACTATCACCGCTCTAAATCTTAACCTTCTTCCACCGCCAGTCATCCTCTCCACTCTGGACAAATCCAAAAGCTTAGAATCAAACTCTTCTTTCTTTTTAGATATTTTACTTTTCTTAAAGTAATTTTTTTTATTAGGTTCTCTTATCATACGCTAAAATTTTAATCCTCCCTTTTTTGCTCCTTCAGCCAAAGCTTTTACTCTGCCGTGAAAAGCATAACCTCCCCTGTCAAAAACAACTTTTTTAATATCTTTTTCTGCTGCCTTTTTTGCAATCAGCATTCCTGTTAAATAAGCCTTTTTTTCTTTACCAGAAAAATCCTTTGAATCTCCCTTTTTAACCTCTAAATCACTAGCGCTTAAAATAGTTTCTGATTTCGAATCATTAATTAATTGGCAAAGAATATGCTTATTTGATCTAAAAACACAAAGCCTTGGAATTTCCGAAGTACCGCTAATCTTACTTCTTACTTTTAAATGACGCCTTATTCTTTTTTGTCTTCTGGAATTTTTTTTCATACTTAAGCTCCAGCTGCAGCTACAGCTTTTTTACCTTCTTTTTTCCTTACCTCTTCTTTTAAATATCTTATGCCTTTTCCCTTATAGGGTTCTGGAGGCCTTACCTGCCTTATTTTGGCAGCTACTTGTCCAACCAGCTGCTTATCTATCCCGGCAACAGTAATAATATTCTTTTCTATCGAAAAACTAATACCCTCTTCTTTTTTTATCTTTACTGGATGAGAATACCCCACATTCAAAACTAAATCCTCTCCTTCTAGATTAGCTTTATATCCTACACCATGTATTTCTAGTTTCTTTTCGCAACCCTTAGTCACTCCTTGTATCATGTTATTTAATAAAGCTCTTGTTAGGCCCCAAAAAGCAGTAGCTTTTTTAGCTTCAGGTTTCAAAGAAACCAAAATTTCCTCATTTCCGATTGAAACTTTAACTTCAGGACGAATCTCTCGAGAAAGCTCACCTTTTTGACCTTTAACAATAATTAAGGAGTCTTCTTTTTTAACTTCAACTCCTTCCGGTATTTTTATTGGTTTTTTACCTACTCTAGACATTTTTACCAAACTTCACAAATTATTTCCCCTCCTAAATTCTTTTTTCTAGAGTCACTGTCTGTCATCAATCCTTTAGAAGTAGAAATAATAGCAATCCCATAACCACCTTTCACCTTTCTAATACTTTTTGACGAAGTATAAACTCTCCTACTAGATTTTGAAATTCTTTTTAAATCAGTAATTGCGGGATTCTCTCCATTATACTTTAGGGTAATCTTAATATTCTTTTTCTCTTTTTTGCCACTCTTTTCTGCTTTTTTAACAAACCCTTCTTTTTCTAAAATCTTACAAATTTCATATTTCATCTTGGAAAAAGGAATTTTTACTCCTAGCCTAGACAGGGCTTGAGCATTCTTTATTTGAGAAAACATGTCTGCAATTGGATCTGTCATATTTACCAAGATGATTTTTTAATTCCGGGGATTTGACCTTTATTAGCCATTTCTCTAAAGCATATCCTACACAAGCCAAATTTTCTAATATATCCCCTTTTTCTACCACATTTAAAACAGCGCCTAACAATACGGGTTTTAAATTTTGGTTTTTTCTTTGATTTGGCAATTTGTGATTTCTTGGCCATAATTAATTTTTAATAGGAAACCCTAACAACTTTAAAAGCTCCTTGCCTTCTTCCTTTGAATTAGCTGTTGTTACTACAGTGATCTCAAAACCAAAAATTTGTTTTGATTTCTCTGGGGAAACTTCAGGAAAGGCAATATGTTCTTTAATTCCTATTGTTAAATTCCCTCTTTCATCAATTAACTTTGGATCTATACCATTGAAATCTCTAGTCCTGGGCAAAGCAATATTAATTAATCTTTCTAAAAAATCATACATCTTTTTCCTTCTTAAAGTGCAAGAGCCACCCACTGGCATACCTTGGCGTATTTTAAAACCAGATATTGACTTTTTAGCAGATTTTAAAGCAAACTTTTGTCCTGTTATCTGAGATAAATCATTAAGAATTACATCGTAAACCTTTTTCTTTTCAGAGGAACTCTTTCCGGCAACTTCTCTGCCAAACCCTACATTAACTACCACCTTCTTGATTGAAGGAACTGCTGTATCGTTCTTATAGCCAAATTTCTCTTTCATTTTAGGTAACGCTATCTTCTTGTAATTTTCTTCTACTTTTGTCATATTTCTTTACCGCACTTTTTACAAACCCTATATTTACCCTTACCTTCTATTTTGTAACCCACCCTAGCAGCTTTTGAGCATTTAGGACAAATAACTTTCACATTGGAGGCAGGAAATGGAGAAGGCATTTCAACAACTTGACCTTTTTCTCCTGACTTCTTTGGTTTTACGTGCTTTTTAACTAAGTTCACTCCCTCTACAACTAACTCACCCTTATTAGGATAAGCTTTAATAACCTTTCCTTTTTTACCACGATACTTACCAGAAATAACTAATACTTTGTCGTCTTTTTTAATCTTCATAACTAAATTACATCCTTTGCTAAATTAGTTATTTTATCAAAACCTTTTTCTTTTAATTCTTTGGGTATGGGACCGAAAATTCTTCCTCCTCTTGGTTCACCCTTATCGTTAACAATCACGGCTGCATTTTCATCAAATCGCAAATATGTCCCGTCTTCTCTTTTAAAAGGTTTCTTTTGTCTTACAATAACAGCTTTCAGCACCTGATGTCTTTTCACATCCCTTCTCGGATCTGCTTTTTTAACAGCTATAACGACCACATCTCCTATTTGAGCATATCTTCTCCTGCTACCACCTAAAACCTTAATACATTGAGCAACTTTTGCCCCCGTATTATCGGCTATTTTCAATATTGTCTGTGCTTGAATCATCTTTAACTAACTTTTTTATTATTTTCCACTTTTTATCTTTACTAAAAGGCCTACTCTCTTCTATTAAAACTTTATCTCCTACTTTAAAATCTCCTTTTTCAAAATGAGCCTTGTACTTTTTATGAACACCATATATCTTTCTGTATTTCTTATGGGTCTTCTTTCTTTCAACGCTAACTACTGCAGTTTTCTGCATCTTATCTGAAACTATTATTCCTTTTAATTGACGTTTTGGCATATGATTAAGATTTCTCTGAAAGAGCAGTTAGCGTCTTAGCAATATCTTTTCTCAATCCTCTAACTGCTTTTACATTTTTAACTTTACCGGAAGCTAAGTCAAACCTTAGACCTCTTAACTTCTCTCTCGAATCTAAAAGCATTTTCTCTAAATCGTCTTTTGTTTTTTGACGTAGCTCGGATATTTTCATTATTTCTTAACAAATTTTGTTCTAATTGGCAGCTTAGCAGCAGCTTTTTCAAAAGCTTCTCTTGCTTGTTGTTCTGTTATTCCATCAAGCTCGAAAATAATTCTCCCTTCTCTTATCGGAAAAACATAATGATCAACTGCTCCCTTGCCTCCTCCCATTGGAACTTCCGTACCTTTTTCAGTAACCGGCTTGTCCGGAAAAATCCTTATCCATAACTTTCCCCCTTTTTTCAAATACCTAATTATCGCCCTTCTTGAAGCTTCTATTTGCCTGGAGGTAATCCATTTGGTTCCCATGCTCTTTAATCCAAAAGAGCCAAAAGCAATCTGGCTTGCTTTGCTCTCTATTCCTTTAGATCTACCTTTATGCATCTTCCTGTGTTTAACCTTTTTTGGATAAAGTATTGACATATTAAACTTTCTCTCCTTTATAAAGCCAAACCTTAACTCCTATTGTCCCATAAGAGCAACGAGCTTTAGACAAAGAGTAATCAATATCAGATCTTAAGGTTTGACGAGGAAGTTGACCTTGTTTTAACCATTCTTTTCTAGCAATTTCTGTTCCATTTAGTCTTCCTGAAACCTGAATTCTTACTCCTTTTATCTCTTTATTGCTCATCACTTTACTTATTGCCTGCTTTAAAACTCTTCTATAAGGAGTTCTTCTTTCAATCTTCTGAGCAACCCACTGGGAAACTAGATCGGCTTTGGTCCAAGGATTCTTAATCCCTTTTATCTCTATTTTTAATTCTCTTTTCTTATCTATTCTCAAAACCTTGTTTCTTAAAGTTTCTTTTATTCTTTCAATTCCCTCTCCTCCTCTTCCAATGACTAGTCCTGGCCTGGAGGTTAAAATAACCACGTTAATCTTTCCTGAAAACCTTTCTATTTCAATTTTACTAACTGCAGCTTCTTTTAACTTGTCATTTAAAAATCTTCTAATCTTAAAATCTTCCTCTAAAAAATTAGAGAAATCCTTTTCTGTTATCCAGCGTGAATTCCAGTCTGAGGTTCCTTTTATTCTAAACAATTTTGGGTGAACTTTGTGTGACATAAAAATTTAAAAAGATTTTCTTCTGAAAATTTTCTTTGCCCTTTTGGCAATGCCGGGTTTTTTAATTTCTTCCCTTGGTTTAACTTCTGGCCTTTTAATTTCCTCTTTCTCTTTGGTCTCATCCTCAGCACTCTTTTGCTGCTCTTCTTTTTTGGTCTTTCTCTTTAACTCTTCTTTGATTTTTTTCTTCCTTTCATCTCTTTTTTCTTTCTCTTCTTCCTTAATCTCGCTTATAACTAAATTAATATGGGAAGTCTTCTTTTGTATCTCAAAAGCTTGTCCTCTTGACCTAGCTCTCCATCTTTTTAGCTTTGGACCTTCGTCAACAGTTATCTTTGAAATATATAAGTTATTCTCGTCTAAGCCAAAGTTATTTCTAGCTGAGGCTATAGCTGAGTTTAAAAGTTTCAAAACAGGCAAAGACGGTTTCTTAACACTAAAATTCAAAATGGCCTGAGCTTCCTGCACATTCTTACCCCTTACTAAATCAGCTATCAATCTTACTTTCCTAGGCGCTATTCTTAAATGTCTTAATTTTACACTAACTTTCATAAAACTCAAGCTTATTTTTCTTCCTTTATAGGCTGGCTTTGAACTCTTTTCGCCTCTAATTCTCTCTGCATCTTGCCTCCATGCCTTGAAAACTTAGTAGTAGGAGCAAACTCTCCTAGCTTGTGACCCACCATCTCTTCTCTTATCTTAACCTCTACATGATCCTTTCCGTTATGAACGCCAAAGGTAAAACCTATCATTTCCGGAGTAATTGTTGCCTTTCTAGACCATGTCTTAATTACACCTTCCTTGCTAGAAGATTTCATTTCCTCAACTTTTTTAATTAGCCTCTCGTCTACATAGGGACCTTTTTTAAGTGACCTTGACATATTACTTTTTTCTTCTTTTAATTATTAACTTATTTGATCTTTTTTTCTTCTTTCTTGTTTTTACACCCCTAGCTGGTTTTCCCCAAGGAGTTTTAGGATGTTTTAATCCGACCGGAGCCCTGCCTTCTCCTCCTCCATGAGGATGGTCAGGTGGTGACATCGCAGATCCTCTTACTGTAGGCCTAACGCCCTTGTGTCTTTTTCTTCCTGCCTTCCCTATTTTTACAAACCTATGTTCTGGACAAGAAACTTCCCCAATAGAAGCAAAGCAATCTTTAGGAATCTTTCTAGTCTCAGTAGAAGGCATCTTTAAATGGCAAAACTTTCCTTCGTGAGCTAAAACCTTAGCTGAAGTTCCAGCGCCCCTTACCAGCTTTCCCCCTTTGCCAGCTAATAACTCAATGTTGTGAACATTAGTTCCTACCGGAATATTCTTTAACCTCATTCTATTTCCAACAGATAAAGGTGCTTTTTCTGAAAAAACAATTTCATCTGATACTTTTAAGTTATGAGGAGCTAATATATATTTTCTTTCTTTGCCAGGATATTCCAAAAGAGCCAAAAATGCAGTTCTATTGGGATCATATTCTAAAGCTATCACTTTTGCTTTTTCATCAAGTCTTTCCTGTCCAAAATCAACCAATCTATAAATTTTCCTTTCTCCTCCTCCCTTGTGTCTAGTAGTAATCTTGCCACTACTTCCTCTGCCTGACTTTTTCTTTATAGCCTTAGTTAACCTCCTTTCAGGTTTCTTTTTTGTCAAAGCAGAGTAATCCCTGCTAGTCATATGTCTCCTCGAAGGAGTTGTAGGTTTATACTCTTTCATATTTTTTACCTTGGCATTAATTCTATTTTCTGCCCCTCTTTAACACAAACTATAGCTTTTTTGTAGCCGCTTCTGAATCCTTCTGTTCTACCCAATCTTCTTTTCTTTTTTGGAATATTAATAATTCTAACCGAAACAACATTAACTCCGTATAAGCTTTCTACTGCCTTTTTTATCTCAATCTTATTAGCATTGGGATAAACTTTAAAAACATAATTACCCTTTTCTGACAGATCCGTAGCCTTTTCTGTAATATGCGGTCCTTTTAAAATAGAATAAGAAGCAGATGACCTTTTCCCAACTTTATCTTCTTTTACTTCTTTCTTTATCTCCTTCTTTTCCTCTGGCTTTTTAAGTTTGTCTAAAATACCCATATTAGCCTTTTTTAATAAATGTCTCCTTAATAACCTTAATTGATTCTTTCGGCATTATTAAATATTTAAAAGAAAGTAAATCCAAAACATTTAAATTTCTAGCTTCTATAGTTTCGATCTTGGGAATATTTCTAAAAGATAAAACCGATTTTTTATCTATTTTGGGCAATACAAATAAACCAGAATTATCTTTAACAGGCAAAGATTTTAAAATTGAATAAGCAGATTTTGTCTTAATTTCATCTAGTCCCGGAAAATCTAAAACAATTAATAAGTTTTCCTTAACCTTGGCAGACAAAACCATAAATAAGGCTTTTCTTCTCATCTGCTTTGGAACTATCTTGGAAAAGTTTCTTTTTTTCTGGGGACCAAAAGTCACTCCGCCTCCTCTCCAAATTGGAGATCTAGTAGAGCCGTGTCTTGCTCTTCCTGTTCCCTTCTGGCGCCAAGGCTTTCTTCCTCCTCCTGAAACCTCGCTTCTATCTTTTGCATGAGCTATATTTCTTCTTTTATTAGATTTTAAAGAAATAGCTACTTGATGAACCAAATCAGAATTAAAGGGAATTTCAAATATCTCTTTGGGAAGTAAAACTTCTGTTGTTTTCTCTCCTTTTTTATTATAAGCCGGAATTTTCATGCTAATTTAAAATAAAAAATTAATCCGAAGATCTAATTTCTAATAAAGTTCCTCTTCTGCCGGGTAATGCTCCTGAAATAGCTAATAAATTTCTTTCCTTGTCTACTCTAATAACCTTTAAGTTCTTTATTGTTTTTCTTTGGAAGCCTGTTCTGCCGGGCATTTTTCTTCCTTTTTGAACTCTTTGAGGAAAGGCGGACCCTACAGATCCCAAAGTTCTCGCTTCATGCTTCACTCCATGAGAAGCTCCTCTTCCTGAAAATCCCCACCTTTTCACTCCTCCCTGATAACCTTTCCCTTTAGAAATACCAGAAATCTTGACATTATCACCCTCCTTAAAGGAATCTATCAATATTTCATCTCCTAGCTTAAACTCTTCAATACTTTTAAATTCTTTTTTAAAAAGATACTCTTTCCCTTTTTCTGTTTTCTTAATATTTTTTTTCTTTTTCTTAAAACCTAACTGAACAGCATTATAACCATCTTTCTTTTTGGTCTTTACTTGCAATACCTTGCAGGGACCAGCTTCAACTAAAGTTACTGGAGTAACTTTTCCTTTTTCATCAAAAACTTGTGTCATTTCTAATTTTTTTCCAAGTATAAATTTCATTCTTCAATAAAAAACTGGACAAACTAGTCCAGTTTTAAAGACTAGATTACAACTAATAATTAATTGATCTTCAAACCAAGATTCATAAAGCTTAAAACTATGTCTTTATCTCAATGTCTACTCCAGCAGGTAAAGTCATATCTCTTAAAGTGTCTATCACCCTGGATGTTGGGGCAGGTATTTCTATCAATCTCTTATGAATCCTCATCTCAAACTGCTCCCTTGCATCTTTGTGAACAAAACTTGACCTGTTAACTGTATATTTGTGAATTTCCGTAGGAAGCGGGATAGGACCTATAACTTCTGAACCACAACGCAAAATATTCTCAACAATCTGACGAGCGCTGTTGTCAACAATTCTATGGTCGTAAGCTCTAAGTTTTACTCTTATCTTGGGTCTTACTTTCTCTGAAGTCTTAGTTTTGGTAACCATCTCTAAGTTACTTTATTATCTTGGTCACTACTCCAGCCCCTACTGTTTTTCCACCTTCTCTAATGGCGAATCTTTGTTTTTCCTCAAGGGCAATAGGAGCAATCAATTTAATTTTCAAGTTCGTAGTGTCACCTGGCATTACCATTTCTGTCCCCTCGGGTAATTCTACATCACCTGTTACATCAGTTGTCCTAATATAGAATTGAGGTTTATACCCTGTAAAGAAAGGGGTGTGACGGCCTCCTTCCTCTTTAGTTAAAACATAAACCTCTCCTTCAAATTCAGTATGAGGAGTAATACTGCCTGGTTTAGCTAAGACTTGTCCTCTTTCAATTTCTTCTTTTTTAGTACCTCTTAGCAGAATCCCGACATTATCTCCTGCTCTTCCTTGGTCTAAAGACTTATTAAACATCTCTACGCTCACTGCAGTGGTCTTTTGAGTGTCTTTCAAACCCACAATTTCTATTTCTTCTCCAGAATTAATAATTCCTCTCTCAATTCTCCCCGTAGCCACAGTTCCTCTTCCTTCAATTGAAAAGACATCTTCAACTGCCATTAAAAATGGCTGTTCTGTGTCTCTTTTTGGTTCTGGGAAATAATCATCACAAGCTTTGACTAAGTCAACAATTGGCTTGCCGACCTCATCATCTGCAGATTTAGCGTCCAAAGCCTTTAAAGCTGATCCTTTAATAATAGGAATTTCATCTCCCGGGAATTCATATTTTTTCAATAATTCCCTTATTTCTGACTCTACCAACTCTATCATTTCAGGATCGTCTACTTGGTCAGTTTTATTTAAAAACACAACTAAAGAAGGCAATCCTACTTGTCTTGCCAATAAAATATGCTCTCTGGTTTGAGGCATTGGACCATCAGGAGCTGAAACAACTAAAATAGCTCCGTCCATCTGGGCTGCTCCAGTAATCATGTTTTTAATGTAGTCGGCATGACCTGGGCAATCAATGTGAGCATAATGACGTTTTTCCGTCTCATACTCTACGTGGCAAATATTAATAGTTAAGCCACGAGCTTTTTCTTCAGGAGCTGAATCAATTTCATCTATTCCTTTTTGTGAAACTTTCAACCCCTTTAAAGATAGAACCTTAAGTATTGCTGCGGTAGTAGTAGTTTTACCGTGATCAACGTGACCTATGGTTCCAATATTTAAGTGAGGTTTTGACCTCTCAAATTTTTCTTTTTCGGCCATAATGATTGAACATAAAACAACTAACAGCGAACAATTAATAATTATTCACTATTTTTGCCTATTGTTCTCTTAATTAATTTGTTTCTTAATTATTTTATTATTTTATTTATTTATAATATTTTGTCAATATTATCTTCTCTTTCCCTCAATTACTTCTTGGGCAATATTCTGAGGCACTTCCTCATATCTGTCAAACTCCATAGTAAAAGTTCCTCTTCCTTCAGTTAGCGACCTTAAACTTGTAGCATATCCAAACATCTCAGCTAAAGGAATTTTAGCATTAATAACTTTTAAATTCAACCTATCTGAAGTTTCATCAATTTTTCCTCTTCTAGAATTTAAATCTCCAATAATATCCCCAAAGAATTCAGAAGGAATAACAACTTCCAATTTCATCGAAGGCTCTAATAAAACAGGGGTTGCTTTTTTGGCTGCATTTTGCAAAGCCATAGACCCTGCAATCTTGAAAGCTACCTCCGAAGAATCCACCTCATGGAAAGAACCGTCGTATAGAGTAGCTTCAACATCAACCATTGAATAGCCAGCAACAACACCTTTACTCATAGCTTCCTTAATCCCTTTTTCAACAGCTGGAATAAACTCTTTTGGAATAACCCCTCCCTTAATTGCATCTACGAACTCGAACCCTTTACCCCTTTCCTTTGGTTTAACTCTTAAATAAACGTGTCCGTATTGCCCTCTTCCTCCTGACTGTTTAATATATTTAGCTTCAGCTTCAGCTTCCTTTTTTATAGTTTCTTTATAGGCTACTTGAGGTTTGCCGATATTGGCTTCAACGTTAAATTCCCTTTTCATTCTATCTGCAATAATTTCCAAGTGTAATTCTCCCATTCCAGAAATTATTGTTTCTCCTGTGTCAGGATCAGACTTTACCTTAAAAGTTGGATCTTCATCAGCTAACTTTTTCAAGGCCAATCCCATTTTCTCCTGATCTGCTTTAGTTTTAGGTTCCATTCTAATTGAGATAACAGGTTCTGGGAAAACAATATTTTCTAAAATAATGGGATCCGATTCACTGCATAAAGTATGACCTGTAGTAGTTTTTTTCAAGCCAACAGTAGCTGCTATATCTCCAGAATAAAGATTTTCTACTTCTTCTCTTTCTTGGGAATGCATTCTTAAAATCCTTCCAATTCTTTCCTTCTCACCAGTTGCCGAGTTTAAAACATACGATCCTTTAGCTAAGGTTCCAGAATAAATTCTAAAATAGGTTAAAGTTCCAACATAAGGATCTGTGGCAACTTTGAAAGCTAAAGCAGAGAAAGGTTCTGAATCTTCTAGCTTTCTTTCCATATCTTTGTTTGTTTTAGGATCTATTCCTTTTACCGGAGGAAGATCAGCTGGGGAAGGAAGATAATCACAAACACCATCTAGCAAAGGTTGTACTCCTTTGTTCTTCAAAGCAGAACCAACAAAGACTGGAACTAATTTATACTCACAGGTGGCTTTCCTTAACGCTTGCTTAATTTCATCGATCTTTATTTCATCCCCTGATAAATATCTTTCCAGTAAAGATTCATCTTCGGCAACTATTTTTTCTAAAGCTTTTTCTCTCCATTCTTTAGATCTTTCCAACAGATCTTGTGGTATTTCTTCCTCTGCTAATTCTTGGCCAAAATCGCCATTAAATCTAATGGCTTTCATTTTAAGCAAATCGATTACCCCTTCAAAATCACTTTCAGCACCTATTGGTAATTGAAGAGCAACAGCATTGGGAGTTAACTTAGACCAAATTGATTCCAAGCTTTTATAAAAATCAGCTCCCATCCTGTCCATTTTATTTATAAAGCAAAGGCGAGGAACTCTGAACTTGTCTGCTTGACGCCAAACAGTTTCTGACTGAGGCTCAACTCCAGCCACTCCGTCAAAAACAACAACAGCTCCATCTAAAACTCTTAAAGATCTTTGGACCTCTACTGTAAAATCAATATGTCCTGGAGTATCTATAATATTTATCCTGTACTCTTGCCCCTTTACTCTTTTAGTTTCTCCCGGCGTCCAAAAACAGGTAGTAGCTGCGGAAGTAATTGTAATCCCTCTTTCTCTTTCCCGGCTCATCCAATCCATGATAGCTTGACCCTCATGAACTTCTCCTATTTTATGAGAAATACCAGTATAAAATAAAACTCTTTCAGTTACAGTAGTTTTTCCCGCATCAATATGGGCAATAATACC
>Ga0272441_10003943_pt1 | contig 27558 bp, 13 predicted proteins | sample SSMProp6N_FD_193582 | JGI IMG/M metagenome (GOLD analysis project Ga0272441, IMG submission 193582) | Marine sediment archaeal communities from Little Sippewissett salt marsh, Falmouth, MA, United States - SSM-Prop-6N | ecosystem: Environmental > Aquatic > Marine > Wetlands > Sediment ... | reverse complement strand
GATGTCATTGTCGCTTACCGCGAGCATCCCGCCAGGCGGCTCGCAGACGCACAAGCCATCTTGGGTCATATCCCATAGGTTGTGGCTCAGCGCGATGTCCATGGCCTGGCACAACTTCCCGGGCCCACTGCACAAGCTCCGGGAATCGGACAGGCCCCGGCGCTGACCCATCAATGCCATTCCTACCACGGGCTCCAAAGCCCGAAGCAGGACTGCCTCCGGCACGCCCTCCGGGCCAGTGACGATGTTCAGGCAATGGTACCTGCCATAGATCAGGTAGACGTACGCCACCCCGGGGGCGTGGAACATCGGCGCGTTGCGCGGCGTTTTCCCCCCGGCCGCGTGACACCCCGGATCATCCCGGGACAGGTACGCCTCAGTCTCCACAATCACACCCGCGCACAGCCCCTCAGGGCCCCGGCGCACCAGCAGGCGTCCCAGCAAGTCGCGGGCCACGGTCTGGGTCGGCTGCGCGTAGAACTGGGCCGTGATCGGCTCATAGACAATCATTGCGCAAACACAGTGTTGCTCACAAGATTCATGAATGTAACCGGGACCTTGATAGCAGGCTGCGTAATGTGGTAATATACATTTGTGGGTGTCGCTGGCGTTGCGTAGTGAAGCGACTCATACCCGACAAGCTACTTATATCAGCCCTTGTGACGCTGCTGTTCCCGGGCGACGCCCACTGCCCAAAGACCCCCGTCAGTGCAAGGGGGTCTTTCTTCTGCCCTCCCCCGGGCGATTCTGAACCATCTCGACTAGCTGAAGGCGATGCGGTACCGGTAGCAGTCTGACGTAAGCTCATCCCAGTTCGTCTTGGGTTCGATGGGAAGCGTCAGTACGAGTTCGCCCGTCACCCGGTCTTCATAGCTACCCCAGTTTGTGAAGCGAACGTCCTCGGGTTGCCCCTCGGCTCGGTCATCAATCACCCGCAGTGTATCGCGGAGCAGGCACAGCCTGTATGGGTCGACCTGGGCTATGTACAGCGGATAGCGGGGCGTCTGGCCGCATACGGGCTCGTGGTGGACATTGCCGATCCAGTACAGCTTGTCTGAGTAGCTGGGGCGGTGCAGTTGGGCCAGGGAAGCCGGCGATGAGACGACCTCCCCGTCATCGTAGCGCAAGGGCTCCGGCTCGGACCAGGTCAGGCCCCCATCCTCTGACAGGCTGGTGAACTTCAGGCTCGGCAAATCACGCTCCGGGCTGCCCTGACACCGCATGGTGCCCCATAGGCGTCCTTCCCCCAGGCTGCACATTGCCGGCTCGCAGCATCCGACGGTGGACAGGTCCGGGCCAACGCTGATGGGCCGTCCCATCTCCCACTCGATGTCCGATAGGTCCTCTGTCCAGCGCCCCCGCAGACACACTACTTCCAGGAAGTAGCCACCGTAAGGGCTGTAAATGTCACCCGCCTTGTCCAGGGGCTGTCTGCTGATCCCGCAGGCGAAGGCGCCCTCGCCCAGGGACACCCACGGGGCCAGATCGGCGGTAGCACCGTTCTTGCCGTAGTGCAGGCCCGGCCCCCAATGAACGTCATCATACTCATCGCCCACGGCGATCACAGGCCCGTGGGGTTCCCACGTGTGGGCGCCGTCGCGCGAGATCTCGTAGTGCAATCGCCCGGTGCGGCTTGTCATGTCGCCCGCGCCGTTGAAGCCCGTATCGCTGCCCGCGCGTTGGCTGGTCGCGTAAAGGCTTACCAGCAGTCCCGTGTCCGGCTCCAGGTAGTGCATCGGCACCATCCGCACCCGGCACCCGGTCTCTATGTCATTGTCACTGAGGCAGTGCAAGGGCTCTTCCGCGCCCCAGGTGACACCATTGTCGGCCGATCGGCGGCGGTAGATGCGGCGGTCATAGTAGCGTCCTGACCGGGTGCGTACCTCCTCCTTCACGGCCTCGATGAGCGTGAAGCCATCCAGCGCCGTGTAGGTTGGGCTCTGGGCGTAGACAGCCACATGCGGCTCGGGCGCGGCAATGTGAAGTTCTCTGGAAATGCGCATCGGCACAGGCCCCCTTCGGGTGATCCGCCGGCGACGACAATAACGATATCAGTACCACGGCCCTGCCGCAACCGTCATATCCCGACGGCATCCTGAGGCCCGGTAGGATAGCACAGCCCCGACGGCGAAACTGTTTCTCCGGGTAGACCCTCTGAAGGGAGAAGCGCATCATGTACCGCGAGAGTCTGATGCTGTGCGCCACGCTGCTAGCCGTGAGTTGCGCCATGCTGCAGGCCGCCCCGACCCGGGTATCTCAGCAGCAGGCACATGACTGGCTCCTCAACGTCATCCCTCACCCACAACAAGTCACCATACCGGCCAAACTGGTGGTGCCGGTCTCCGACATCTGCATCCTGCTGGATGATGACCCCGCTGTGTTGTACGCCAATCAGGCCAAAGACATCGCCGCCCGGCTTGAGGATAGGTGCGGCGCAGCGCTGCCCCCACCCCAGCAAGCGCAGGTGGTGCTGGTGGCCGGGACAATGGACGAAGCCGGCGAAGTGCGTGGGTATCCCGTCCCCTGGGCTGAGCGTCTGCGGGGCCTGAAGAACGCCGATCAGGCCTACTCGATCCACCTGGCGAACAGCAACACGCTGGTTGTGGCGGGAGCAAAGCCTGCCGGGGTCTACTACGGTCTGCTGACACTGTGGCACCTTGTGCGTCCCACCATACGGCAGGAGGGTGGCGAGTGGCTCGCGGCGGTGCCCCTATGCGAGGTGCTCGACTGGCCCGACCTGGCGGAGCGAGGCGAGTGGGGCGGCAGCGTCAATCGCGATATCGAGTGGCTGGCCGACTGCAAGATGAACCTGTGCGAGAGCCACTGTCAGAGCCTGAAGGTGACGCCCGAGGGGAAGGGCGTCGCGGAATTCGACATGGAGCTCATCGCACGCGGCGCCACGTGCGCCGTCAAGGTCGTCCCCATCATCACTCACCTGGATCAGCTAGGGCGCACCGGCCTGTTCGACGTGTTCGAGGACACGCTGGGCGAGGGCGACCCGAGCACATGGCCATACGGCGGCACCACGGTCAAGCCCGCCTGCTTCTCCAACCCCAAAACGGCTCGGGCGCTGGCCGACTGGATGGTCTCTCTGGCCACCCAACCACAGATCACAGACTTCAATATCTGGCTTAGTGAGCACCATGTGTCATGCGCCTGCGAAAAGTGCAAGGCCAAGGGGCAATTTGTGCTGGAGGCCGAAGCGGTGGCTCGCGGCTATAAGTTGGCGAGGCAGGCGCGACCGGACATTGGCCTCCGTGTCCTGCTCACCCAGGGCAGCTACCGGTTCAACGATCAAGTCATCGCGGCGCTGCCGCGCGACATTGGCATCACCTACTACGATGGCGGGCGCACCTATGATTCCTCTCGCAATGAGATGATCTATCCGCTGCTGGAGGGTTACGTCAAGTCCGGCGGCTGGCTGGGGTGCTACCCACAGCTCACGGCATCGTGGCGCATCGTGTGCCCCTGGAGCGCCCCCCAGTTCATCCGGTTCAGGATGAATGAGTTCGTCGACGACGGTCTCGAGTGCCTGTGCGGATACGCGACGCCCGATAACCGCTTCTACGAGTTCAACGTTCTGGCCGCCGCCGAGTGGGCCTGGAACAGTAAGGGGCGCGATGAGCGCGAGTTCGCCCTGGCTTACTTCACCCACAAAGGTGTCTCTGACCCGCAGAAGGCCGCCGACTGGGCCGTCATGCTGGGCCCCGTCGGCTGGGATGTGTACGGTGCGCGCGTGCCCTACTCGTGGTTCTTCGGCGGCATCGCCAAGGCCCTTGACGCCGGCAACCTGCCGACACTGGGCCAGGGACCTTTCACATACATGCCCACCGAAGAGCACCTGCACGAGAATCTGCAGGCCTGTGCGGCCGCCATGAAGCTTGCTCAGCAGGTCGGCGATGAAGCCATGCTCGCCGAGACGAACGCTATCGAGGGCTATGTCAGGATGCTCAAAGCAATACATGAGATGGGCCGGATCGTCGGGAAGAAAAAAGAGCTCGGCGAGCAACAGAAGGCCTCGGTGGCCGGCCTCATGGGCGACCTCGATCAGGCAACCCTCAAGACCACCAACGCACTGGGGGCCTGGCAGCAGGCCGTCGCCCCGGACAACCGCGCCGGCCGCTTCGAGGACACCGTCCGCGTGACCCAGGAGACCTGTGCCGCCGTAGGGCAGGCCATAGACAAGTTCGGCGTGGAGGACCCCGGCAAGCCCTACCGGGCCAAACAGGTCGGCCGCTGGCAGACCGAGGACTTCGAGCCCGGGCCCGAGATCGCCAAGACCTGGGACGTCACCGAGGCCATCAACGGCCCCGGCACATACCGCGTCCAGTTCGTCTACCAAAGCGGCTGGTACGGCCTCAACATCCACCGCACTTCCCTGGCGAGCGCCAAGACCGCGGCGCCTGACGAGCTGCAGAACCTCGCCACTGACGAGCACGAGGGCACCGCCGCGTACCGCAACAAGGACAACATCTACGAGCTGAGCATTGATGCCTACAGCCCTGAACTGAAGTACCACATCGTTGCCGATGTCCGCGGCATGCCCAAGGACAGTGCTGGGGACAAGCAGGGCTGTAACGGCAAGCTCATGATCTGGAAGGTCCGCCCGAACTGATCCGGCGCGTCGGGCCGTTCGGCAGGCGCCGACCACGCCCGCGTGCCATGGCGTGTCATGAGGTGTCCCGATGAGACCAAGGGTGGCCATCGCGCGCTTGCTCGTACGCGCGGCTCGCCGCATGGACCGCGCAGGCGCGTCTGGCAAGGTTTGGCGCAAGGTCCACACGCCCCGGGGAGCCCGGGGCCTCCGACGCTTGGCCAGGGCCATCCACTGGCTCGCGCTCATGGTCATGCGCCCGGACGACCTGGTTGAGTTCAGCCGCCTGGCATACTCCCATCAGGGCGGCATCAGGGCCTGGAGCTCAACGGAGAGTGTGTCGGTAGGCCTGACCGAGGATGAATCGGCCCTGCTGAGCCACATACCCCGCTCCGGGGCCAGACTGCTGCTCCTGGGGATGGGCGGCGGCAGAGAGGCCGTTCCTCTGGCCCGAATGGGGTTCTCCGTGACGGGCGTCGACTTCGTGCCCGAAATGGTGCAGGCGGCCATCGACTACGCCGCACGCGAGGGGCTACAGGTCCAGAGCTTGGTCCAGGAGCTATCCGCGCTGGACGTGCCCGCGGCCGGCTTCGGCGTGGCGTGGCTGTCCGCCGGAATGTACTCGTGCATACCCACCCGCACGCGCCGCCTGGCCGTGCTGGCCAGGGTGAGGGATGCCCTCAGGCCGGGCGGGCACTTCATGTGCCAGTTTGTCTACATCCCTCCCTCCCAGTCAGCGAGAGCCGAGACCATCCGTCGAGCCATGGCGCTTCTGACCCTGGGTAACCTGTCCTATGAGCCCGGCGACATGCTCTCATCTGAGTTCATCCATGCCTTCCCCGACGCCGAGAGCGCCTGCGACGAGTTCGCCGAAGCCGGCTTTGAGGTCGCCCGCCTGCAGACGCCACAGGAGCGCAACCGGTGGGGAGCGCTGCTCGTCAAACCCTAAACGCACAAGACTGCCGAACGGGAGCATACACCGTGAGAATGCGCTCAGTGCTTTGCTTACTGCTGCTTGGTCTGCCGGCAGCCATGCTGTGGGCTGCCCCACAGGTCCTTCCCATCCCCAACGGAGGCTTTGAGCAGGGGCTACAGGACTGGAAGATCACCGACAATGAGGGCGTGCTGGTCAGTGTGAGCGATGAGCAGGCCGCCACCGGTCGCTACAGCCTCAAGGTCGTGGACACCCACCCCAAGAATGGATCGGCCGCCCTGAGCGCACGGGTGCCCGTGGACGGCGCCGGCGTCTACGAGCTGCGGGGCAAGTACCTGCCCGTCTCAGGCGGCGGCCTGGGCATGTACCTCAGGATCCTGGACAAGGCTCAAAACCCGGCCCTGCCCGGTGACACCTACCAGAAGGGCCTGGGTGGGGCGGATGGCAAGTGGCATGAGTTCGTCGTCACCGCCTATGCGCCGGGCAGCTCGGCCTACCTCGAGTTGATGATCCATAGCTACAGCCACGCCAAGGTCGAGGCATATCTCGACGATCTGCATTTCGTCGCCCTGGGTGCGGAAGCGCTCCTGCCCCCCTGGGAGGGCCAATATAAGATCCGATCCGAAGACCGCGACCGGCTGACGGCTGCCGATGTCGTGGGCCCTGACGGCATCGTGTACCCCAACTGGACCCAGTGCGGGGTGCAGGGCTCGATACCACAGGTGCAGCCCTTTGCCACCGTCGAGCAGTTCGGCGCAAAGGCCGATGACGAGGCCGACGACTCGGCCGCCCTAGACCAGGCCTGCCTGGCCGCGGGGCAGGCCGGAGGAGGCGCCGTCACCCTCGGAGAGGGCACCTACTATCTGGACCGGCCGATCACCATTCGCCATGACGGCGTGGTGATCCGCGGCCAAGGCCCGAGCAAGACCCGACTCATCTTCCGCTACGCCATTCCCGAGGGCGGCGTAGCCCTGTACTGGCCTCCCGCCGGCAGCAAGGTCGGCAACAGCACGCCCCTGACCATGCACTGCCATCCCACGGGCCTGATGAAGATGACCATGCGGGTGGACGACAAGATCATCGGCGCCTGGCAGCGCAGCACTCACTCGGGGAACACCTTCTCACGGACCTGGTATGGGCGCACCATCATCGGCAAGCTGCCTGACGGCCCGCACACCCTCAAAGGCATCGCCGAGTACAAGGATGGGACAACACGCACCGGCCAGATCCCCATCGTCCTGGACGCGAGCTTCGATGACCAACGCCGGGTCGCGCTGGCCGATGCGGCCCTGGGCTTCCGCGGACGGGGCCTCGTGGGCCCCAAATGCAAGCTGGCCACAGACGGCAAGCGCGGGGACACCACACTGCAGCTCGAGGACGCCGGGGACCTGCAGGCCGGAGACTGGCTCTTGATTGATGGCCCGGCAACAGACCGCTGGAAGAAGCTCACCAGGAATGCCTGCAAGTGGGGCACCTACAGACGCTACATTGCCAGAGTCCAGAGCGTGCAGGATAGCGCGGTCACCATTAACCAACCCCTCCGCATCGAGTTCCCGGCCATCGACGGCTCGTATGTGCAGAAGATGGAGCCGATTGTGCGTTGCGGCGTTGAAGACTTGTACATTGAGCAAACAGAGAACCTATGGATCAGCACCGCCATGTTCCGCTACGCGGTCAACTGCTGGGCGCGAGGGGTGAGGGTGCGCAAGTGCGGCCGCTTCCCGGTGTACGCGGGCCTGGCCAAGTGGTGCGAGATTCGCGACTGCGTCTTCGATGACGCCTGGTTCAAGGGCGGCGGCGGCACGGCCTACACCGGCTGGGAGCACTGCTGTGACTGCCTGATGGACAATGTTGAGACCTTCAAGATGCGCCATGCCCCCCTATACCAGTGGGCGGCCAGCGGATGCGTGATACGCAATGGCGTGTTCCACGATTCCGACGGCCAGTGGCACTCGGGGTGGACCAACGAGAACCTGTTCGAGAACTGCGTCATCGCCTCCCGGCGTGGCAACGGGGGATACGGCCACGGGATGTGGGCTTCACCGCCCGAGGATACCGCCCACGGCCCCAACGGCCCCCGCAACGTGGTCTACAACTGCGACGTCTCGTGTGAAAGGGACGGCCTGTGGATGGGGGGGATGAATGAGAACTGGCTCATCCTGTACAACCGCTTCGTGGCCGAGGGCGGCAGAGGGGTGTTCATGAAGACCGCCAGCTTCGACCATGTCATCAAGGGCAACGTGTTCGCCATCAAGAACCCCGCGGCGCCCATGGTTTACATCGCGACACCCGACTGCATCGGGGTGGAGTTGATCGGCAACAAACTGTATGGTGGCAGCGGCAAGCTGGTGGACGGACTGGGCGAGGCCGCGCTCATGCTGGACAACGAACTGCTGCCCTTCGCCGCCTCTCCACCCAGGCCCAGCCCGGCGGTGAAGTCCATCTACGAATGGCAGTGCGCGCAGTGATAGCCATCGGCGCACGGCCGCGGCTCGTCGGGAGAGGCAGCCCCCGAGCCTGATAGGACACAGTGCAGATAGGCGCCACTCGTCCCCCAACCCTCCCGCGGATGCGGCACAGGGGCGAGGACCGGCGGGCCGTTGATACGGACCACAGCTTTTCAGCCGGAGGCTGTCGCCCGGGATCGCAATCCCGCGGGCCTGGGACGAGATCGGTCCAGAGTGCCTCACGCCCACGGCGCCGGCCAGGTCTGACTGCCTGGGGCCCGAATTCTCCGCACAAGCAACGACACCGCGCCAGATAGATACACACCGCCGGCGTGCCCCGGCGGCCACGCACGGCAAGGCATCTTCGTCTCCGTTCGTCGAGCAAGCGCCTGCGCCGAAGCCCTCAGCGCTTCCTCGCTCTGATCTCCTTACGCTGGTGGGCGGACTTGTACATCATCTCGGTGAGCTCGCACACCTTCAGCCCGATCAGATCGGTGCGGATCTGGGGTACCCGCCCCAACACCGACCACGCGAAGTGCTGCTGGGAATTGGCGTAGCCCGCCCAGTCCTCGAGCAGCGAGTTCTGCCTGGTCTCGAACTGATCCAGCAAGAAGGTCGTGTCGCCGTCGATGCCCTCCATGTTGGTGAAGAAGGCGAATGGCTCAAGCTTCAGACCGCCCTTCGAGCCCATGATGCGGTGGCCTGTTCCGCCGTCCATGTGGGCGGCCCAGGCTTCCTCAAACATCAGCGTGATGTCGCCTGAGAACCTGACTAGAGCAGTGGCCAACTCCTCCACATCATAGCCGCTGGACTTGCGCCGCCCCTCGTCCATATCGAGCTCCTGGAAGGTGCTGGCCGACACGGTCTCGATCTCGGGGTTGTCCAGCAGGTACATCATCAGGCCCAGATGATACACGCCCATGTCGGGCAATGCGCCGCCTCCGGCGTGCTCCTTCTGCACGAAGATGGGCGTCGCGTAGCCATCAACGTACGGCCGCCCCCGCCGGCGGTAGTTGCTGGCCTTGGCGTAGTAGATCCTGCCCAGACGCCCGGCATCAATGAGCCGCTTGGCCGCCCGGGCCTCCTTCGAGAACAGCGTCCCGAGTTGCATGGCCAACAGGCGGTCGTTGTCCTGAGCGGTCTTCACCATCTTGCGCGCCTCGGCGGCGGAGTTGGCGAAGGGCTTCTCGCAGTACACATGCTTGCCGGCCTTGAGCGCATCGCACGTTACCGAGCAGTGCAGCACGTTGGGCAGGCACACATCCACCACATCGATCTCGGCCATCTTCAGGAGCTCTGTGTGGTCGGAGAATACCTGCTCCACGCCGAACTGTTCGGCCGCGGCTTGCGCCGCCTCCTTGTTGATGTCACACACGGCCACCACTTCGGCGTCCGCGATGCCCGCATAGTTGTTCAGGTGGTGCTTGCCGATGATGCCCGTCCCGATGACGCCGGCCTTCAGCTTGCCTGACATAGTCTCACACATCTCCTATCGAGCCCCGCCGGGGGGTGCTGTGACGCCTCAGTCTACTGGGATAACAAAGAGCTGATCCAGGGCGCAACCCTCGCCCAGGTTGCTCATCGATATCTCGTGCTTGCCCGCCGACAGCTTGAAGGTCCACGGGGCTCCAGCCCATTCACCCAGCCTGACATACTGCCAATTGTCCGTGCCGGTCGAGAAGCCTCCCGTCCGCGGCAGGTGAAACTGCGCAAATCCCTCAGCCGGGTGCTTGCCGTCAATCTTCAGATCCCGCATGGCCTTCTTCGAGTCGGTGCAGTACTTCACAGCGACGTAGTACGTGCCTGCCCTTGGCACATCGGCGGTCCACGTCAGAGTGTGGCCCAGGTTGGCGTGCCAGTAGGTGAGCATCTTCCCACTGCTGAACCGCTCGTACAGCTTCACCTGTCCCCCGCTCTGCCCTGTGAACTGCTCCGCCTCGATGAGCACGTATCGGTCAGAGTCCAGGTCCAGCAGCCAGCGTGGCGGTAGCCGCAAGGCACTGGAGGCGGTGGCCTCGAGGCCGCTGTCGTCCACCACACGCAACCCAATCCGGCACTGCCCGCCGCTCTCGAGGGGATGCTCGAAGGTAAGCCCCTCCCCCACCGGCTTGCCATCTACACTCCAGAAGGCGTTGGCGATGGTCCCGTCCGGGTCGGTCGAGGCCCCGACGTCGAGGCGCAGTATGATGGCCTTGCCCGCCTCAGCGCTCCAAGTCGCCTTGATGGATGCCGTGGGCTGACCGGGATCGAACCAGAACTGGGACCATGGAGCGAAGACCGTTGAGCCACCCTCAATATTGAGCCGCGCAGGGGTGTTTGCGGGAACGCGGTACAGCACCAGGTTGCGGGCGCTCTCGAGCGGGGCCGCGTAGACATCACCCACCCTCGAGCCGGCCACCGCCGGCTGCATGGCAACCTTCTGCCCGGGGGCGACAAAGTAGCTGCGCTCGGCCGGCTGCGCCCCCAGCACGATCGGCCGAGATGCATCGATGACCATGGGGTTCAAGTACGTGTCGATGCCCCATGTGCCGCCGCCGCTGAGCTGCAGGCGGTACGCCCCGTCGACCGCAGTGATGCCCTCAGATAGGGACACGGCGCTGCGTTGTGGGTCTAGGGCAACCTCGGCGATTGTCTTGCCCGTCGGGTCCTGCAGGATGGCCGTGCCGACCCCCGCGTCCTCCCGCGGCCGCAGGACGATATCGAAGGGCGTGCCCTCGCGCCGCTTGATGTAGGCAGTGAGCGGCTCGTCGTCCAGCACAAGGGCCGTCTCGGTGAGCCGCAGCGCGCGTTGCTGGTGCAGGTAATGAGGCGTTACGCGAGTCTGCTGGGAAAAGCTCTTGCCAAAGCCGTTCACGCGCGCTCCCGCTTCGAGCGTTCCCGCCAGGGCCACTTCGCCAATCTCAGGATCACCCGACAGGCTGTAGGCATACAGGATGCCCTCGGTGACGAGGGTTGACAGGCCCACCGACGGCCCCGTGTTGGGGCACGAGGTGTATCGCATCCCGTTCTGCTGGGGCACCCAGGTCTCCTCAATGATGTTCTTGGCGCCCCGCACCAGCATGTCCGCCACGTCCTGGTCGCCCGTGATCTCGTGGTAGTCCTTCAGCGAAGTCAGAAGGACCCCCGCCATGAAAGCCGCCTCGCCCCGGTGCCTCGGCAGGCAATGGCAGTGTCCCGGCATGAGTTGCCTCGTCCAGCCGCCCTCGGGCATCTCACGCTCCTTCACCCGCTCCATGATGATCCGCGCGGCGTTCAGGTGGTACGGGTCCCTAGTGGCCCGGTACATGGCCAGGGTCGCCACCAGGTGCCAGCCGCAGGTGCGGTCGTTGTTGTAGTCGTAGTTGCGCAGGTAGTAGGAGTTGTAGTGCTGTGCCACCATCTGCGCGGAGTCTCGACCCCGCAGGTCGCCGGTGAGGCAGTAGTTGTCCAGGTAGCCGTCTACCCAGGTGTGAGTGATAGTGAAGCCACCGTTAGGCGACCCCTGGTCATTGATCTTGTGGTTGTAGTACCCGCCCACGTGACCGATGCAGTGGGCATAGACGCACCCCACCCGCGAAGGTGTGCTGTGCGCACGGACCATATCCACATCCATGTTGTGCCGGCAGGCCTCCTCGGCCGCGTAGAAGAAGTCCGCATCGCCGCTACGGATGAACTGCAGGTAGAAGGCGTGCTGGGTGTCGTACTCGATATTGCCCCAGTTGCGGCCCCGTTCACCCCACCAGTCGCCGAAGTTCAGCATCCCGTACTCCCGCCCCGTCTCGCGTTTGCTCAAGTAGGCGTCCAGCGACTTGCGCGTGGCCTGCTCGTAGGCCTTGTAGATACCCCCGAGCTCAGTGCTGGAGGGCAGTGTGTCGGTGAAAGCCCCGCTGTCGCAGTACCATTCCGGCGGCGCGACCGCAACCGGCGGCCGCTGGAACACCGTGGCCGCCGCAACCGCCGCTTCTAGCGGTGCGTCGCCCTGACGGAAGGACAGGAGCAGCTCGTGGCGCTTGCTCATCCCCTGTCGCAGTCGGTATGCGTCATCCTTTAGGTAGTAGTAAAGCTTGTCCTCGAGCTCGCCCTCCTTCGAGACCTGGTAAGTGCCGGGGGCAAACCGCGGCATGATCCCGATGGTGAGCTCGGGTCGCCCTTCCTCATCCAACCGCGCGGTGAGGCGCTTGGGGTACAACTGCCAGAAGTTGCGCACCGCCACGGTGACCCCGGCTCCAGACCCTACAAGATCAATCCACCCCGGCGCCCTCTCGCCCTCGGCCACAACCGCGGTCCCGTTGGTCACCCTGAAGGCGTTGTCGAAGCTCTGGTCGACGCCGAAGGCCTCGGCCCCGCAGGGATGCTGCGCGCCATGGCCACCCACGGTCACCGTGGGCCTGTCCCCGACGTCGACGGCACTGACCAGGTCCCAAGACTGTATGTCCGACCATTCGGAGGAGGCGTTCGAATTGGTCCACGTGTGCATCAGCCGGATGAAGGGCTTGCCCGAGTAGGCGTGGATCCGACACTCATCTCGCAGCACGGCGTCGCTGTCGGGCAGATGCACATACCTGCCGATGCCGACCACCGTGTGCAGGGGCCCCTCAAGCCTGCTGAAGGAGTAGACGGGCTTCGCGTCCGATACCGCCACCTTATCCCCGAGCATCACTCTGGCGGGGAATAGCGCCCGCCCGCCGCACACTCGCTCGCCCGCTGAGTACTCGCCGTCCCCGTTGGAGTCCAGCCAGATGCCGTTCTCGGTCTCGGGGGCGCCTGTGGCCAGCTTGATCTGCAGACGGCGCGCGTCTACATCGATCCCGCCGGCCCCGAATTCACTGTGGATCATCCTGGGAAAGCCGCGGATCGGCGTGACCCGGGTCCCGTACTCGAGGGTATAGACCTGCTCAGAGTTCGCCGGCAGGTCGGCCTGGAAGTCCAGTAGGACCCACTTGGCCGAGCCGTCCGGCCAACTGGTCTGCACCTGGGCCTGCAACGGTATCTCATCACCCGACGGCCCCAGCATCCGCATACGCATGAGCCGCTCACACGCCAGCCGCCCTACCGGGATGGGTATCCCCTGGGTGATGGGCCATCCGCTGACGGCAGCATCATGCTCATTCCGGACGGTGAGGGGCACGCGAACGCGGTCGGCCAGGCCCGACAGATCGGGGGTCTGTCTCTTGTCCTGCGCCTGGCGCCATGACTCGGTTGTCCCCTGGATCACCACAGGGTCGCCTTCGGGCGTCTCGCCGCTCAGGCGGTAGTAGACCTTGCCCGGACCGCATTGCCCGAACTGGGCCCTGAAGCCGTGATTGGCCTCGGGCTCCTTGTCCTGCACGACGGTGCCGTACTCCTCGTCAGGGCCGTACTCGAACTTGGCCTTCACCGGCCAGGTGGTGATGAATGTGACGCGCCCGCTGAGGCGATCGATGTTGAGGTGCCGGATCTCCCGGGGCAGGCTCCGTAACTCAGGTAGCTCGGCCAGCAAGAACAGGTCTTCCACTCGGGGGTAGCCCTCACGGCGCACAAGTTCGAGCTTGAGCACATCGCCCTGCTTGACCTCGACGGGCTCGGCCGCAGCGAAGAATGCCTGGCGGCGATTGCCCTGCTTCGCTACGGCGATACCCAAACGCCGGCCGTTCAGCGCAAGGGTGTACACCTGCCGCCCGGCGTCGTCGTAGGCGATGAAGGCCGGGTAATACCGGCCGGCCTTGGGCGCCGTCGCCTCGATGGTGAAGGGCCCTTGCCCCATGATGCGCACGCTGGGCATGTGGTATTCGGTGAAGTTGTCGTACCCAAAGCCGTGGGCCTCGCAGTCTTGGATGGGCAACACCACGTTGGCCGGGTCCGAGCGCGCCTCCCGCTGCAGGTCCAACCCCCAGGTCACCACCAGTCCCTCGCTGTCCTCAAGGTCTGCGATGGTCCTGGGCTTGTCTCGGTCGCTCTCACCCTGGGCCAATATGTTGAAGCTCCCCACGGTGTCCACCATCTTGTACGGGTCCCGGGTCTCAAGAAGCACGTGGGCCGAGCAACGCGTCTTACCATCCTCCTGGTGCAGCGACAGGTCTGCGCAAAGGTACAGGCTGTTGCCCAAAACCGCTGCGTTCGCCGGCAGAGGCTTCTCAGTGCCGTCGGGCTCGAAGGCCCTGATGCCGGCCTGGCCTCCGCTGAAGGTCAGCATGTAGTCGATGCCGCGTACATCCTGGCGGCCCGTAGTCTCGTCGTTGTCCGCCTGGATGTAGATGATCAGGCCGATGTTGCCGACCGCCACTTCATCGAGGAAGTCGACGCGCCACAACCACCGGTCCTGGGCAACATTGCCCAGCGCCACCGCGGTAATGTCCAGCCCCGGGGCGTAATTATCCGTACCTACCCGGTCGCCTTCCTCTTTCGTCTTGTCGGTGATGAGCACATCCAGGGCTTCCGCGAACTCGCGGTTGGTACCCAATCGCTCCTCAACTGCGTCGGGTAGCCCGTCCTGATCGGCATCCTGAGCCAGGCCGACACTACAGCCCGCCAGGAGAATTGTGATGAATGCCGCCGCTGTGGGGCGCATCGCGCCATCCCCCTCGTAGGGTGTTCTGACTGTGTGAGGCCGCTCAGGTACTTCGCTGGTGCGCGGGGCTGTACCTTCGGACGCCTAGATCGAAGGTCATCACCGGCGCGCAGGTGAACTATGCGTGGCAGGCCGCTTAACGCCAAGAACGTGTGAGGCGCCACACATGAGCAAACCTAACGTTGTACTGGTCTTGGTCGATGACATGGGATATGGGGATTTCGGCGTCTTCAACGACGGGCTGACGCAGACCCCGAGCCTGGACCACCTGGCGGACGAGAGCCTGTGCCTGACTCAGCACTATGCGGGCTCGTGCGTGTGCGCACCCTCAAGGGCCTCCCTCATGACCGGCAGGTACCCTCACCGGACCGGGGCCATCGACACCCTCGAGGGCCGGGGGTTGGATAGGCTGGCCCTGGGCGAGCGCACCATGGGCGACATGTTCCACGCGGCCGGATACGCCACAGGACTGGTCGGCAAATGGCACCTGGGAGCCTTGGACCCCAGGTATCACCCCAACAGCCGGGGCTTCGATGAGTTCTGCGGCTTCCGCGGCGGCTGGCAAGACTACTACGAGTGGCGGCTGGACCAGAACCGCTCCATGATGGCCTCCGATGGGCGCTACCTCACCGACGTGTTCACCCAGCAGGCCTGTTCCTTCATCGAGCGCCACAAGCACGAGCCCTTCTTCCTGCACCTGACATACAACGCGCCCCACTTCCCTTTGCAGGCCCCGGAGGAAGACATCGCGCCCTTTGCCGAGAACGGCGAGCTCACCGGCGGCGTGAAAGCCCTTTACGGCATGATTCGCCGCATGGACGCAGGCGTGGGGCAACTGCTTGAGAAACTGGACAAGCACGGCCTGGCGCACAACACCATCTTCATGTTCACCAGCGACAACGGCCCGCAGTTTGGCGGCCAGGGCGACATGTGCACCACGCGCTTCAACTGCCAGTTCAACGGTGCCAAGGGCAACGTCTACGAGGGGGGCATCCGCGTTCCGATGCTCATGCGATGGCCCGACGGCCTGCCCACGGCGGGGCAAATCGACGAAATGGTCCACTTCATGGACTGGCTGCCGACGTTGGCCGACGCGACGGGCTGTTGCGTACCCGAAGCGAATCCCATCGACGGGTGCGACGTGCTCCCCGTCCTGCGCGGCGAAGCCGGCAAGGTCTGTGACCGACGATTCTGGCAGTGGAACCGATATACACCCCTTGTGCAGACCAACGCCGCCTTCCGCGACGGCGACTGGAAGCTCCTGCGACCCAGCATCCGAGAGAGCATGTGGCTGGCCGAGGAGGACATGCGGGTCGACCGGGCGCTGAAATACGAGCCGGAGACCATCACCGATATCACGCGAGATCCCGAGCCCGAACGGGAGATCCCGGCGCCTGCCCCGCCACAGCTCTACAACATAGCTCAGGACCCGCTGGAGCAGACCGATCTCGCCCAGTCTGACCCGGAGCGTACCGCGCGCATGCTTGGACAGCTCGAGACATGGTTCTCGCAAGTCGACGGCGACCGGCGCAGCATCGACGATAGGTGGTAGGCCGCCGCCCCCGGGCTGGCCAACGACACCCGCTACAAGGAGGCAATTCCGTGCGAACAGTATTGACGCTTGCTATGACTGCCGCGCTGCTGTGCGGCGCCGCATCCGCCCAGACATTCGGCCCCGACGGCTTGTTGCTGTTCGACTTCGAGGACACTGCGGCGCTGGACAACTGGCAGGTGCGCGACCTGACGAGCTTCGCCCTCACCGACCAATGGAGTTCACAGGGACGGCACTCCGCGGCGATCACCTACCACGCCTGGCAGCAGGGCAAGGAGCGCTGGCCGGCCGTCATTGCGACAAAGCAACGCGGCACCCTTACCGCCACTGACTTCACGCCCTATGAGGTCCTGCAGTGTGACGCGTTCAACCCCCAGCCATTCCCCGTGGTCGTGAAGATCCATCTGAGGGATGCGACGGGCAAACGCGCTCAGCAATCCTTTAGCCTGCCTCCGGGGCAGAAGACGGTCATTTCCGAGAAGGTCGCTTACATCGGCAACACTCTGAACGCAAGGGATGTCACTGAGCTACATTTCTACGTGACCGAGCCGGAGCGCACCTACACGGTGTACATCGACAACGTCCGTCTCACGATCGATGCCCTAAGCCCGGCGCTTGAGCTGCTGCCGAAGGTGCACCGGCTCGAGAAGACGATCCTGTCGATGCAGCCGGGGACCATCGAAGCGCCCTCCCTGGGCCTGGCCGACAAGATCGTGAGCATCCGCACCGTCAGGGGCCAGACTGAGCGACTCATCCAGAGCCTGCAGGCAGGGCACCAAACGTGGCAGGAGCTGCAGCGCGCCGCCCGACGGGTGAAGCGGCTCGAGGCCCACTACACCGCCCTCAACGGCATCGCTCCCGTCCTGCACGGCCTGGAGTATGCCCGCAAGACCGGGGCCGGCAAGTTCATCCTTGCCACCGAGAGCCCCATGCAGAAGGTCTTCCTGCAGACGGGACGCTTCGCCTCGCCCTTTGCTGACAGCTACGCGCTGAGTGCCGCCCGCAATGAGCACGAGAGCTTCCAGGCCATCGTCTTCCCGGTCAGCGAAGCCCTGCATGAGGTCACGTGGGAGCTTTCTCCCATCACCAATGCCAACGGAGATGCAATCCCGGCCACGGTGCGCATGGTGGGCTATGTGGACACCAAGAAGCCCTCCTACCCGGTTGAGTTCACGGGCTGGTGGCCCGATCCGCTGCTGGACTTCATGGATTCGGCGAAGGAAGTGCCGGTGGGTGAGGTGCTGCCCCTGTGGGTGACGGTTGACGTGCCTGATGACGCGGCCGCCGGGCTGTACCGAGGAAAGCTCACCGTCCAGGCCAGTAACGCCTCCGCCCGGGCCATGGACATCACTCTCGAGGTGTGGGACTTCGCGCTGCCCAAGAACACCCACCTGCGCACGGCGCTGAGCTGGCGTGGCCACCTGCCCCAGCTCTACCCCGAAGACCAGGCTGACGCAATGACCGCCAAGTACCACGAATGGATGCTTGAGGAGTACCATCTCAATCCCAACAACATCTACGGCGGGCCGCCGAACTGGGGTGTCGAGCGTCTGAAGCAGCTCAAGGCTCTGGGCCTCAACGCCATCAACCTGGCCTACTTCAACGCCCCCCGGGAGCCGGACTTCAACGCCGACAGCTACTGGCGGAGCTTCGAGGACAGAGTGAAGAAGATCAGGGCCTATCTGCCCACCGTGGATGCGGCCGGAGTGCGCGATCTGTGCTTCATCTACTGCTTCGACGAGCGGCCGGCGGCCCAACTCGATGTGGTGTTCGAGACCGCCCAGAAGCTGCACCAAATCTGGCCCGACATCCCCGTCATGACCACCGCCTACGACCAGACCTTCGGCCTGGAGCGCGATAACGGCCACCACATGGACATCTGGGTGCCCTTGACACCCCATTTCGATGGGAACGCCGAGCGGCTCGCCCAGGCTCGCGATCAGGGCCGCGACATCTGGTGGTACATCTGCATCGGCCCCAGACACCCGTATGCCAACTGGTTCGTCGAGTGGCCGGCCATCGAGGGCAGGCTGCTGATGGGCGCCATGACCGCCAGATACGAGCCCGGCGGATTTCTGTACTATGCCGTCAACCGCTGGCCGCTGAATAAGAAGGTCATTACCGACGGCCCCCGCACCGACTGGAACCCGGCCAGCTACAAGATCAACAATGGCGACGGCAGCATCATGTGCGCCGGGCCCAATGGACCACTGGCCACCATCCGTCTCGAGAACATCCGCGACGGCATCGAAGACTACGAGTACTACCTGCTCCTGAGGGACCTTCTGAAGGCACGGGGCCTGGGTCCGCAGACGGGCGCCGTACCCGCCCAAGTCGTCGAGGACCTGAGCCATTTCACCTACGACCCGGCCGTGGTCCTGGCAGAACGGCAGCGCGTAGCGAACATGATCCTGCGCTTGCAGCCATAGCCTCTCAGGCAAGCCATGAGGAAGGCCTGACATCTGCCTTACCCTTTGATCCCACGCCTGCGGCGCGTACGTGTTTGGCGTGTGCAGCTCTGCACAGGGTCAGTTGGGGGGCTTTGTCTGGGTGTAGCACCATAGCCGGACACCAACCAGATGGGTGGCACTGGTCCCAACCCCGCGCATGCGGGGGAGGACCAGTGGCACCCGTTACCTTCATGCGCATGGCTGCGTTGGGCGCGGGACGATCCGGGCCGGCGCATCTACGCCAAACACGTACTGCGGCGCCGGAGCCCAGCCCCTCGGGCGACACCCGCCGCCAGCGCCATCGGGTACAGAGCCATACGCGCCGGGCATCTCAGCGGCTACGGTCCCTCTTCGAGCGGGGCTGAGCGTCTGCCTACGAGGGCTTCTTCCGGGTGGCCTGTGTCATCTCCAGGCCGCTCGAGTAATCAAGTTGTCTGGGCTCGTACTCCTCGTTCTCGCGTTGACGCGTGTAGCCCGTGTAGTCCCAGGTGGCCTGCCGGGCATCGGCCCGCCACGGCCGCCGCTCCCAGTAATACCCCCGGAAGGGGTCCCGGGTCCGGTTCATCCACTCCAAAACCGCATCATGGAGCCGATCACGGGCGACACTGTGTTCGGGCCGCTCGATCAGGTTCGTCATCTCGGCTGGGTCCTGGTCAAGGTCATACAACTCGTCCGAGGACAGCAGGTTGATGACCAGCTTATAGCGTCCGTCGAAGGCCGCCCGCACGGGCTGCAGGCCCCCGAAGCCGTCGTGGTCGATCTCGTAGCGCCCGAATTCCAGGAAGATGACCTCGTTGGGGCGCACCTGCGGGTCCTCCAGAGTCGGTACCATGCTCGCGCCCTCCAAGAGCTTCGGCACCGAGACACCCAGAGCATCCATGACCGTGGGCACAAGGTCAATGTGGGAAGCGGGATGCTCGCACACCCTACCCGGATGCGTCACCGCCGGCCAGCGCACGATCAGTGGCACTCGGGCGATTTCGTCGTACATCGCCGGGCCCTTGCCTGAGATGGCATGCGACTGCAAGGCGTCGCCATGGTCCGAGGTGTAGATCACCAAGGCGTCGGGCGCGTACTCATCCACAGCCTGCAGAACGCGCCCGATCTCGCTGTCCACGAAGGAGTTGCATGCCAGGAAGTAGGTGGGGCTGATCCGCACCGCATCCCTGTCCGCATCCAGACGAGGCCCGGCCCATACGCGCTGGTGTTCGGGCTTGCCCTCCAGGTCGTCCCAGACGTTGGGGCTCTTGGGGAATTCGTAGTCCCGGTACATGTCCACATACTGCTTCGGGCACAGGAAGGGCCCGTGAGGTTCGTCATACGATACGACCAGGAAGAAGTGCTCGGCCCCGTGTTTGCGCAGGAAGTTGATGGCCCTATTGGAGCACCGGTGACCGAAGGTGAACTCCGCTTGAAGGTCGGGATCCTCGGAGGTCTGCGCCTTGCGCGACCGGAGGCGGTCCTCAGGCGAGAGCTCCTCGAGGTAGCAGCGCATATCGTACCAGTAGTCGGGGTCCCACCCCTGAGGGCAGCGCCCCAGGCCGAAATAGTCGCCGCCGTCCAGATGCCACTTGCCGATGTAGGCCGAATGCACTCCGTGGTCCGTCAGCCTCTGCCCGATGGTCTTGACATTGTCCCCCAGGGCCATGCTGTTGCCCCACACGCCGTTGCTGTGAGGGTAGGTACCCGTGAACAGCGCCGAGCGAGCCGGGGCACACACCGGCTGGCAGGTGTAGGCCCGGGTGAATCGCAGACCTTCAGAGGCAAGCCCGTCCAGACTGGGCGTCTTCATATCAGCGTTGCCGTAGCAGCCCAGCATGTCCGTGCGCTGGGTGTCGGTCATGATGAAGACCACTCGATCGGCCATGGCTGCATTGCTCCCGTCGCGCTGATGGATGGCGGGTCCTCGCGCCCGCGGGCATCTCCTTCACCGCGCACCCGTTCCTGTCCTGCGCCGGCCCAGCGTGTGCAGGAGGTTCCTACAGACCCAGCGAACCATCCCGCATCTGCTCGGACAAGCCAACAGGGAGGCGCTCATATGCCTGTCAAGGATATTCCGTACTCACAGGAAGACCTCTTCGGGATGGGGCCGCAGAAGACGTACGAAGGCGCCGCATTGACTGAGATTGCCTTCCCGCTGGGGGGCATTGGCACCGGCACCGTCAGCCTCGGCGGCTGGGGGCAACTCCGCGACTGGGAGATCATGAACCGCCCCGCCAAGGGATGCACCATGCCCAACGCATTCTTCGCGATTCGTGTGCAGGACGGCGCCAAGCCGCCCATGGTGAAGGCCCTTCAGGGCCCGGCCGAGGGCAGCTACAACGCCGGCGGGCACTCCGCCCGCAAAGACTCCGCTGAAGGGCTGCCCCACTTCGCCAATGTCACATTCACCGGCGAGTACCCCTTCGCTCAGGTGGCCCTCAGCGACCCACAGTTCCCCGTCGACGCGGAGCTTACCGCCTTCAACCCCCTGGTGCCGCTGGACGACAAGGACTCGGGCATCCCCGCCGCCGTCTTGATGTACACCATCACGAACAAGACCCGGCGCAAGCTCAAGATCAGCGTGATGGGCAACCTGACCAACATCATCGGCTACGGGCAGGGCCGCACCAACAAGCGCAAGTCATCGGGCGGGCTGACCGGTCTGGTCCTGAGCACCGACGCCCTCGCCCCGGACCATCCCCGCTTCGGCGAGATCGCTCTGTCGACCCCTAGCGATGATAGCTGGGTATGGCCCAATTGGCACGACGCCCGCATTCTCAAGTTCTGGGAGGCGGTGGCCTGGGCCGACAAGTGGCCGCCGGCCAAGAAGGGCGGGGCTGATACGGGCACCCTCGGCGTTGACCTCGAACTGAAGCCGGGCGCCTCGGCAACGCTGCCCTTCATCATCTCATGGAGCTTCCCCAACTTCGAGCACTGGCACCGCTGTGAGGACTGTGACACCGGGGCCACGTGGGACAATTGGTACGCGACCCAATGGAAGGGCGCCTGGGACGCGGCCGCATATCTCAACAAGCACTTCCAGCGCCTTTACGGTGACACCAAGCTGTACCACGACACCCTGTTCGCATCGACGCTGCCCGCCACCGTGCTGGACGCCGTGAGCAGCCAGGTCTCCATCCTGCGCACCAACACCTGCCTGCGCCTCACCGACGGCACCTTCTACGGCTTCGAGGGCTGCAGTGATGCCGCGGGCTGCTGCGAAGGCTCTTGCACGCACGTGTGGAACTACGCCCAGGCTCTGCCGTACCTTTTCCCCAAGCTCCAGCAATCCCAGCGCGAGGCGGACTGGAGCAACTCTATGCTGGACGACGGCTTCGTGTGCTTCCGGATGCCTCTGCCCCTGGGAACGCCGGGGCACGCCAACTTCCACCCCGCCGCGGACGGTCAGATGGGTACCGTCATCCAGGTCTACCGCGAATGGCTCATCTCAGGCGATGACGACTGGCTGCGGATGATATGGCCGCAGATGAAGAAGGCCCTCGAGTTCGCCTGGAAGTACTGGGATGCCGACAAGGACGGCGTCATGGAGGGCCTGCAGCACAACACCTACGACATGGAGTGGTATGGCCCCAACACCATGTGCGGCAGCCTGTACCTGGGCGCCCTGAGGGCCGCCGAAGAAATCGCGCGGCACCTGGGCGAGAACGAGAAGGCCGACGAGTACCGCGCCCTCATCGACAGTGGCTCGGCGTTCTCGGATGACAAGCTGTTCAACGGACAGTATTACGAGCAGATCGTCAACCCCAAGGCCCACGAGCCGTGGCCGGACAACCTGCGGCAGGCGGCCGTGAACCACGGCATGGACGACAAGTTCAAGACCTGGCCCCGGTGGCAATTCGGGAAGGGTTGCCTGTCCGATCAGCTCCTCGGGCAGTGGTATGCCGAGATGCTGGGCCTGGGGTACCTGTACAAGCGGGCCAACGTGCGCAAGACCCTCCAATCCATCTTCAAACACAACTGGCTGCCCGACCTGACCGACCACTTCTGCTCCCTGCGCGTCTACGCTTTGAATGACGAGGCCGGCCTGCTCATCGGCGCATGGCCCAAAGGCGAGCGCCCGGGCTATGCATTCTGGTTCTGCGATGAGGTCTGGTGCGGCATCGAGTACCAAGTTGCCAGCCACCTGATCTACGAGGGGTTCGTCGAGGAGGGTCTGGCCATCGTCAAGGGCGTCCGGGACCGCCATACAGGCGAGCATCGGAACCCGTGGGATGAATTCGAGTGCGGCCATCACTATGCACGATCCATGGCAAGCTACGCGGTCATGCTCGCCCTGTCGGGCTTTTCGTACTCGGCCCCCGAAAAGCGTATCGGCTTCGCTCCGCGGGTCAACGAAAGCAGGTTCAAGTGCTTCTTCTCCGTGGGTTCCGGCTGGGGCCTTTACAGCCAGGACCTCACAGAGGGCAAGGCGGCCCTGTCTATCAAGGTCGAGAAGGGCGGCCTCGAGCTTGCGCAGGTCGCCGCGGCCGTCGACACAGTGCGCCAGGTGAAGGCCTCCCTCGCGGGCAAGAAGCTCGCCGCCTGGGCGAAGAAGCAGAAGGGCGGCTGTGTGATCCGCTTCGATGAGCCGGTGCGGATAGCCGAGGGGCAGACGCTGAGGGTCACCCTCCAGTAGCCCCGGGGCTTCGACGGACGCTCGGCACGGCCAGGGCGCACGTGGACAATTGCGATCTGTGCTATCACATCGGCGACTATCTGCGCGACAGCTTCCCCGAGGCCCTGGCGCCGGCCATGTGCTATGCGCCGCGCTAGGCGCAATCTCACCAACCGGCCATGGAGGCACTCGCCCGGATGGGCTTGAGCATCGACTTCGAGGCCCACAACGCCCGCGTGAAGCGCGTCTGGCAGGCCTTCCGAGAGAGCAATCCTACTCGGGTGCCCATGACCCTGGGCATCTCCCAGCGCTTCACACTCCTGAACCCGGAGGCCAACCAGCTCGCTATCACCTGGGAGGAGTACTTCCACGACCCGGAGGCGATGCTCCAGGCCCAGCTTCAACACCAGCACTGGGTGCGGCACAACGTCATCTACGATGCCGAGCTCGGACTGCCTGAAGCGTGGGTTGTGAATGTGGACTTCCAGAACACTTGGGGCCCCATGGAGTACGGTGCCGAGCCCAGGTTCGTCGAGGGCAATGTGCCCGACGCGATGCCCATCATCGGTGACGATGGAAAGCAGGCCTTCATCGAGGAGGGCTCGCCCGAGCTGTTTACCGGCTGGATGGGCCGAAGCTGGGAGTACTATGAGTACATGCGAGACCGGGCGGAGGGCTACGAGTTCCATGGCCGCCCTGTCCGTGTGGGGAATCCTGCCGGCCTTAGGCCGGCGCCGCTGTTCACCCTCGCCTGCGGCCTTCGCGGCGCCACCGAGCTCTGCCTGGACCTGAGGGAAGACCCCGAATTCGTCCATGCCTTGATGGCAACACTCACCCGGCACACCATACGAAGGCTGTACGCCCTGCGGCGACGCCTGGAGCGCCCCATGCAAAGCCATACGCTCCACTACGGGGACGACAGCGTCGCTCTCCTGTCGCCGGAGGCCTACCGCGAGTTCGTACTGCCCTACCACAAGCGACTGTTCGACGAGTTCGGCGCCGAGGGCCCTAACTCCATCCACCTGTGCGGCGATGCCACACACCTGTTCAAGACGATCCGCGATGAGCTGAGGGTCATGACCTTCGACACGGGTTTCCCAGTAGACCACGGCCGGCTGCGGCGCGAACTGGGCCCTGAGGTCACCATCCAGGGTGGGCCTCACGCCGACCTGATCTTGCGGGGCTCTCCGAGGCAAGTACGTGACGAGACGATCCGCATCCTGCAGTCAGGGGTGATGCAGGGCGGAAGGTTCATCCTGCGGGAGGGCAATAACCTCGCGCCGGGAACACCACTACTCAACGTCCAGGCGATGTACGATGCCTGCAGACAGTTCGGGCGCTACGAGGACCGACCGGGAGAGATGTGACCGCCATGCCGCTGAACATCGACTTCGAGGCCCACAACGCCGAAGTGCAGCAGGTCTGGGAGGCCTTCCACGCGGGCAATCCCATACGGGTGCCCATGATTCTGGGCACCTTCCTGCGCTTCACCGTCCTGAACCCCGAGGCGAACCTCAAGGGCATCACCTTCGGAGACTACTTCCACGATCCCGACGTGATCTTCGAGCACCAGCTCCGCCACGAGTACTGGGTCAGGCATAACGTTCCATCCGACACGCCTATGGGCATTCCCGATATCTGGACCATAAACGTCGACCTGATGAACAGCTACGAGCAGTTGTGGTACGGGGCCGAGCTACGCTTCATTGACGGGAACATACCCGACACGCCGCCCTTCTTGTCCGATGAGACCAAGTACAGCTTCATCGAGAAGGGCCCACCCGAGCCTTTCAGTGGCTGGATGGGCAGGATCTTCGATTACTACGAGCACTGTCGCCAGAGGGCCGAGGGCTACGAGTTCCACGGCCGCCCCGTGCAGGTCGGCGCGGTGAGCGGGGCCGGCGCCGACGGCGCCTTCACCAATGCCTGCGCCCTGCGTGGACCCACCGAGCTGTGCCTGGACATGTATACCGACCCCGAGTTCTATCATGCATTGATGGACCTGATCACCACGGCCACCATCAACCGTATCTACGCCTTCCGGGAGCGTATGGGCCAGCCGCGCGACAGCACTGTTTGGGGCTATACCGATGACAGCATCCAGCTCGTGAGCGTGGACACCTACCGCGAGTTCATCATGCCCTACCACAAGCGCCTGTTCGATGAATTCGGCGCCGAAGGCCCCAACGCCATCCATCTGTGCGGCGATGCCACCCATCTGTTCAAGACGCTGCGAGATGAGTTCAACGTCATGAGCTTCGACACCGGGTTCCCGGTGGACCACGGGTGGCTCAGGGATGAGTTGGGCCCTGACGTCACCATCAATGGCGGGCCCCATGCCGACCTGCTCTTGCGGGCATCTCCGCAACAGGTGCGCGACGAGACCAAGCGCATCCTGCAGTCGGGCATCATGCGAGGGGGCAAGTTCGTGCTCAGGGAGGGCAATAACCTCGCGCCGGGAACACCACTACCCAACATCCAGGCCATGTACGATGCCTGCAGACAGTTCGGCCGCTACGACGGCCAACCGGAAGAGATGTGACGGGCATGGGGCTGAACATCGACTTCGAGGCCCACAACGCCGAAGTGAAGCAAGTATGGGACCGCTTCTATGCCGGCAATCCCACCCGAGTGCCCATGACCCTAGGGCTGTCCTCACGCTTCACGGTGCTGAATCCCGAGGCCAACCCCAAGGGCATCACCTATGAGGACTACTTCACCAATCCCGACGTCATGTTCGAGCACCAACTCCAGCATCATCACTGGATCAGGCACAATCTGCTCTATGACGCCCCCCTGGGCATCCCCGACGTCTGGAGTGTCATCGTCGAGTTCCAGAACAGCTACGAGCAGTTGTGGTACGGGTCGCCATTGAGGTTCATCGACGGCGATGTTCCGGACACCCCGCCCTTCTTGACGGATGAGAACAAGTGGGACTTCATCGAGAAGGGGCCCCCGGGACCCTTCGACGGCTGGATGGGCAAGGCCTGGGAGTACTTCGACTACTTCAAGGAGAAGGCCGATGGGTACGAGTTCCACGGGCGCCCTGTGCAGGTAGCCGGCCTCTCAGGAGCCGGCAGCGATGGCGTGTTCACCATGGCCTGCGCCCTCAGAGGCCCGACGGAACTGTGCCTGGACATGTACGCCGATCCGGAGTTCTATCACGCGTTGATGGACCTGATCACCACCGCCACCATCAACCGCATCTACGCTTTCCGCGAGCGGCTAGAGCAGCCGCGCGAAAGCGAAGTATGGGGCTATGCCGACGATAGCATCCAGCTCGTGAGCGTCGACACCTACCGCGAGCTTATCATGCCCTACCATCAACGCCTGTTCGACGAGTTCGGCGCCGAAGGCCCCAACTCCATCCATCTGTGTGGGGATGCGACCCACCTGTTCAAGACCTTGCGCGATGAGTTCAACATCATGGCCTTTGACACGGGCTTCCCGGTGGACCATGGGTGGCTTCGGGAGGAGTTGGGGCCCGAGGTGACCATCAACGGCGGCCCCCATGTCGAGCTACTGCGCACCGGCAGCCCCCACGCCATAAGGCAGGAGACAAAGCGCATCCTGCAGTCGGGCATCATGCGGGGGGGCAAGTTCGTGTTGAGGGAGGCAAACAACCTGGCCCCCGGCACGCCGCCGGAGAGCGTCGCGGCCATGTACGAGGCCTGCAAGAGATACGGGAGGTACTGAGGAGGACGTAGCCCCAGAGCCAACCTCTGGCCGCCAGATATGCGCCGTTGACGCAGCAGCGTCCTCGCATTCCTCATTAAAACGCAATGCAGTAGGCAGGTACAGACAGATACAACGACGAAGTGTGTAGTAGACGGATGACTGGTCGCCCACATTCCAGAGAGACGAAGTGACCTGGCTGGGGAGGTTTTCTCTTGCGCCGAATGCGACCAATCTCGATGTATGGTGACTTGCCATGCGCTTGTGCCCAGTCCTCCAAGTTGTGCCCGCGCCAAGCCAACACGGCCACGCGTGACGAGACAGTCCCCCAACTCCACGACGCCAACTCCTTCGCCAACCCGCCCCCCTAGGGTGTCCGAGCTTCCCGCGGTCGTCGCTATCACTTGAGTAGCGCACTGCGTGCCGGCCGCCACGCCGGCCCACGCCGGCAGTCGCCTGTGGCGTCCCAAGTAAGCCACTCGGCGCCGATTGCACTCAGAGGGCGATCCTGAACGCAACCAAAGCGAAGTCGTTCCACTTGCGAGGGAGGTCCGCAATGAGCAACGCGAATGTGTGGGCGGCGATTGCGCTTCTCGGCGTGACCCTCAGCCCTGCCCGGTGTGACGAGGTATCAGATTTCCGTATTCCCATCCGTACCCAGTACGACCGCATCTACAACCTGACCCGTGACGTGGAGAAGCACTTCGCCGCAAATGACCGTAGTGAGGCCACTGTTGAAGGCATTCGCGCGGGCCTGTGCGTGGAAACGGCCGCCTACGAAAA
>Ga0272441_10003941_pt1 | contig 27579 bp, 13 predicted proteins | sample SSMProp6N_FD_193582 | JGI IMG/M metagenome (GOLD analysis project Ga0272441, IMG submission 193582) | Marine sediment archaeal communities from Little Sippewissett salt marsh, Falmouth, MA, United States - SSM-Prop-6N | ecosystem: Environmental > Aquatic > Marine > Wetlands > Sediment ... | reverse complement strand
GTGCTCGATGGGTATCCCGGTCTTCTCATGCGTGATGCGTTTGGCGGCATCGAAGACATCACGCGACATGCCCAAGCTGTCAACGAGCACGAAAACCAGCTTTGTCCGGCCGTCGTCCAAAACGAGGCACCGTGCATAGAGCTCGTCGTGGATGTGCTTGGCCGGCGGCGAGCCCCAACCGCCTACAATCGGCTCATCCAATGGTGGAGTGATATTACTGGCGGCGGCCCCGGCTTGGAACGGGCGGTTTCCGCCCGCTTTAGCAAACGCTCTCGGTATGAATACAGCGCCGGTAATTGAGAGAGCGACAATAATAGTTACGATTGATCTAATCCTCATAACTTCTCCCTTTGACTAATTCAGTCTCATTCCTTTATATTCAATCATACCAACCTAGGATATCTTATTCAATTATACCAGCCATCGCAGCAACTTCTTCCGGGATGAGCGCCCGGCTGTCGATTCGCACCTCATCCAGCAAACCCTCAAAAGGCGTCCAGGTATCGCCAGCCCGCATACCAATCCGGACATCGCCACCCGCTATTGTATCAATGGGAGCATCGGAAAACAGATTACTCGATTCGATTTGTCCGTCTACATAAATCTGAACATCCTGTAACCGAGGTGACTCACGTTCGGGCAAGACAACCGCAAGATGGTGCCATTGACCGTCTGTCAGAGTGGTTTGCCCCACCATCCGTGCTCCACCGACATCGAATTGAACAGCGCCCCTGGGTTGCCCTCGACCGCCTCCCTGCAAAATCGACAAGGCCCACAACGCTCCCGGCTGGTCCGTCCCCCAGGAGACAAGGTCCATATCCCTTTCAACGGATGTGTTGATCCACAAAGATAAGGTTCGCGTCTGCGTACCGAGCACACTGGTATATCCCACAACCTCCGCATAACCGCCAGTAGCATCAAATTCCAAAGCGACGTTCCACTTCCTGGAAGGATTCCACGATACGTTTGTCAGAAATGCGTGACGACCATATTTCGACAAATCATTTGCCACCGAGCCCTGGCCCTCGTCGAAGCTCCAGTAGCCTTCCAGAGCCTCCAGGCCGGGTTGCTCTGTCACCAAATTCACAGTGACCGTCACCGGACGATACGAGGCTTCGATGACTCTGCTGGCGGAAGAGAACTGAGCGTCGTCTGCCAAACCGATAGTGAAATGGTTGGGAAGGACGGTCATGTGCTTGCTTGTACCGGGCCCGCGTCCAAAACCAAAGACCGTCATATTCTGCTCCATCGGCCAGAAGGTATCATTAAGTGCGTCGTCTTCTTCGTGCACCAAATAAATATACCGGTCAAGCACGGAATCCTCGAAGTAAACCCATTCGGGGGCGGGAATATCCTGATTTTGCCATTCCTGTCCCGCCGGCAAACGCTCGCCGTCGGACCGCACACTGAAATCCGTGTCGTAGTCAATGACACTGCCCGGAGTGCCTTCATATAAAAACCAGTAAGGCTTCGGGGCGCTGCGCAGCAACACCAGGCGGCCATGGCGGGGATAGATATACCAGATACACTCCCAAAGGCCGTTATTGGAAACCGAGCGGATGGTTACCCTGAGCGGACCGGCATGGTCGATCGAGCTGACGCAGTTGCGATGCCCGGGATGGAAGATATTATCCGGATGAACCATGTTAGGGATGCCCCGATAGACACCATCCGATCCTCCAAAGGGGTGAAAGCCGATCCAGTCGTTGCCCTCGACGTCCAGCAGGCTGGAGAAGCCGCCGGCATCCTTTTGAAAGTAATACGTGGCGTTTGTCGTGGTGATCATGTAGCATTCCTGGCCTTCGTCGGGAACGCCGTCGATGACCTCCACGAGGGCACTGACTTCCGCGGGCGTAAAATCTCCAGCGGTGTCGAAATAGAGATGGTAGTGGCGTAGCGTCTGTACGACTGTCGTGCCGGTGAGCAGGAAGACCAGATTCCCGGAGTCCGGTGTCAGCGCTTCAAACTGGAACGGAACCGCCTCGTCGATCACCGCGCCGCTGGTGTTCACTTCGAGCACGCGGAATGACGCCGGAATGACCGTCTCGCCGCCACGGCCAATGCCGACCAAGAGTGTCTTAAAGTTGAGGAACTGTTCGACTGGCTTATCGTGACGCTCGTAGGATCCAATATCAACCGTTAGACTCAGACGCATGTGCCAATGACTGTCCCACCAGGGCGCCAAATCATCGGCGTTGGCCATGGATAAACTACATGACACTATCCACACCAGGCTGATAATGCACAGTCTAACTGCGTGATAATAGATAGAGACAGCATTTCTGGATTCTTTGGAGATTGCCCTTGAATTTGGATGCATCGTTTTCTCCTCCAACAGTCTCTTGTCTGAAAGGACCTTCTGCACCTGCACACCTTAGAAAAGATGCTGATAATCTTCAACACCCCATAATATCAAAAATCCCCCTAAATATCAACCCTCTGATCCGGAGTTTCCTCTTGACAGAAAGGTGGGAAATTTGATATAAAAATGGTTGGTAACTCTGAATTCCTGGTCCTCAAAGAGGCATTACGCGGTCGATTGCAGGTTTTCACGCCTGGTTTGGCCATGCATGAAAAGCATAGAGTGAAGGAGGTGACTTCACATCTCAGGCTGTTATCTATCCGAAGGAAAACATGGCTCGAATCACGATGAAGAATGTTTCCCGTCGCTTTGGCTTGTAACCAAAGCATCAGGCGATCCCAATATCTTTGTTAGGAGGAAAACGATGTATCGAAGAACGAATTCCCTTTTTTCTCTCATTCTCTTGCTGGGCCTGGCCTTCGCAAGAACGGCCGATGGGGATCTCATCGGCTGGTGGAGACTCGATGAGGGTTCCGGAACGACGGCAACCGATTCAAGCGGCTTTGGAAATGATGCTATATTTCAAGGTGCGCCCGTTTGGGTGGATGATGGAAAGCTCGGCAAAGCGGTGAAGTTCAACGGCAGTTCTGATTACCTCGCCGCCCCGGACTCCGAAAGTCTCGATATCAATGGAGACCAATTGAGCATCACCGCCTGGATCAACGGTGAAGACTGGCCGGCGGCCAACCATATTCTCCGGAAGATTGCCGACACAGGGACAGGTTCGATCTATATGATTCGCGTGCAGCCGGACTCGGTGCGCGTGTATCTCAATACGTCCGCCGGAGAAACCATTGTACAGGGAACAACGGTGTTGCCCACCAACGAATGGAACCACACGGCCCTAACATATGACGGCGCCCAAGCGCTCATTTATGTGAATGGTCAGGTGGATATCGCGATGGACGTCTCCGGAGAGGTCACACAGAGCGACAATGAGCTGCGTATCGGCCGCGGAGAACCGGCGGGCTACTTCATGGGGATGATCGACGACGTGCGGCTGTACAACCATGCCCTTACGGACAGTGAGCTTTTATCCGCGATGGAGGGAATCGGTGCAGAATATCCCTTCGCCCGCGGGCCCAATCCGAAAGACGGCGCCCTTTATGCCGATACCTGGGTGAATCTAAGCTGGTCGCCGGGTGACTTTGCCGTCTCGCACGATGTATATCTGGGCGACAATTTTGACGACGTGGACAACGGGACCGGGGATACCTTCCGAGGCAACCAGACTTCCACCATGTTCATTGTGGGCTTTCCCGGATTTGCTTATCCGGAGGGCCTCGTGCCGGGCACGACCTACTACTGGCGTATCGATGAAGTCAACGAAGCGGACCCGAACAGTCCCTGGAAAGGTCCCGTGTGGAGCTTCTCGATTCCGCCCAAGACGGCGTATCATCCGGACCCGGCCGACGGCACCGAGTTCGTCGATCCGAATAATGCAACCCTGAGTTGGACGCCGGGCTTCGGAGCCATAATGCATACTGTGTATTTTGGTGACGACTATGACGATGTCAGCAATGCCACCGTCGGCGTTCCGGCAGGAAAGGCACCCTACAGCCCCGGCCCGCTCGAATTAGAGAAGGTTTATTACTGGCGCGTTGACGAGTTTGACGGCGCGGCGACGTACAAAGGTGATGTCTGGGGCTTCACGACGCCCGGCGCCGTCGGGAATCCGCAGCCCGCCTATAGCGCGATGGATGTGCAACGGAACGCGATGTTAAGCTGGACGCCGGCCGATAGTGCCGCCTCGCATGAGCTTTACTTCGGAACGGACCAAGACGCCGTGCGCAACGCCGACACGACATCGCCCGAGCACCAGAGCTCCAGGGCATTGGGCGCTGAAAGTTTCGACCCCGGGTTGCTCGACGCCGACACCACCTATTATTGGCGCGTGGACGAAGTCGATGCTCAGGGGAACACGGCCAAAGGCCCCCTCTGGATCTTCACGACGGGCGCTTTCCTTCTGATCGATGACTTCGAGGGGTATACCGATAACGATGCGGACGGCGCAGCCATCTGGCAAACGTGGATCGATGGCTTCGGTGTCCCCGATAACGGCGCGCAAGTCGGCTATCTGCTCCCCTCGTATGCCGAGCAGAGCATCGTCCACGGCGGCTCCCAATCAATGCCGCTCTTATACACCAATGAAGCCGGCGTCACGAATTCGGAGGCGTCTTTAACGCTGACGGCGCCGCGCGATTGGACACAAGCGGGCGTCACAGAGTTGTCACTATGGTTCAGAGGTAGTTTTGCCAACGCTGTTGAACCGCTCTACGTGGCCGTCGCCAATAGTGCCGGCGCCCCGGCGATAATGGCCTATGACGATGCGAACGCGGCACAGGCCGGCCTCTGGACGCAGTGGATCGCTCCGTTACAGGCCTTTGCCGATCAGGGCATCAACCTGACGAGCGTGGATAAGCTCGCCATTGGTCTGGGCACGAAAGCCGGCATGGCAAGCTCAGGCGGTTCCGGGACAATGTACATTGACGATATCCGACTATACCAGCCATAGGAAACCGGAGAATAAAAAGATCAAAGCCCGAATAATTTTCAGTTGGCTTTGGAAGGGAATCCCATTTTACAAAAAAAGGCAAAATGGAAACCTAAGGAAGGAGGCGTATAATCTTTATAACAATTAGTTCGTTGGATTGATTCTGTTTTCGTATTGGATTTAGTGGGCCACCCGCGTTAATGACTATAGGAGAGCACTATGGAAAAAAATAACCTGAAAACAATGTGTTTCATCCTATTTATTTTGATACTTGCAATGCCTATCCGTGTTTCAGCCGATCCCGCGACCGCAAAGGCCGCATGGCTTTTCGATGAAGGCAGCGGCGAGACGGCCTACGATTCTTCCGGATTTGAATGTACGGGAACGATCGTCGGCGACGTCGAATGGATCACCGGAATCGACGCCATGTTCGGCTCATCCCTGAGGTTCGACGACGGCGAGTACGTGGACATCGGCCCTCCGACGCCCGATGTCCTGCTGATCGAGCGGGATATTACAATCATGGTCTGGTCTAAGCCTCACGAAGTCCTCTCGCACTGGCAGGTTCTCTTGTCGATGCAACGAGGCAGCTCGGGCGGCGAAGCGTATGCCATGACCTACGGCAATAACACGGACCAGCTTCGGGCCATCTTCAATACGGCCGGTGGAAACGGTCAGATCGTCGATCCCGAACCTTTTGTCCTGGACGAGTGGATTCATGCCACCGTCACGTACGACGGCGATACGGCGATTCTTTACAGAAACGGCGAATCCGTAGCGGAGGACTCGACAAGCGTCTCCGGGGCGCTCGTCCATGAAGATCGAACGGGCCGACTCGCGATCAACGGCAACTACAATTCCCTCAACGGGGGCCTGGGTGAGCACGCCTCATGCACTGTTGATGAGGTCTTAATCTTCGACGAAGTGCTGGATCAGAGTCAAATCCAGAACATCATGGAGCTCGGCTTTCTCAGAGGATTAAAACCACGAACGACGGCCTTTCGTCCAAGCCCCACCGATGGCGCGCTTCATACGAACACATGGGTGACCTTAAGCTGGGCGCCGGGTATGTTTGCGGTCTCTCACGACGTCTATTTAGGTGACGATTTCGATGTCGTCGAAAGTGCCACACGAGATTCGGACGTGTTCCGCAGCAATCAGATGGAAACCTTTTATGTGGCAGGCTTTCCCGGATTTGCTTACCCGGAGGGCCTCGTTCCCGGTACGACGTATTACTGGCGTATCGACCAGGTCAACAACGCTGATCCGAACAGCCCATGGAAAGGCCCAGTCTGGAGCTTTTCGATTCCGCCCAAGACCGCGTACAATCCCGATCCGGCTGACGGCGCCGGGATTGCGGAGACGACGGTAACCCTCACCTGGACGGCGGGCTTCGGCGCGAAACTGCACACGATCTATTTCGGCAATGACTATGATACCGTTGCCACTGCCACCGTGGGGAGACCAACTGGAACAACGAATTATAATCCCGGCCCGCTCGAAGCGGAAAAGGTGTACTACTGGCGGGTGGATGAATTCGACGGCCTCGGCACATATAAAAGCGACGTCTGGGCCTTTACGACACCGGGAGCGGTTGGCAATCCGCAGCCGGCCAACGGCACCGACGACGTGGCGATGGCAACGGTCCTAAGCTGGACGGTGGCGGACAACGCCACATCGCACGAGGTGTACCTCGGATTGGATAAGGACGCCGTGCGCAGCGCCGACACTTCTTCACCCGAATACAAAGGCGCCCGAGCGCTCGAAGCGGAAAGCTACGATGCCGGATTGCTCGAACCCGACACGGCGTACTTTTGGCGCATCGACGAGGTATATAGTGGAAGTACGGTTAAAGGCCCGGTCTGGAGCTTCACGGTCGGCGCGTATCTGTTAGTCGAAGATTTCGAGAGCTACATGGATGACGACGCGGCCGGCGAAGCCATCTGGCAGACCTGGGTCGATGGCTTCGGCGTGGCAGATAACGGCGCGCAGGTCGGCTACCTGATGCCCCCGTATGCCGAGCAAACGATTGTCCACGATGGCGCCCAATCGATGCCGCTCTCGTACGTCAACGAAGCGGGTGTTACGAACTCGGAGGCTTCGCGGACGCTGACGGCACTGCGAAATTGGACACAAGGAGGCATTGAGGAATTATCGCTCTGGATGCGGGGCAGTTCTGCAAACACGGCTGAGCCACCATACGTGGCGATTTCCAACAGTAGCGGTGCACCCGCCATCGTGGCCCATGACGATTCCCAGGCAGCGCTGGCAGGCGGATGGAGGCAGTGGATTGTTCCGCTACAAGCCTTTGTCGATCAGGGCATCAACCTGACTAACGTAGATAAGCTCGCCATCGGCCTGGGCAGTAAAGGCGGAGCGTCAGCCGGTGGATCAGGAACCGTGTACATTGATGATATCCGGCTATATCAACCATAACGTGAAAAGCCGGAATACCACAAGAATTGATTAAATTCGGGGCTTATACTATATGGTCCAGTATAAGCCCCGACTGTCTTATCCCCTAAACTTCTTTCCACTGTCCCGGGATGGGAACGGGAAACCAGCCATCCCGATCGGCTTTGACGGGGGCCGGACTATCGTAGCGCAGGTCATCGAGATAATCGCAGAACTGGAAGTTGGATGCCATCATCTGGTCCCAGGTGACGATCTTGTTGGTATGGCAAGCGGCGCGACCCATAAGTGATGTGAGGTCCGAGTAAACCGCGCGCTGAATTTCATTATGCGGCCGATCATTACGGATACTGTCGATGAAGACGTTCCACTCATACTGCCACGGGCGATATGCATCCTTTGTGGGCGTCCACGCAATATTGCTCCTCTCGATCCGCTGGTCCTTGAACATATGGACGGTCGCGGCATGGGTTTTGCCTGAGAACTGTGCGGCGCATTTGGTGCCGTGAATGAAAGTGGCAAACTCATTGTATCCCTTGTTCACCCGGCGAAATCCACAAAAGGCCTTTGTGCCATCGGCGAAAGTAAATTCCATCGAGTACACCGCCATGTTCTGCCCATGGTCTTCACTGCGAGGAACCCGGCCACCAAATCCGTGGCATGAAACCGGCCAGGCGTTCTTAATCCAGCAGCACTCGTCGATCTGGTGAATGAGATTATCCACCATGTGGCCTGAGCCGATCCAGAATAAATGGATTCTTCCAAACTGGAGCTGACTCATCAGCACGTTGGCCTGGTCACCCTGGTCGTCCAGCCATCGCGCCCCGGCTAGGCGATTGGCGCGGATAAGCGGTATCTCGCCCATTTCGCCATTACGGATTTTCTCAATCAACGCCTGGCGGGCCGGGGAGTGCCGACACTGGAGCCCCGCGGCCACCTTGACGTTCTTCCTCTTTGCGATTTCATTAGCGCGGAGCAGACGGTGTAGACCACCCGGATCAGACGCGAACGGCTTTTCCATAAAGACGTTGATCCCCCTCTTGATAGCATACTCCACGTGCAACGGCCGGATATAGGAGCGCGTCGTACACATGGCGACGTCGCCTGGCCGGAGAATGTCGATGGCCCTCTTATAGGCGTCGAAACCGATGAATTTCCGATCTTTAGGCACGTCGATTCTGTCGCCGAACTTCTTCCGGAGGGCATCGTAAGATTTTTCCATCTTGCTTTCCAGAAGATCGGCCATTGCATACAGCTTAATGGGTCCGGCGTCCGGAACATTCAGGGCGTCGCCGACGGCGCCGCTGCCCCGGCCGCCGCAGCCGAGCAGAGCCAAGCGAATCGTATGGTCCTGACCGGCAAAGGCAACGGGTGCGATACGGCCAAGAACGGCGGCGCCCGCGGCGAGCGCACCACTTTGTTTGAGAAACTCTCGACGATTGACATGAGACGTGTTGACGAGCTGAGTCATGATTACCTCCTAAAAGTAATGACGGAACCGATAGACACTTGATATTATCATTTTGTATCCTTGAATTTGTACCTTTCATATGATATATGGCATGACTTCCGATTTCAACTGTTCCGAGACGAAAATTATGATTGTCTAATGTATCTGATTTGTCATAATCTGGAGATAGATAGGTTTTTAGAAATCACGAATCCGGGAGGTCGATATGAGATCAGGCACAATAGCTATACTAACGTTGTTGATCGCCGTTTCCGGCGCATGGGCGAATGTGGGGGATGTCCTGAAGGTTATCGAGACGCCGGGGCCGTGCCCCAAAGGCTTGGCGTTCGATGGGAAATATCTTTGGCTTGCGGATGCCTTTACCGACAAGATATACGCGATTGAACCCGAAACGGGCAACGTGGTCAAAAGCTTTGAAACGCCCGGCTACGAGCCAGAAGGCCTGGCGTGGGACGGCGAAGGCCTCTGGCATACCGATTCAGAAGAGAACCTGTTGTACCGGCTGGATCCGCAATCCGGCAAGGCGACAAAGGTCATCGAATCGAGCACCAGCAATCCGAGAGACATCACATGGGACGGAAAGTTTCTCTGGATCATCGATCACAAGAAAGACGTTTTAATGAGAGTTTCGCCGGTGGATGGCTCGGCCGTTCGGTTTTTTGACTCACCGGCGGGAGAACCTACCGGCCTGACCTTTGACGGTAAGTATCTGTGGGTGGCGGATCGAATCGAGGACAGGATTTATCTCGTTGATCCGGCGGATGGATTGTGCCTCTCATCTTTACGCAGCTACGGACCGCTTCCCTACGGGCTGGCCTGGGGCAACAAATTTCTGTGGAACGTGGATTACGAGAACCGCCAGATTTATAAGATCAAGATTTTCGATAAAAACATCCTCAGCAGATGGGATAAGCGCCAAATGGCGCTGCACTTCATCAAAGAATTTCGCAATTACGGGCCGGGCACCGTCAATACCCTGAACGTTTATCTTCCGCTACCCGTTAATCGCGACAATCAAACACTGCTTGCTCCCATTGAATTCGACTCGGAGCCGGCGGACATTTTTGAGGACGATTGGGGCCAGAAAATCGCTCATTTCAGCTACAAGAATATTGACAGCTACGACCTCATCAGGACGGGCTGGAAGGTCAAGGCCAACATTTACGCCGTGGAATACTTCATCTACCCCGACAGAGTAGGCACCATCGACAAGATTCCACAGGAGATTAAAGATCAGTACCTTCAAGACGCGGAAAAATATCTTATCAATGATCCACACATCAAGAAGCTGGCACGACAGATTGTCGGAAAAGAAAAGAATCCCTACTGGATCGCACGCCGGGTGATGGATTATCTGGGCAAAAATCTAAGCTATAACCTCAAGCCGATCGGAGGCTGGAATCCCGCGCCGGTCGTTCTAAAGCGCGGCACAGCTTCATGCTCGGAGTATTCGTATTGTATGATTGCACTGTGCCGGGCCTCGGGCGTCCCGATTCGATACGTCGGGGCGGTCAGCCGGCGCGGCGACGATGGCTGGGTGGACGACGTCTTTCACCGCTGGGTCGAGGTCTATTTGCCCCCCTACGGCTGGATTCCCTTTGACGCCAATAAAGGGGACAGAACTCGTCCCGGCGACAAGGTCCTGGGCGTGGGCAACGTTTCAGCCCGGTATATTATTACCACTGAAAATGGCGGCGGAGACAAATACCTGTGGTTCGGGTACAACTACGGCTACAACTGGACAAGCGAGGGCAAATGCCGAGTGCGCAATCAGAACTACGGCCTATGGGCCAGCTTTGGCGAAAAGAAATACAATAAACCCGAATATCCATAATTCTATGGAATTTCGGGCAAAATCTCTATCCAACACCTCTGATATGAAACGGCTCAACGGCGCGATAAGGGGCCAACAGGCTCGCCGGGCAGTCAGTACGCAGCGCGCAACAAGCGGAGCTGCAACAGCGTGTGTGCCACCATTCGTGGAATCTCCGGAGTACCGGATTGCTCCAGGTCATCAAGTCGCTCGTCGAGGCGCCGGCGGAAAGACTCCAGGCGGGCCTTAGGGATCTCTTCGAGAGTTGAAGTTCGAAGCTTCCATTCTTTGTCGAGCCGGTACTTCTCCGCTTCATAAAGCTCACGTGCACCATCGCGGTCGATGAGTGATTCCGACCCGAATAGGAAACCCCGGAGGACATCGTCCTGGTCCAAGCTATCGGGCAGACCGAGGGCAACAACCGATTCCAGAAGGACCTTGGCGCCTTCGAGCTGGTTCAGGCTGTCGTTCAGATCGAGGTCGAACTCACTCAGCAGGTGCCCGCACAGCTCACGCAACCGAAGCATCACGGCGCGCGGAGGTTCACCCCTCATGAAGTGGAGCGGTTCGGTGTTCTCGATACTGGGCCCTGTTGCCGAGACCAGGAACGAGTCGGGATACCAGCCACCGCTCGCCATCGCGAGAACTCCGCTCTGGGTGGCGGCGAAGTCACACTGGCCGTAGCCATCATTCAGGCCCCACGCGACAACCGTTCCGTCCGCCTTGAGAGCAAGGCTCCGTCCTTCCCCAGCAGTGATTGCGACGACGCCGGTAAGCCCTTTCGGCACATTGCACTGGCCCTTCGTGTTATTGCCCCAGGCCACGACGGTTCCGTCGGCTTTGAGCGCGAGGTTGTGTTCCTCCCCCGCGGCGATCGCTACCACTTCGGCGAGATCCGCCGGAGCTGCGTCTAGGGCACCCCAGGCGATCACGGTCCCATCCGCGCGAAGGGCCAAGCTATGCCGCCATCCCGCTGCGATCGCGACGGCATTCTCGAGGTCACTTGGGACCTTGCATTGGCCGTACTCGTCGTTTCCCCAGGCTTCGACAGTGCCGTCGCTACGGAGGGCGAGGCAGTGTCCTTCGAGGCTGCGTCCTGGGCCAGATCCAGGATCACCGATGGCAATGGCCACAACGTCCGAAAGCTCTTTAGGCACATTGCACTGGCCGTCCCGGTTGTCTCCCCATGCCACTACGGTTCCATCCGCTCTCAGCGCAAGGCAAAAACCAATCTTTGCAAAGCCTGTTGCTCCAATGTCAATCGCCGAGACATGACCAAGGTTCGATGGAATGCCAATCCCGAGCGACGTCGCCCGGCCATCTTCCATGAGGAGGAGATACTCGCCATCGCTGCCGGCAACACCCACTGGCAACTGGTTGCCGGCTCCTGAGAGGCACCCACCGTGACGCGCATCATCTTCTCCCCATACGATGAGACTGCCATCATCCCGCAACGCGAGGGCATGCCGTCGGCCCGCAGCGATGGCGATGAAGCCACCCGTTTGCGGTGTTCCCTCGATGGAACCGGCGATCACCTCCACCATTCCGTCCTTCTTGAGGGCCAGCGTGATGTACTCGCCGAGCGCGACGGTAGAGACACCGCTCACGCCATCACGCACGCGGGGGCCATCATAGGGACCCGTGGGCCAGCCAACGACGGTCCCGTCGCCCTTCACCGCCACGGCCCTGCCATATCCTGCGCCGATTGCCACAATGTTGGAAAGCCCGCCCGGCACTCCGAACTCTGTGCCCTTCCACTGACCCCAGGCCACGGCGGTTCCGTCGGCCTTCAACGCCAGACTTATGTCCCCCAGTTCTAACTCGCCGGTCGCGGCAATATCGACGACACCGGTCTTTGCCTCCTCAGGCACATCACAAGCGCCGTACGTCTTGCGCCCCCAGGCGATGACTTCACCGTCGCCCCGAACGGCAAGACTGTGATACGCGCCTGCGGCGATTTTCGTGTGCACCTCGTGCTCGGGGAAGTCGCACTGACCGAATCTATTATCACCCCAGGCGACGATGGTCCCGTCCTTCCTCAGGGCCAGGCTGTGTATTTGGCCCGCCGACACCCCGATCACATCGTTCAGGTCGGCTGGCACGGCGCACTGGCCGAGATGATTGTCACCCCAGGCAACGACGGTTCTGTTCGCCCGAATCGCCAGGCTGTGGCCTACGCTCGTTGCAACCCCCACGACGTCGGTCGGAATTCGCCGAAGATAATTCATTCCGCTGACGGCGGTTTCGGTGACGGCGATCCGCGGAGCACGGGCCTCCTGGTTGCGCCACATCGACACATCGAAACCCTTTAGCCAGATGCTGGCATAGTGATCCTCCACCTTGCTGACTGCCGCGTTGAATGCGCCAAGCTTATCCTCGTAGTAGGACAGGACGGCGTCGTAAAGCTTGCGGTTCACTTGAGCGTCACGTCCGCTCTTGACAAACGTGATCTTGCGGAAGAAGTCCTCGAGCTCGGTGCCCGCCTGAATTACCTTATCCACTCGGTTCGGATCGATGCGCCGGAAATGCTGCGGATTCTCGGCCGCCAAACGCAGGTAGGCATTGGCCCCGATGTACCAGTAGAGCGGGCTCACGACAGATTCCGCACTGAGCGGGAAGGGGCCGAGTCCTTGACGCCTATACTCCTCGCGGATAAACTCCTTGATGTAGTTAAGATTGCTTTCCAGTGGTCGGTCCGTGAGCTCACCGAGGAGTTCGTTGTCGCCGAGATCAACCTGTTCCGGCCTGTAGGAACGGAGCGGCTCCTTGGCAAAGTGGGCTGCCCAAGTATAGAAATTATTCTCGGCCTCCCTATACGACATATATCCTTCATCATACTTCATGGGTTCCTTGCGACCGAAGGACCCGGTGATAGTCGTGACTAGTTCCTGCCTGAACCCGGCGTCGAGGTAGGTGTATAGCTCACGCTTGAGATGACGGAGGTTTCCCTGCACCGCCAGCAAAGACTTGCGCACCTGCTCCACGTCCTTCCCCACTTCGCCGACCAGGAGGACCCCGCTGCGGAGATCCCTCAGAATATACACGAGCGAGCGGTCCACGCGGTCGAATCGGTTCCCCATCTCCACGGATAGGTCTGAGATCATCTCACCCACTAACTGGACCGAGTCGAGGATCGTTTTCTCGGGAGGCGGTCCCTCCAGTGTCAGGAGGTTGAACTGCATGCTTGCGCCCGCGAGACTGCACATGCCACCAACCGCTCCCACTGGGTTCGTGAAGGCGCCACCGATCTGTCCCAAACCGCTGCCAAGTAGGCCTAAGGCTTTGGAGGTGATATCCAGCTCCTTGGCGGTCGCCAGATGCTTGGACAACATCATGTCACTCAATTTCTTGGCTCCGGCACTGGAGGCGGCGATGCGCTTCCTCTGCCCCGCTTGTGCCTCCGCATGGCGCTGGATGATAACCGCGACCTTGTCTGCCTCATCGGGGTATCTGACGAGTCGCTCCTGTGCCCGCTCGATATTTCGGCTGAGATCCAGATGCGTCGTGACCGCGTCCCGCGTAACGGCCACCTCATGTGCAAACAGATCTTTCAACTTGTCCAGAGTGATCACCACGTTGCCATCCTCACTCGACGAGCTGAGGCGCATCAGCTCCTTCATTGTGGGGCTTTGGGCAAGGGCTGCGTTCGCCGCGAAGATCTTCCCCGGCGGCGCACTGAGCGCTATTTCAACTTCGGGATGCAGCAACTCGTCCATCACTGTCGCGAAGTTCGGGTCGCTCTGCGCGTGTTCCATACAGGATTCCACGAGGGCCTGACGCTCGCCCGGCCCACGCTCGAAGGCGAGGAGGCGTTGGCTTGCCGCGTGGGCTGAAGGATTTGGCAGCTCCGCAAGGCCATCTGAAGTAGGGTCTGCCAGAAGAACCTTGAGCAGGTTGAGCGCAATTTCAGGCCTGTCGCCGGGCTCGAGGGCATCACAGAGTGTCAGGAAATACCGCCCCAGGACCTCATCCCGCCACGTCACCGGCAGCGTGCGGCTCGAGTCTTCTTTGCGGTATTCCTGCAGCGCCCATTTCACGGGGCTGACAAGGGTGGCGGGACTCGCCTGCGGGTTCTCGCGGTGGAGTTCCCGCAGCGCGAGCAGAGCTCCCTCCAGCTCAGGCTTGTCGTCGATGATGGTCAGAACGTGACTGGAGTAGACGAGGCGCTGGAGTTCTTCCGGCGTGAGTTTCACTTTTTCCTGCCTGAGACCGATGAACTGGGCTACTTTTGTAATCGGTGCGCAGGACAAAAACGCGGCGAAGCAGGCGCACATAAGACCTGCCCAAATGATGAGATTCTTAGACTTCATCGAGACACCCCCTTTCAATAGATATCTCAAGGAAAGGAATTTGAATTTTTCAACGAAAAGTTGAAAATCTACCGCCTATATTTCACTGAAACACTTTTGCACGCCTCAAGTTCACTCTTAGCGCAATCTCATCTCAGTGTCAACAATATTATGGTGAAATAAGAGAATTTTTTTCTAAAAAACACCAACGAAATCGAGCAAATACGTCTAAAAGCAACTTCTTCTTGCTTTTTTGGCACACCGCGACCGCCGGACACTATAGAAGTGTAAATGCATACTGCCCGATCAGGCTTCCACGGCAAAAGCGGGCTTTCGACTCTTCCATGCCCCGCGCGTAAAGTCAGGAACCATCACTCGAGCGCTGTCTAAAGATATCGACTGTTCCGAAAGCGGGCCGATCACACTCATAACAACCGAGTCATAAACATCGATGGGCGTTTGTGTTTTGTTTCGGACCGCTCTAACGAATTGCTGAAGTTCGAGATAGTCCGTGCCGCCATGCCCGCCCTGGGCGCCCTTTTTCCACCACGTGTGCTCGTACTTTTCCTGATAGGAATCAAACGGTTCCCACTGATGGTATTGGGGGCTCTTATCGAGAATATAAACCGCGTTTCGCTGCTCGTTGTACAAACCGCGTGTGCCCTGGATCAACCACCGGTTGTCATACGGACGAGGCAATTGCATGTCGTAATTGCTGACGATGGTTTTGCCCTTCTTCGTTCGTATCACGGTCGTGACGATGTCCCCCTGGGCGTATTCTCGGGCCGTGCCCGGATGGTCTTTGCCGAATTTGCGCTCGAACATGTCGTTGATACCGAAGCAGGCCGTAGACGTAGACGTTAGATAGTCGAGACAATCCCCGCAGTTGATATCCATCCAGCTTAGCACGGGGCCGAGCTGATGCGTGGGGTACTGATCCCGATTGTGTTTTACCAGATACTTCGCCGGCCAGCGATCCTTTCCCGTCTTGTTGTCAAAGAACCAATGATCGATGCAGTCATGTGAATGGGCGCAATGGCAATGAACGATCTCGCCAAACAACCCCTGCCGAATCATCTTCAGAACGGCAAGATTGTCCCGGCGAAAGCTCCAGTTCTCGAACATCATGCACGGCACCCGTGTCTGTTCATAGGTTTTCACCAGGTCCCAACACTCGTCGAGCGTGTAGGCGGCGGGCACTTCGACGCCGGCGTACTTGCCCGCCTTCATCGCATAGACGGTCATCGGCGCATGCCATTCCCAATAGGTGGCAATAATGACTGCATCAAGGTCCTCGCGATCCATCAGCTTCTTATAAATGTACTCGTCCTCTGCATAACCCGCGGGCTTGGATTGCCCGGCCTTGACGACCCGATGCTGAGCCGCGGCGACTTTCGCTGCGGATAGATCACACACGGCACGGATTTCAACATTGTCCATAAGAAGCAAATTGCCCATGAGACTGTTTCCGCGCCCGCCCATCCCAACGATGCCGATACGAACGGTTCGTGTATCCACTCCTTTGGCGACCTTAGACTTCACGCCAACACCCACAAGTTTTAGACCAACCGCACCGCCAATATTCGACTTTAAGAAATCTCTACGATTCATATTGCTCATGATTATTCTCCATCTAAGTCTATCGTTTATCGAACAACATAATACATACGATATCCAACGAATCATTGCAAGCTGCAGATACGGCTTTATAATGGTGTCAAGTGCCGTCATATGATGACCGTCCACAGAGAATGTTAAGGAGAATCGATCATGCAACTTCGGACCTTCACAATTCTAATCGGCTTAATCTCACTCAACGGGAATCCTACGGTAAGGGCCCAGGTGTACGGCCCGCCCGATCGGAATCAGCCGGGTGATGAGATGATCCAGACGTACCTAGAGCGCCAGACGGAATCCATCCACGAACAATTCATGGAAAACGTCGAGTCCGTCGAGGACTGGAAGAAACTTCGCCCCCGGTATAAGGAGGAATACTTCTATATGCTGGGTCTGGCGCCAATGCCTGAGAAGACGCCTCTCAAAGCAACGATCACCGGGACACTCCAAGGCGACGGCTATGTCGTGGACATGCTGCATTATCAAAGCCGGTCAAAGCTCTACGTCACCGCTAATCTCTACCGGCCCACGAACATCGCCAAAGGCCGGCGCCTGCCCGCCGTGCTGTACGTCTGCGGCCATTCCTTTCGAGGACGAAACGGCAATAAGACCGCTTACCAGTCGCACGGCATGTGGTTTGCCCGGCATGGCTATATCTGTCTCGTTCTCGACACACTGCAATTGGGTGAAATCGCAGCCATTCATCACGGGACGTATCGTGAAGGGCGCTGGTGGTGGCATTCGCGGGGATATACACCTGCGGGTGTGGAATGTCTCAACGGAATGAGGGGAATCGACTACCTTTTGAGTCGGCCGGACGTGGACCCCGAACGGATCGCCGTCTCGGGAATCAGCGGGGGCGGAGCCGCAACCTTCTGGATTGCAGCAGCCGACGAACGGGCTAAAGTAGCTGTGCCGGTCAGTGGTATGGCCGACCTGATGTCTTATGTGCCCAACCGGGTCATTAACGGACATTGCGATTGCATGTTTCTGTATGACACGTTTCAGTGGCCGTGGACGCGTATCGCCGCCTTGATCGCGCCTCGACCGCTTCTTTTCGTCAATAGCGACGCGGACCGTATCTTTCCAATGGACGCCAACGAGCGCGTCATCAACCGGCTGGAGCGAGTTTATAGCCTATATGGAAAAAGTGACTTCGTCGACAGCATCGTCAGTATCGGGGGACATGCCTACCGGCAGGACATTCGTCAGGCGGCTTACCGGTTCATCAACATGCACTTGAAAAATGATCCAAGGATCGTCGAGGACAGCGAGATCGATCTGGTGACAGGCTCCGGCAACAACCGCCAGCATCCCATTGAGCCGGAGAAGCTCCGTGTATTTCCAAAAGATCCCGACATTCCCAAAGACGAATTGAATACGACAATTGACCAACATTTCGTACCGATGGCGAACGTGAATCCGCCCGGGAAGGGCCAATATGAAAATTGGAAAGCAAAAATCACGGCGGAACTTCGTCGTGTGACGTTCCGATGTTTTCCAGAGAGGATTCCCCCCGCTACGTTGCTGAGGGGAGTAGAGACGAATGATATAAGGCTTGAGTCGGAACCCGGTATCAAAATTCATTTGCAACTTGTTACGGAGCTTCAAAATGCCAAACGTATCATGATGTTTGTAAGAAGCCCGGATTCAAATGAGACAAGCTCCAATTTGCGTCGTATCACTGAACCGGGTGATCAAGTATATGTTTGCACGCCGCGGGGTGTCGGCCCAACACGCTGGACCCGCAAGAATCCGCCCAACTATGTCGAACGCTCTCACGTTCTTTTGGGTTGCACGGCGGATACCGGGCGGATCTGGGACGTGATCTCCGCCGCCCGTTATCTTCACAACAAATACAAAGGCCGTATTCCCGTTTACGTATCCGGCGACGGCGCCGCCGGCGTTCTGGCGGCCTATGCGGCGTTATGGGAACCGGAAATTAGCGGTGTGATCGTGAACAAGCCGCCCATGACTCACATGGACGATGAAGCGCCTCAATTTCTCAATGTCTTGAGAGTATGTGACATTCCCGACATTTTGGGCATGCTCGCTCCGGGTGCATTGGTCGTTTACGGTGACCATAGTGATGCGTTCGAAAAAGTCGCTAAGATTTATGACGCCGCCGGAGCAGCCGGGAATTTCAATATTCGATAAAATCATGGACCGACATGACCGATTTGAACCTTATTGATTGGTGTGTTTGCATCGCCTATCTTGCGGTGGTCTTTGGCCTGGCGATTAAGAGCGCCAAGGGACAGCAAAATAACGAGGACTATTTCATCGGCGGACGGCGTATGAACTGGACGGTCGTCGGGATTTCGATGTTCGCCACCAGTTTCAGCTCCATTTCCTTCCTGGGCTTGCCTCAGCGCGGGGCTTACCAGGATTTCAGTTTCTACCTGACGATTCTGTTCATTCCGTTTGTCATCACCCCCATTCTGTGGTGGGTGTTCGTGCCGATGTACGTCCGGCTGAAAGTCAGCAGTGGATACGAATATCTCGGCCGGCGTTTTGGCCTTCCCGTCCAGCGTATCGGATCGGTGCTGTACTGTGTGTATGCTCTGGGCTGGATGGGAACCATGCTCTATGCCATGGCCCTGACGTTGCAAACCGTCATGGGGCTGAGCGAAACGCAATATTTCCTCGTACTCGTAGGTATTGGAGCCTTTGCCACGGTCTATACCGCCCTGGGCGGATTAAAAGCGGTCATTTGGACCGATGTCTTACAAGCTCTTGTGCTCGGTGGGGCCATTATCGCCGTTTTGTTCCTGGCCATCGGCCGGATTGAAGGAGGCTGGTCCGCCTTCTGGTCGATTGCGACCGAAAATAATAAATTTCAAATGTTCCATCTGAACACCAAACTTCTATCAGTAGAGAACTTCACGGGAAGGAACACCGTCTTCACCGCGGCGGCCTATGGCCTGTTCATGTATCTGCCTGGCTACGCCGTCTCCCAAAACATGATCCAGCGCTATGTTTGTGCCGGTACGCTTGCCAAGGGGCGGGCGATGGTGGTCCTCAGTGCAGTGATCAATGCCGGGCTTGCCCTGCTCTTTCTATTGGTCGGCACGGCACTGTTCGCTTTCTACAACCAGGCGGGAGCGTCCGGCTTACCCGAGGCCGGCGTCGAGCTTGTCAAAGAAGACCAAATCCTGCCCTACTTCGTCTCGACGCAACTACCGGGGATCGGATTGGTGGGGCTTATTCTGGCCGGACTTTTCGCGGCGGCCATGAGCACTATAGACAGCGGGATCAACGGCGTCACCTCGGTTCTCGTGTACGACTGGCTGTCCGGTAAGGAATTGCCCCTCAAGGTGAGTCGTGCCCTGACTTCCGGACTGGGCGTCGTGGTCATCGGTGCGGCTCTGCTCGTTCCCGTCCTCGGAAAGACGGTGATCGACATCATTATGGCTATCGCGGGGACTTCTCTGGGCATGCTGCTGGCCATCTATCTGCTCGGGATGCTCATGCGGCGCGCGAATCTACCGGGAGTCCTTATCGGCCTCGGCGCCGGCCTGATATGCCTGCTCATCGTGTGGATTTTCACGGATATTCCCAAGTGGTGGTTCGGCGCCTTTACGATCTTTCCAACCTTTGTCGTGGGAGCTATCACCAGTCTTTTCTTCCCGCAACCGCCTGAATCCGCGCTTAAAGATACGCTGCTATTAGGAGCAAGGAGCGAATGAGTAACATAAAAGTGACACGCAGAAAGAAAAGAACGGCCAACGTTGGTATTTTCGGTGTGGGCTTCCATAAATACTGGCCTCAATTCGACGGCCTGCTCGACGAGTTGAAGCACAAACTGCATATCTTCGTCGAGCGGGTCAAGACACACGAGCTGGAAGTCACGGATTTCGGTATCGTTGACGACGCGGCTTCGGCGTATGCCCTTCTGCCCAGACTCAAGGCCGCCGATCTCGACTTGGTTTTCTGCCACATGCTCACGTACGCTACGTCGGCGACATTTGGCGCGATTATCCGTGGACTGGACATCCCCGTGGTCCTGGTCGCTCTCCAGCCCTTAAAAGCACTGGACTATTCCAAGGCCTCCACGTACATGCAACTATGCAACGATGATATCTGCTCCGTGCCGGAATTTACCGGCGTAGCCATTCGCATGGGCAAGAAACCGCCGCCCGTTATTTTGGGCACGCTCGACGATGATCCGACGGTAGAAAGTGAAGTCACGGAATGGTGCAATATCGCCATGGTCCTGCACGATCTCAAGCGGGCCCGGATCGGTCATTTCGGCCATCCCATCGAACACATGCTGGATATGCAAACCGACCATACGTCACTGACCGCAGCGTTCGGCTGTCATATCGTTCAGACCGAGGCCGACGTACTGCTGAAGATGGAACGAACGGTGACCGAAAAAGAGATAGAGGACAAAAAATCAGAGATTCTTTATCTTTTCGATACGCCCGACCCGAAATCCGATCCTATCACGGAAAAACTGACGGATAAAGACCTCCAGGTCGCGGCCCGGGTGGCCATTGCCCTGGATAAATTCATCGACGCATACGATCTGGACGGGCTGGCGTACTACTATGAAGGAGAAGATAACAGCCCAATGCGGGAACTGGTCACGAACTTGATCGTGGGCAATTCGCTGCTGACTGCCGCCGGATTTCCCATGTGCAGCGAGTCCGACTTGAAGACCTGTATCGCCATGCTCATCATGGATCGCCTTGACATTGGAGGAAGCTTTGCGGAGTTTCATCCCATCGATTTCAACGAGGGCTTTGTGCTCGTGGGCCACGACGGACCGCATCATATCAATATCGCCGACGGCAAGCCCGTTTTGCGCAGCCTCTCCAAATATCACGGCAAACCGGGTTCCGGCGCCAGTGTGGAATTTCGGATCAAGGAAGGGCCCATGACGATGCTCAGTATTGGTGTTACGGCTAACGGCACGTTCAAGTTTATTCTTGCCGAAGGTGAAAGTGTGCGAGGCCCTACTCCCCCCACTGGTAATACGAATACCCGGGGATTTTTTAAACCGGACGTTCGGACCTTCCTCAAACGCTGGGTGGCGGAAGGACCGACCCACCATTTCGCGCTGGGCGTCGGACACCACGCTCATACTATTCAGAAGATCGCCGACCATTTCGACTTGGAAAGTGTGATCGTAACACCATAAGAAGAATTGCTTCAGGAAACTTGAATTTTCAAGTCGACGCTGATATCTTAGATCGAACGCTACACATTCTGATAAAGGAGAAAACCATGATAAGAACACAAAAAACACACACCACGAAAGAACTACTCATTACGTTGGCAATCCTCATACTACTCCACAGCGTGGCTTTTGCAGCACCGGACGTCAAGAGTATGACCTACAAGACTATCGGCAACAAAGAGCTGAAGATTCATGTCCATTATCCGCCCGGCTGGAAGACGAGTGACATGCGTCCCGCGATCGTTTTCTTTTTCGGAGGAGGCTGGCGAAGCGGCACCGTCGATCAATTCCAAAAGCAGGCCGAATACCTTGCTGGGCGCGGCATGGTGGCCGCGCGGGCCGACTACCGGGTCAAGAGCCGTGATAACGTAACGCCCGACAAGTGCGTCGAGGATGCGCGCAGCGCCGTCCGCTGGATGCGCCGGAACGCCAAACGGCTGGGCATCGACCCGAAGAAGCTGATCGCCTCCGGCGGCTCGGCCGGGGGGCATCTAGCGGCCTGTACGATGATACCGAAAAGCGTTGAGGCCGATGGCGATGATTTATCGATCTCGACGATTCCCCAGGCGATGGTGTTGTTCAATCCGGTTCTTAACTTCGACCACGAACAAATGATCGAACGCATTGACGGCAACAAGCAGCTCGCCCGCAAAATCTCACCGACACTGCACCTGGACAAGAACGCCCCGCCTGCGCTGATTCTGTTCGGCACGAATGACCGGCTGAAGGTCTTTGGAGATGAATACTGGGAAAAAGCCGAAGCGCTGGGCGTGCGCGCGGACAAATACATCGCTCAAGGCCAGGGCCACGGTTTCTTCAATCGCTCACCGTGGCTTGAACGAACGCTCATCGCGACAGATAAGTTCCTTGCCTCTCTCGGATTTCTAAAAGGCGAGCCGACCATTCAAATCCCCGAAAGGAATGAAGCCGAGCGTGGAAGGGCCGGCGCCGATCGGCGCCGAACGCATCCCAACACAAACCGTTGGCCGGACTTGTTCACATCGAACTTATCAAATGCCCTTTATCCCGAAGGGATTTGGATATTCGAGGATGGCGTTCTTACGGCCAGCGAAGATCAGGCCATCTGGACCCGGAAGGATTACGATAACTTCGTCCTGGACCTGGAATTCAAGAACGCGCAAGGGACCAACAGCGGCGTCATTGTGTACTGCTCGGATATCAAAAACTGGATTCCCAACTCGGTCGAGATTCAAATCGCCGACGACTACGCCGAACAATGGGCGAAGGCACCCAAGACGTGGCAATGCGGCGCGGTCTTCGGTCATTTGGCCGCCTCGAAAAGGACGGTTAAAAAACCGGGCGAGTGGAACCGGTTCACGATACGGTGCAGGGACCAGCAGATCGACGTGGTCCTCAACGGCGAGCATGTTACGTCGATGAACATGAGCCTGTGGACGTCCGCCAAGACCAACCCCGACGGCTCGGAGATACCCTCGTGGCTGAACAAACCGCTCGCTAACCTTCCAACGAAAGGAAAGATCGGCCTGCAGGGTAAACACGCCGGAGCTCCCGTCTGGTTCCGCAATATCAAGATCCGAGAACCAAGGTCAAGGTAGTCTCGACCATCCATAACAAAAACACGTGAGAAACAATAAGATTATTGCCGAAAGGAGACATACCGTGAAAACAAGACAGACACGCCGAGAATTTCTTAAAGCCGCCGCATTGTCGATGGCAACGATGGGATTACCTCGAATCTGCCGGGGCCGGAATAATTCCAAACCCCCGAATGTTGTGATGATCTTCCTGGACGATTCCGGCTGGGCCGATTTTCAGCCATTTAGTTTGCCTCCTTACAGGACTCCGAACGTCGAGCAGCTTGCCAATGAGGGCTGCTGCTTCCGTCAGTTCTACGTCCCCCAGGCGGTCTGCTCGGCATCGCGAGCGGCGCTGTTGTCCGGCTGCTATCCAGGCCGAACAAAAATTTTCGGAGCGCACGGACCCAATGCCCGGGGGCTCGATCCGAAATACGCGACGATCGGCGAAGTGATGAAGAAACGCGGTTACACCACGGCGGTGTTCGGCAAGTGGCACATCGGCGATCAGCCCGACACGCGCCCGCCGGCGCGGGGATTCGACGAGTCGTGCGGCCTGATGTATTCCAACGATATGTGGGAATTCCACCCGGAAAATCCCGAGCACTGGGGAAAATACCCTCTCCAGTTCTGGGATAACGGCAAGGCCACCATCAAGCGCGTCACGAAAGAGCATCAGCCGATGCTCACGACCTGGTACACCGAGCACGCCGTGGATTTCATCCATCGGAACAAGGACAAGCCCTTCTTCCTCTACGTGCCTCATTCGATGCCGCACGTACCGTTGTTTTGCAGCGACAAGTTCAAGGGCAAATCCGGCGTCGGCCTGTACGGGGATGTAATGATGGAGATCGACTGGTCCGTCGGTCAGATTATGAAAGCGCTTAAAACCAATGGCGTTGAAGATAATACGTTTGTGTTCTTCTCCTCGGACAACGGTCCGTGGGTTTCCTACGGCAACCACGCCGGAAAAACGCTTTTTCGCGAAGCGAAAGGAACAAGCTTCGACGGCGGCACACGCAGCGCCTGTATCATGAAGTTTCCCGGTCGCATCACGCCGGGCACCCTCTCGAACCGGGCCTTCGGTACGATCGACATGCTCCCAACGATCGCCCATCTGGCCGGAGCCAGGCTGCCGGACAATCCGGTCGACGGCAAGAACGTTTGGGACCTGATCGTTGCCAAACCCGGTGCGGAAAATCCGCATGCGTATTACCCCTTCTCCACCGGCAGAAATTTCGAAGGGATCATCAGTGGAGACGGGCGATGGAAACTCCATCTTCCGCATTCGTACCGAACCTTAGTCACGGCGGGCATAGACGGAATGGCGGGGAAATACCGACAAGAGAAGGTCGAGCTTTCGCTGTTCGATATGGAAAAGGATCCCTGCGAAACAACGAACGTACTCAATGAACACCCGAAGATCGCCGAAAAGCTCAAAAAAATCGCAGAACGGCATAAAGAACAATTCTATAGCAAAAAGTAAGGAGGTCAGTCATGTTCGCCTATCTCATCAATCCTAAGCTGTACCTGTTTGTGGCCATGGCGGCTTTCGTCGGGCCGCTCAGCGCATCGACGATCAAGACCCAACAGCACAAGTACAATGAAGTGTACCGGGGTCCCTATTTGAATCGTGTGGCTTTTCCGATCGGCGGAATCGGCGCCGGCATGGTGTGCCTGGAAGGCACCGGCGCGATCTCCCATCTATCTGTCAGAAACAAAATGCAGGTCTTCAACGAACCGTGTTCTTTCGCCGCCCTGTGTATCAAAGGAGCGAAAACCAACGTGGCCAAAGTTCTGGAAGGTCCGGTACCTGCGTGGAAGGTGTTCGGCTCTCCCGGCACGGGCAATGGTGCCGCCAGAACGAGCTTCGGCCTGCCCAGATTCGATCAAGCTACCTTCCGCGCGCGATTTCCGTTCGGCATGGTGACACTTAGCGACAAGGAAATCCCACTCCGAGTCAGGCTCACGGGTTGGAGCCCGTTCATCCCCGGCGATCCGGACAATGCCTCTTTGCCCGTCGGCGCGCTGGAATACAGTTTCACGAATCCCACAAGCGAGACCGTCGAGGCTGTCTTTTCCTACAACACGAAAAACTTCATGGAGATCGGTAGAAAGAAAGACACGATCCTACCCATCCGAAACGGCTTTATCCTCCACCAGGAGGGAACCGGGGAAAATCCGGAGAATCAGGGCTCCTTTGCTTTCTTTGTCGATGACAACAGCGTGGTTGTCGATCATTGCTGGTTCAAAGGAGGCTGGTGGGATTCGCTTACGTTGGCCTGGAAGAACATTCAGCAAGCCCGGCTGCTCGACAATCCGCCGGTCAAGGGACGATGTCCGGGTGCGTCGCTGTTCGTGCCCATCACATTAAAGCCCGGCGGACAAAAAACCGTCCGACTGATGTTCGCCTGGTACGTGCCCGAGACCAACCTGCGTCTTGGTAGAGATGCACCGGACGCCCAAGATGGTGAAGACCCGGCATGTGGATGTCACGGCAACTACATCCCCTGGTATGCGGGCCGGTTCAACGACATTAAAGACGTCGCACGCTATTGGGCTCGCAACTATCGTCATCTGCGCCGAAAAACGATGCAATTCCGCAACGCCTTTTACGACTCGACGCTCCCCGCAGTGGTCATTGAAGCCGCCGCCGCGAATTTGACGATTCTCAAGTCCCCCACCGTGCTCAGACAAAAGGACGGGCGTCTGTGGTGTTTCGAGGGGTGCAGTGATGATCGGGGTTGCTGTCACGGCTCCTGCACCCACGTCTGGAACTACGCCCAGGCCATCCCCCATTTGTTTCCATCGCTTGAACGAACGTTGCGAGAGACGGAGTTTAATGTCAGTCAGAACGAGCGAGGACACCAAACGTTCCGCACCCCCCTGCCTATCCGTCCTCCCGCCCACGATTACCACGCCGCCTCCGACGGGCAACTCGGCGGGATTATGAAGGTCTATCGTGAATGGCGCGTCTCCGGCGACACGTCCTGGCTCAAGCAAATATGGCCCAAGGTGAAAGTTAGCCTGAACTACTGCATCACCACCTGGGATCCGAGGGGCAAGGGCATCCTGGAAGAGCCTCATCACAATACGTACGACATCGAATACTGGGGGCCGGATGGGCATTGCACGAGCTTCTATCTTGGGGCGCTGGCCGCCGCCGTCGAGATGGGCACGGCAATGGGCGAGGACGTCTCCCGCTATCGCAAGCTGCTGGCCAAGGGCAAAAAAGTCCTCGAAACTGAATTGTTCAATGGCGAATATTTCTATCAGATCATTCAAACGGAGGGCCTCAACGCCGAGTTTCGCCCGCTTGCCAGCTCGCAAAACGGCCCCGGATACAGCCATATCGTGAAAATGCTCAATACCCAAGGCCCCAAGTATCAGTACGGCACCGGATGTCTGTCGGACGGCATCCTTGGCTGCTGGATGGCGCACATGGCCGGTCTGGGTGAGATCGTGGACGCCGGGAAGGTCCGAAGTCACTTGGTCGCGGTTCATAAGTATAACCTCAAGCACGACCTGACCGATCATGCGAATCCGCAACGCCCCGCTTTCGCGCTGGGCAAAGACGGCGGCCTGCTGCTGTGCACCTGGCCCCGCGGCGGCAAACTCTCCATCCCATTCGTTTACAGCGATGAGGTGTGGACCGGGATCGAATACCAGGTCGCTTCCCACCTGATGCTCGAAGGCAAGGTCGAGGAAGGGCTCGAGATTGTGCGCGTCTGCCGGGATCGATATGACGGGCGTATTCGCAATCCTTTCAACGAGTACGAATGCGGCCACTGGTACGCGCGGGCCTTGTCCAGTTATGGCCTTTTGCAAGGTCTGACCGGCCTGCGGTACGATGTCGTCGACAGAACGCTCTTCATCGACTCGAAAATCGGCGACAACTTCCGCTCCTTCATCTCGACCGCGACCGGCTTCGGCACGGCGGGCCTGAAAAACGGAAGACCGTTCGTCGAAATGAAATCGGGTGACCTACACGTCGAGCAAATCATCGTCTCCGGAAAAAGGATGTCTCTATGAATGGATGAAATACTCAATGATTCAGAACACAACGAAAATTTTTATATTTAGCACATTATTCATTTCGGCCCTTGCGTGTGATTTGTACGCGGAGGAGGAACCAAAAACCGGGAAATCCTTCGAACAACCCTATGCCTATCTTTTTCCAAAGACGCTGAAGAAGCTCACCCAACATTTGCAGCGAGATGACATCGAAGTGTGCGAGCTTCGTGAAGATCTCGAGCTGGATGTTGAGGTGTATCGCATTCACAAGATCGTCCGAGACAAGAAGGCTGGAACTGAGTGGACTTTTGCATTGACAACCGAGTGCCGGCGGGAGACCAGGCGGTTTCGAACCGGCACGATTTT